>Ga0209676_1001337_pt1 | contig 24858 bp, 27 predicted proteins | sample AraplaCvi_mLB_r2_FD_184282 | JGI IMG/M metagenome (GOLD analysis project Ga0209676, IMG submission 184282) | Arabidopsis root microbial communities from North Carolina, USA - plate scrape MF_Cvi_mLB_r2 (SPAdes) (version 2) | ecosystem: Host-associated > Plants > Roots > Endosphere | place: USA... | reverse complement strand
ACCGCTTCGTCGCGGTGATGGTCGCGCAGTTCATCATCCAGGCGCTGCTGCTGCCGCTGGTGCTCATCCTGGGCGACGGCGACAAGGTGCGCGGCTTCCACAACACGATGATGCTGTTCGCCATCGTCGGCACGGTGTTCTTCCTGATCACCTTCTTCACGACGACCGAGCGCATCGTTCCGGCGCCGGAGCAGAAGTCGACGGTGAAGCAGGACCTCGCGGACCTGGCGCGCAACCGGCCGTGGGTGGTGATGCTGATGCTGACCATCCTGGTGTTCGTGACGCTCGCGCTGAAGGGCGGCATGTATGTCTACTACTTCAAGTACTACCTGAGCGAGCCGCACCTGGCGGGCTTCCTCGATGAAGTGGGCTTCAACGGTTTCATCGCCGGCCTCAACTCCGTGCTTACCGGCATGGGCCTGACCGAGTTCCAGTGGCCGAAGGATGCGCCGACGTCCGCGCTGAGCCTGTTCAACGCCGGCGGCATCATCTTCATGATCTGCGGCATCGGCTTCTCCAAGAAGCTCGCCGACCGCTTCGGCAAGCGCGACGTGTTCGGCGGCGCGTTGCTGGTGTCCACGCTGTTCATGCTGGCGTTCCTGTTCTTCCCGCCGGAAGCGACGTGGGTGGTGTTCCTCTCGCAGATCCTGCACGGCTTCTTCTACGGCATCACCATTCCGTTGCTGTGGGCGATGATCGCGGACGTGGCGGACTATTCGGAGTGGAAGAACCACCGCCGCGCCACCGCGATCATCTTCTCGGCGATGCTGTGCGGGCTGAAGATCGGCCTGAGCGTGGGCGGCGCGTCCGTCGCGGGCATCCTGGCGTACTACGGCTACAACGCCGACGCCGTCGCGCAGGCACCGCAGACCGTCGACGGCATCCGCCTGGCGGTGAGCCTGTATGCGTCGGTACCGTTCCTGCTGTGCGTGGTGCTGCTGTTCCTGTACGAGATCAACAAGCCGATGGAATCGCGCATCGAAGCCGAACTCACCGCGCGCCGTCTGCAGGCCGCCGCATCGCCTGCCTGATCCAACGGAGACCCCCATGTCCGATCCCTCACAGACCCAGGACCTCGCCACGCTGGCCGCCAAGGCCATCTCGCAGCCGCTGGTCACGCACATCTACACCGCCGATCCGTCGGCGCACGTGTTCGAGGGCAGGCTGTACGTCTATCCCTCGCACGACATCGACGCGGGAATCCCGTTCGATGACGAAGGCTCGCACTTCGGCATGGAGGACTACCACGTCCTGCGCATGGATTCGCCCGATGGCGATGCCGTGGATTGCGGCGTCGCGCTGCACGTGCGCGACGTGAAGTGGGCGCAGCGCCAGATGTGGGCGCCGGATGCGGCGACGAAGGACGGCAAGTACTACTTGTACTTCCCGGCCAAGCGCAGCGATGGCGTGTTCCAGATCGGCGTGGCGGTGGGCGATCGCCCGGAAGGTCCGTTCCAGCCGCAGCCCGAGGCGATCGAAGGCAGCTATTCGATCGACCCGGCGGTGTTCACCGACGAGGACGGCGAGAGCTACATGTACTTCGGCGGTCTCTGGGGCGGTCAGTTGCAGAAGTACCGCGACAACGTGCGCGAGCAGGCGCACGTGGAACCGGCTGACCACGAGCCGGCGCTCGGCCCGAAGATCGCGCGCCTGCGCGGCGACATGCTGGAATTCTCCGAGGCGCCGCGCGAGGTGGTGATCCTCGACGAGCACGGCGCACCGCTGAAGGCAGGCGACCACGACCGCCGTTTCTTCGAGGCCTCCTGGATGCACAGGTTCGGCGGGAAGTACTACTTCTCGTACTCCACCGGCAACACGCACCTGCTGTGCTACGCCGTCGGCGACAGCCCGTACGGACCGTTCACCTACCAGGGCAACATCCTGACGCCGGTGGTGGGCTGGACCACGCATCACTCCATCGTGGAATTCGATGGACAGTGGTTCCTGTTCTATCACGACTCCATCCTGTCGGGCGGCGTGACGCACCTGCGCTCGATCAAGGTCGCGCCGTTGCACCACGATGCCGACGGACGCATCCGCACCATCGATCCCTATGGCGCATGACGCCGCGACGATCCGGCTGGAGCCGGGCCCGCTGCTGACGCTGTCGCGCGGCGCGATGTCGGTGGACGTCGCGCCGCAGGCCGGCGGGCGCATCGCGCAGATCCGCGTCGATGGCGTCGAACAACTCGCCGGTTTCGATGACGGCAACGACTCGATGCTCGCCTGGGGTTCGTACCCCATGGTGCCGTGGGCCGGTCGCGTGCGCGGCGGCGAATTCGCGTTCGAAGGCGAACGGCACCGTTTGCCGATCAACCTCGGCGCGCATGCGATCCATGGTGTCGGCTTCGGCTTGCCATGGCGCGTGGACGCGCAGTCGCCGCAGCACGCCGAACTCTCGCTCGCCTTGCCGGCGGACGTGCGCTGGCCGTTCGGCGGCATCGCGCGACAGCGCATCGACGTCCTCGAACGTGGCGTGCGCATGACCCTGTCGGCGACGGCCGGGGATCGCGCAATGCCGGCCGAGCTGGGCTGGCATCCGTGGTTCCTCAAACCCGACCGGCTCGACTTCGCGCCGACGGCCTGGTATCCGCGCGATGCCGACGGCATGGCGACGCACCCGTTGGCGCCGCCGCCGCCGGGCCCCTGGGACGACTGCTTCGTGAACGACGCGCCGGTCGTCCTGCATCGCGGCGCGGACCGCATCACGCTGACCTCGGACTGCGCGCACTGGGTCGTCTACGACATGCCCGCGCACGCCACGTGCGTGGAGCCGCAGAGCGGCCCGCCGGATGCGTTCAACCTGGAGCCGCGCTTGCTGCTGCCGGGGCAGACGCTGGAACGCTGGTTCCAGATGGCGTGGTGACGCCGCAATCCTGAAGCTCCTCTCCCGCTTGCGGGAGAGGGGTTGAGGCGAGGGCAGACGATCGCTTGCCGCCTTCGCCCTCACCCCAGCCCTCTCCCGCACGCGGGAGAGGGGGAATATCCCGCTCAAACTTTCCCCGACTGCGCCGTTAACCCAATCGTGTCCCGGGGCGGCCCATGTTCATCATCATCGGTTTCATCGTCGTAATCGGCAGCGTGCTGGGCGGCTTCGTGCTGTCGCACGGGCAGCTTGGCGCGCTGTGGCAGCCCTACGAGCTGCTCATCATCGGCGGCGCCGCGTTCGGCGCGTTCCTCGTCGCCAATCCGCTCAAGGTCGTGAAGGCATGCCTGGGCGGCATTCCGCGCCTGCTCAAGGGCTCGCACTACAAGAAGTCCGACTACGTCGACATCCTCGCCATGCTCTACGACGTGCTGATGAAGGCGCGCCGCGAGGGCATGATGGCGATCGAGCGCGACGTGGACGAGCCCCAGTCCAGCGAGCTGTTCCAGAAGTATCCCAAGCTGCTCGCCGACAAGCCGCTGATGGAGTTCACCACCGACTGCCTGCGCCTGATGGTCAGCGGCAACTTCGAGGCGCACGAACTCGAGCAGGTGCTCGACATCGAACTGGAGACGCATTCCAAGGAAGCCAGCGAACCCGCGCACGCGCTGCAGGTGCTGGCCGACTCACTGCCGGGCTTCGGCATCGTCGCGGCGGTGCTGGGCATCGTGATCACGATGGCGTCCATCGGCGGCGAAGCCTCGGCCATCGGCGCGCACGTGGCGGCGGCGCTGGTGGGCACGTTCCTGGGCATCCTGCTGGGCTACGGCTTCGTCGGCCCGCTCGCGGCGGCGATGCATCACCACGCGCAGGAAGAGGCAAAGGCGTTCGAGATCATCAAGATGGCGCTGGTGTCGAGCCTGCGCGGTTACGCGCCCAGCGTGGCGGTGGAGTTCGCGCGCAAGCTGCTGTTCTCCGACATGCGCCCGGCGTTCGCCGACCTCGACACCCACCTGCGCGGCAAGCGCTGACATGGCCGCCAATCGCGAACGGCCGGTCATCATCCTCCGGCCGGTCAAGCGCGTGGCCGCCGGGCACCATGGCGGCGCATGGAAGGTCGCTTATGCGGACTTCGTGACCGCGATGATGGCCTTCTTCCTGGTGATGTGGATCGTCGGCATCACCGACAAGCAGCAGCGCGCCGCGATTTCCGAATACTTCAAGAACCCCAGCGCGGTGGTCGGCAAGTCGCTCAAGCCCGCGCCGGGCGCGAACGGGCCCGGCGGCGCCGCGGATCGCCTGATTCCCACTACCAGCGTGGTCGCGGTCGCCGGCGGGCACGGCGCCGACTTCGGCGCGCGCGAACCGCTGAAGATGACGCCGCAGCAGGCCAAGGCCGCCGCGCGCGAGGAAGAGAAGCGACGGCTGGACGCCCTCAAGCAGACGCTGGAGGAAGCGATCGAACGCAGCCAGGCGCTGGCGCCGTTCAAGGACCAGTTGCTGATCGACCTCACGCCCGAAGGTCTGCGCATCCAGATCGTCGACCGCCAGAACCGGCCGATGTTCGACAGCGCGAGCGCGAGCCTGAAGGACTACGCGCACAAGCTGCTGGGCGAGATGGGCGGGTTGCTCAACGATGGCCACCATCGCATCGCGCTCAGCGGCCACACCGACGAGGCGCCGTACCACTCGGTCGGCGGATACGGGAACTGGGAGTTGTCGGCCGAGCGCGCCAATGCCGCGCGTCGCGCGCTGTGCGAGGGCGGGCTGCAGGAAGATCGCATCTCGCGCGTGGTGGGGCTGGCGGCGTCGGTGCCGTTCGACAAGACCGACCCGCTCTCGCCGGTGAACCGGCGCATCAGCATCGTCGTGCTCAATCCCGAAGCCGACAACGTGCCGCCGGCCGACAGCCTGCCCGGCAGCGGCGCGCCGGCGCCGGGTGCGTTGCCGGAAGTGGGCCCGATCAGCGTCGCGCATGTTCCGGGCGAACCGGGGCACGGTAGCGGAAACGGCTGACGCTTCCGGCGGTCGGGCATCACGGGGCGCGGGGCGGGCAGGGGACTATGATCGGCCGGCGCGCATCGTGCGCGGCGTCCGACTTAGGCACTTTCCCCCACCGGAGAACGACCATGAGCGAGCACGTTTACAAGCACCTCGAGCTGACCGGCTCGTCGAAGACCAGTACCGACGATGCGATCCGCCGCGCGATCGAGCGCGCATCGGAAACGGTGCGCAACATCAAGTGGTTCTGCGTGCAGGACGTGCGCGGGCACGTCGAGGACGGCAAGGTCGCGCACTGGCAGGTGACGATCAAGGTGGGGTTCACGCTGGAGGAGTGAGGCGTTCGTCCGCTGCGCGACAGCGGGAGCCCACTGCTCTTGCAGCCCGGGCAAGCCAAGCGCACACCGGGAGCTGTCACGCCACCCCGGGTGCGCGTCGTTTACCGGGCTACACAAGTGCAACATCGCCGCATCCCTCTCCCGATGGGAGAGGGATGCGAGCACGCCTCAATGCGCACTGACTACCGCTTCGGCGTAGCGCGGCGTGGCCGTCATCGCGGGAGCAGGTTCGCGCGCCTGCACACCGGACAGGTCCGCCACCTTGTAGCCGGCGGTCTGCATCGTGTGCAGCAGCGGGTTGTCGAACGGACGGTCGATCGTCTTGCGCAGGTTGTACAGGTGGCTGCGCAGCGTGTCGGAGTCGGGCGATTCGCCCTTCCAGATCTCGCGCTCGATCTCCTGACGCGACACAACGCGCGGCGATTCGCGCATCAGGATGCTCAGCAGCTGGAAGCCCGTGGGCGAGAGGTGCAGTTCCAGGCCATCGCGATGCACCGTCATGGCCTCCGGGTCCAGCACCAGGTCGGCCACACGCAGAACGCCGCCGCCCATCGCCTTGCGTCCGCGGCGGATAAGCACGGCAATGCGCGCTTCCAGCTCCTGGATCGCGAAGGGCTTGGTGAGGTAATCGTCCGCGCCGGCTTCAAGGCCGGTGACCTTGTCGTCGAGCGTGTCGCGCGCGGTGAGCATCAGGATCGGCGTCGAACGCCGCTGCTCGGAGCGGATGCGACGGCACACGTCCAGCCCGTCCAGCCGCGGCAGCGAGCGGTCCAGCAGGATCGCGTCGTACGTGTTTTCCGCCGTCAGTCGCAGGGCGTCGGCACCATCGCGCGCGAAATCGACTTCATAGCCGCGCGCTTCGAGGAATTCGCCGACCATCTCCGCGATCGCCATGTGATCCTCGACGATGAGGATGAGTCCGCCGGCCGCCTTCATGGTGTCTCCTAGGGAATGTGGGAACGATGGGTGTGAAGGCTGCGAATCTCGTCGTGAAAACGATGTGAGCGGTAACGTTGTCTTGACCACGCGATGCCCGCAACGCGACCGCGCGCACGGTTCACCGCCCGCTGATCGCGCCAAGGCTACATTCGCGCGCATGCAGCAGATCCGGATCGATGTGCGATCGCAGCGGGCGCAGTTTGCTGAACGTGGCGGCAGGCGGGGTCTCCATTGAGTGCGTCGATGGGACCGGCAAGCGAGCTGATCCAGCTGCGCCCCGAAGGCCTGTACTGCCCGGCGGGCGACTTCCACATTGACCCCTGGCTGCCCGTGCCTCGCGCGGTGATCACGCACGGCCATGGCGACCATGCGCGCGTGGGCATGGGCCTGTACCACTGCACGACGGGCACGGCGCCGATCCTGCGCTGGCGGCTGGGCGAGCAGCACATCGTCGAACACGCGTACGGGGAGTCGTTCGACATGGATGCCGCGCGCGTGTCGCTGCATTCGGCCGGCCATGTGCTGGGTTCGGCGCAGGTGCGCGTGGAAGTCGACGGCGAAGTCTGGGTCGCTTCCGGCGATTACAAACGCCAGAGCGATCCCACCTGCGAGGCGTTCGAGGTCGTGCGCGGCGATGTGTTCATCACCGAGGCGACCTTCGCGCTGCCGGTGTATCGATGGCCCGACACGCACGAGGTCGTCGCGCAGATCGTCCAGTGGCGCCGCGCGTGCGAGGCACGCGGCGAAGCGGCGGTGCTGTTCTGCTACGCGCTGGGCAAGGCGCAGCGCGTGCTGGCAGAACTGCTCGCCTTCGACGAGCCGCCGCCGCTGCTGCACGGCGCCATCGCCGCGGGCGTCGAGGTGTATCGCGCTTGCGGCGTGGCGATGGTGGGCACCGAGCTGGTGTCCGAACAGGGATCGCGCGCCGACCATGCCGGACGCCTGGTGATCGCGCCGCCGTCCGCGGCGGGCAGCCCGTGGCTGCGGCGCTTCCGCCGGGCGCAGCAGGGGTTCGCGTCGGGCTGGATGCGCATTCGCGGCAATCGCCGGCGCCGCAATTTCGACCGGGGCTTCGTGATCTCCGACCACGCCGACTGGCCCGACCTGCTGCGCACGATCGAGCAAACCGGCGCGCGCCGCGTGTTCGCCACGCACGGCACGACCGATGCGCTGGTGCGCACGCTGTGCGAACGCGGCATCGATGCGCGGACCCTGCGCACCAGCTTCGGCCAGGACGCATGAAGCGCTTCGCCGAGCTGTATCGCGAGCTGGACCAGAGCACCGCCACCGGCGACAAGCGTGCGGCCCTGGGCGCGTACTTTCGCGACGCACCGCCGGCCGACGCCGCATGGGCGTTGTGGCTGCTGTCGGGGGGCAAGCTGTCGCGCATCGCGAACACGCGCGAGCTGCACGAATGGATGGTCGAGGAAAGCGGCCTGCCGTCGTGGCTGGTCGAGGAAAGCCACGGCCACGTCGGCGATCTGGCCGAGACGCTGGCGCTGCTGCTCGACGACCCCGCGCAGGCGGCGCCGGAGCGTTCGCTGTCGCGGTGGATCGAGGGGCATCTGCTTCCCGTCGCGAACCAGGCGCCCGTGCTGCGTCGCGCGGCGGTCGTCGAAGGCTGGCGCACGCTGCCGACCGACCAGCGCCTGCTGTTCAACAAGCTGCTCACCGGCGCATTGCGCGTGGGCGTGTCGCAACGGCTGGTGCAGCAGGTGCTGGCGGAGTCGTCGGGGCTGGACATCGCGCTGATCGCGCAGCGCATGCTGGGCGCGTGGACGCCGACGCCGCAGTTCCTGCGCGACCTGCTTTCGCCCGGCGCGCTCGAAAGCGATCGTCGCCAGCCGTATCCCTTCTTCCTCGCCTCGCCGCTGGAAGGCGAGCCGCAGGCGCTCGGCCCCATCGACGACTGGCTGCTGGAATGGAAATGGGACGGCATCCGCTTGCAGCTGATCCGGCGGCAGGACGAAATCGCGTTGTGGTCGCGCGGCGAGGAGCGGCTGGACGGGCGATTCCCCGAGATCGAAGCCGCGGCGACGCACCTGCCCGACGGAGCGGTGATCGACGGTGAACTGCTCGGCTGGCGCGAGGGCGACCAGCCGTTGCCGTTCACCGCGTTGCAGACGCGCATCCAGCGCCGCAAGCCCGGCGCGAAGACGCTCGCCGACACGCCCGTGCGCGTGCTGGCGTACGACCTGCTGGAACTGGAGGGCGAGGACCTGCGCGAGCGGCCGCTGATCGAGCGACGCGCGCTGCTGGATCAATTGCTGCTGCGCCTGGACAGCCGCGTGATCGTGCCTTCGCCACGCGTGCAGGCCAGCGACTGGACGCAGGCGGCGGTCCTGCGTGAAGGCGCACGCGAGCGCGGCGTCGAAGGGCTGATGCTCAAGCGGCTGGATTCGCCGTATCGCACGGGCCGAAGGCGCGGCGACTGGTGGAAGTGGAAGATCGACCCGCTCACCCTCGACGCGGTGCTGCTGTACGCGCAGCCGGGGTCCGGTCGACGCAGCACGCTGTTCACCGACTACACCTTCGGCGTGTGGGACGGCGATGCGCTGGTGCCGGTGGCGAAGGCGTATTCGGGACTGAGCGATGGGGAAATCCTCGACCTGGATCGCTGGATCCGCGCGAACACGAGCGAGCGCTTCGGCCCGGTGCGTGCGGTGACGCCGCAGCACGTGTTCGAGCTGGGCTTCGAAGCGGTGAACCGCAGCACACGGCACAAGTCGGGGATCGCGGTGCGCTTTCCGCGCATCCTGCGCTGGCGGCACGACAAGCCGGCCGCCGAGGCGGATCGGTTGGAGACGTTGCGGCTGCTTGCGCGCTGAGTCTTCGGTGTACGGACTCCAGGGTGTCCTGCGGGTTCCCGCAAGCCTTGAATCGCATTCAAGAGACCGTTCCGAAATGGTCGCTTTTTCGCGCCCGGGCAGCGGCGCAACATTGCATCCACACCACGGACAAGGAGTCGCGCCATGAACCTTTTCACCGGTTTGTTGTTCAACCAGGGCTACATCCACGACGCCGACCTGGCGATGTCGCTGGCAGGCGTTGAAACGGATTCCACGCAGGACCAGGCCCGCAAGCGCGAGCGCGATGCACGCATCGAGCGCCGCCGCCGCCGCGCCAGCTTCCACAACCACGCCGTGTCGTCGGTGTGCGGAACCACGGCGCTGTCGCCGTTTCGTTGAGGTTCACCCCTTCCCCCTCGCGGGAAGGGGTCGCGTTCCAGCGCGGAGCAAGGCGCGTGAAGCGCCCTTCACCGCTCACGCCGAAACGACATCGCCGCATCGAACCTGCAGGTCCACACGACGAGGACCTGCCATGCGTTCCCGAAAGCCCTTGCTTCCAGCGTTTCTCGCGCTCGCCGCGCTCGCGGCCCCCGCATACGCGCAGGAGCAGGTGAACGTCCCGGTCGAGACGCTCGACCTGCAGCGTTACGCCGGGCAATGGCATGAGATCGCGCACCTGCCGATGTTCTGGCAGCGCGACTGCGTCGGCGACATCACCGCCACCTACACCCCGAACGCCGACGGCACCGTCGGCGTTCGCAATGCGTGCCGGACGAAGGACGGGAAGACGGACGTATCGCAGGGCGTCGCGCGCCCGGTGGATGCCAAGCCCGGCGCGCTGGAGGTGCGCTTCGCGCCGGACTGGCTTTCGTGGCTGCCCATGACCTGGGCCGATTACTGGGTGATCGACCTGGACCCGGAATACCAGTGGGCCGTGGTCGGCGGGCCGGAGCGCGAGAACCTGTGGATCCTCTCGCGCCAGCCGGAGATGAACCGGGCGCTGTTCCAGCGGCTTAAGGCATCGGCGGCGATGAAGGGCTACAACCTGCGCGAGCTGAAGGTGATGGCGCCGCTGCGCTGAACACGGCTGAACACGGGAGCCACCGCCGACGGCGGGATCGGCCTAGAATGCGCGCCCAGAGGGCGATCGCGAGCCACCATGTCACGCAATTCCAAGGTCAAGCGCGACGCGCGCAAGAAGAAGGAGCCGGCCAAGGCCATCCGGCGCCTCGGCGGCGCCTTGCAGCCGCACGCCCAGTTGCTGGATGCCGACGACGCGTCGGTCGGCGGCGTGGGCTGGCGCGACGGCGAATGGCTGCTGGTGCTGGGCAGCCAGATCGCCGCGCGCAGCGACAGCGCGTCGATGGCCCTGGCGATGCTGCGCCACGTTGTCGCCGTGCAGGAACGGGCCGGTCGCGAACTGCGCCTGGAAGCTTCCGCGCCGCTGCTGCACGCGGCCGGTCGGGAAGCCAAGGCGCTCGGCCGGACGCTGGAAGAGCACCTTGCCGCGCTCGAACAGGAGCGCGTCGAACGCGAACCGCTCGCGCCAGTGGTGACGCCTTCGTTGCCGCACTGAGGCAGCCTCTGGCCGTCGCCCAACGCGCGCCGCGTTGATCCGGACACCGACGTCGCAGGATCAACGTCATGCGCACCCCACGCATCCGCTTCATGCTGCTCGCCTGCCTGGTGGCGCTGCCGGCCTTCGCCCAGGACCTGCGGCCGGAGTCGTTGAAGCTCTACGGCGGCACCTACTCGCCCGATTGCGGCAACGCGGCCGCACCGCGGGTGCGCATCGCCGCCGACGCACTGGAGATCGCCAGCGGCAGCGGCACGCTGCGCACGCGCGTGACCATGGACTCCTACACCAGCTTCGGTGGCGCGCCGACCTCGCCGGTCCCGGAGGGCTACCAGGTCGAGTTCATCGGCGAGGACTTCTCGATCTACGTCTTCCAGGACGCCAAGGGCCTGTACGTCCCGCTGCACGACTACGTGCCGGCGGCGGCGCCCATCGTCGGCGCGCAGGCGATGAAACTGCGCTTCGGTCGCTGCGCTGGCTGATCGCGCGTTCACGCGTTCTTAGCAACACCGTGGTTCCCTGCGCGCAGGGTGAACTGCGCGCGCGCATGCGCCATCCTGTGCCATCGCGGCGATGGCCGCCTCGCATCGGAGTTTGCATGGAACTGGGCATGATCGGACTGGGCCGCATGGGCGCGAACATGGCGCAGCGGCTCGTGCAGCACGGGCATCGCGTGGTGGGTTTCGATCCGGGCGCACAGGCGCGCGAACGCGCCGCGCAGGGCGGGATAGAACCGGTGGATTCGCTGGGCGCGATGATCGAGGGCCTGCCCGCGCCGCGCGTGGTGTGGATGATGGTGCCCGCCGGCGATCCGGTGGATCGCACCATCGAGGACCTGCTGCCGCTGCTTGCCGCCGGCGACACGGTCATCGATGGCGGAAATTCCTTCTACAAGGACACGATGCGTCGCGGGCGGATGCTTGCCACCCACGGCATCGCCTACGTCGACTGCGGCACCAGCGGCGGCGTGTGGGGCCTGAGCGAAGGCTACAGCCTGATGGTCGGCGGCGACGAAGCCGTGGTGGAACGCCTGCGTCCGGTGTTCGAAGCGCTCGCTCCGGCAAGCGACAAGGGCTGGGGGCGCGTCGGGCCAGGCGGCGCCGGGCACTTCACCAAGATGGTCCACAACGGCATCGAGTACGGAATGATGCAGGCCTACGCCGAAGGCTTCGCGATCATGCAAAAGCGCGCGGACTTCGCGCTGGACCTGGGGCAGGTCGCGCAGATCTGGCGACACGGCAGCGTCGTGCGTTCGTGGCTGCTGGACCTGAGCGCCAATGCGCTGGACGAGAACCCGACCATGGCCGGCATCGCGCCGTACGTCTCCGATTCGGGCGAAGGCCGCTGGACCGTGGCCGAGGCGATCGAACTGGACGTCTCCGCGCCAGTCATCACGCTGTCGCTGCTGGAGCGATTGCGCTCGCGCGAGGACGACTCCTTCGCCGACAAGCTGCTGGCCGCGATGCGCGCGCAGTTCGGCGGGCATGCCATCCGCAAGGAGTGACCGGGGTCCGTTCGTCGGGCCGCCGCGTGATGCGGCGCCGCATCGCCCTACGCTGGCGCCGCGCGCATCCGCCGCATCCTTTCCGGGGAGAACGACCATGACCACCGCGATCGCCGCTTCGCGTCCCACGAGCTACTGGGTGATTGCCGTCCTCGCATTGCTGTGGAACCTGCTGGGCGTGGCGATGTTCTGCATGACGCTGGTGGCGACGCCCGAACAGTTGGCCGCGATGCCGCCCGAACAGCGCCGCATCCTCGACGCGACGCCGGGCTGGATGCAGGTCGCCTATGGCGTGGCGGTGTTCGGCGGGGTGCTCGGCGCCATCGGCCTGCTGCTGCGCAGGCGCTGGGCCGCGACGATGTTCCTGCTCTCGCTCGTTGCGCTGGTGGTGCAGGTGCTGGGCGCGTTCCTGGTCACGCCGGCCTGGGAAGTGCTCGGTCCGGCGGGGCTGGTCATGCCGATCGTGCTGCTGGTGATCGCGCTGTTCCTGCTGTCGTACTCAAGACGCGCGGCTGCCCGCGGCTGGCTTTCCTGAGTCGACCGGCTTGCCAGGCGGCGTGCGGGCCAGAAGCCTGACGCTCTGGAGTCCCGGGCCCGGCGTGCCGGGCAAGAAAAACAGCGCTGCGAGTTCCCGCGCCCGGCGTCGCGGGCAATAAAGACTCACGCTTCGAGTTCACGTGCTCGGCGCTTCGGGCGGGAAGACTCGCGGGCAAGGGGCCCGAAGCCCGGTGTGGAACAATGGCCGCCACGTCGTGACGGCCCCCGCGCATGAATGCCCATCGCTTCGCCTGCGTCCTCGTGTCCGCGCTGCTGCTGGCCGCGTGCGCGACGCCGCCACGGCCATCGCCGCCATCTCCATCGCTACCGCCGCCTGCAACGCCCGCGCCGCCGCGCAATCCGGCGGCGAAGCTGCGGCCTTCGCCGAACCACGATCCGCGCAGCGCGGTGATGATCGTGCTGCACCAGACGGAGATGGAAAGCGCGGAAGCGGCGTTGTTCACGTTGCAGACGCGCAACACCGGCGGCCGCGTGAGCGCGCATTACCTGATCGGCGACGATGGCGTGCTGTACCAGCTCGTCGCCGAAACCGAGCGCGCGTGGCACGCGGGCGCATCGCGCTGGGGCGGCGTGAGCGATCTGAATTCGGCATCCATCGGCATCGAGCTGGACAACGATGGCGCAGAGCCCTTCAGCGAGGCGCAGATCGCCGCGCTGCTGCGGTTGCTGGGCGATATCACGCAGCGACTGGACATCCCGAAGCACCTGGTGATCGGCCACGGCGACATCGCGCCTTCGCGCAAGAAAGACCCGAGCGCGCGGTTCCCGTGGAGGCGGCTGGCCGACGCCGGTTACGGACTGTGGCCGCGCCCGCCGTCGGCGCCGGTGCCGCCCGGTTTCGATCCGTGGGCGGCGATGCGGCTGATCGGTTACGACCTGCGCGATCCGGACGCGGCGGTGCGCGCATTCCATCGGCACTATCGCGGCTTCGAAGGTGCCAAGGACCAGCCCGCGCCGTGGATTCCAGGCGATGCGGAAATGCTGTTCGACCTGCAGCGCCAGCTGATGGAGATGCCGGAGCCTGCGATCATGCTGCCGTGACAGGGCGTAGCCCTCAGCGTCGCCGCAACGCGTAAACCACCGCGCCCACGACCAGCGCGATCGCCGCCGCGATGAGGTTGGCGACCTGCGCACTCGCCAGCAGCGCAAGGCTCAGCACGATCGCGGCGACCGGAATCAGCACCCCGCCGGGCAAACGCAACGCGCCTTCGCGGTCGCCATGCCGATGCCGCAGCACCAGCACCGAACCCGCGGTGCCGAGGTACGTGCACAGCCGCGACACCACCGACAGCAGCGCCAGCTGCACGAACGAACCCGACAGCGCCAGCGCGAGCGAGATCGCGCCGATCAGCACGATGGAGACGGCCGGCGTGCGGAAGGTCGGATGGATCGCGCCCAGCCACCGTGGGCCGTAGCCGTCCTGCGACAGCGCGAGCAGGTAACGCGGCGCCATCAGCACCGTGTTGCTGCTGGTGCCCAGGATCGAAATGCTCGCGCCCACCGTCATCAGCAACGCGAGCCATTCGCCGGAGAAGCGCGACGCCGCTTCGGCCAGTGGCGTGGACGAGTGCGCCAGATCCGGCAACGTGCCCAGCGCCACCCACTGCACGCTCACGTACACCAGCGTCACGGTGGAGATCATCGTGAGCAGCGCGAAGGGCACGTCGTGGCGCGGGTTGCGGTATTCGCCCGCGGCGGCGGGCAGGTTCTCGAAACCGGCGTAGGCGAACAGCAGCAACAGCGCGGCTTCGGCGAGCGGCCCGGCGGTGAGCGGCGCGGTGGAAGGTGCGGCGAGCGAGGTGTCCACATGGAACACGCCGATCGCGACGAACAACGCCAGCGGCACGAGTTTGCCGATCGCCAGCAACACGCCGGCATTGGCCGCGGCGCGAACGCCGACGACATTGATCGCCACCAGCAACGCGATGGAGCCGGTCACGATGGACACGCGCGCCCAGCCGGCGTCGGCGGACGGCCAGAAGTGCGTGACCGCTTCGGCCAATCCGTTGGCGAGCGCGGCCGCAGTGGCGACGCGCGTGAGCAGCAGCATCCAGCCGACTTCGAACCCGATGAACGGCCCGAAGGCTTCGCGTGCGTAAAGGTATCCGCCGCCGGGCGCGTCGAAGTAGCTCGCCGCCTGCGCGTAGCACAGCACCAACAGGCTCACCGCAAGCCCCGCGAGCAGCACGGCCCAAAGGCTTGCCGGTCCCAGCAATGCCGCCGCGGCCGCGGGCAGCAGGTAGATGCCGCTGCCGATGACGTCGTTGATCGACAGGCCGACGATCTGCCATCGGCTGACGGCGCGCAGCGTGCCGGGCGAGTTGCCCGGCGGCGTGGTGGGCTGGTCCAAGGGGGCTCCCGCGGTCGGCTTGGGTCCAGAGTGCCCGCCGCTGCGCCTGCCCGCCAAGCTGCGCCGCCGCATTTGGCGACGCCAAACGCGCGAAGGCCGCCGGTTCGCACCGGCGGCCTTCGGGTTCTTTCCTTTCAGCGCGACTGGATCAGAAGTCGTAACGCAGCTGGATCTGCGCCAGGTCCAGGTCGGTGTCCTCGACCTCGAAGCGGCTGTACTCGCCGCGCAGGGCGACGTTGTCGGTGAAGCGATACTGCACGCCTACGCCGTAGGTCGGATCGGTACCGTTGTCGTCGGTGTTGCCGACGATGGACGGGATGGAACGATCAAGGTCCCAGCGCTGGAAGCCGGCCTTGCCGTAGATCGAGAACTGGTCGGTGACCGGCACGGTGCCGACGGCGGTCAGGTAGACCGAGCTGGCTTCCAGCGGCGTACCGGTGCCGCGCGGCTCGAGCTTGCCGAAGTCGGCGTAGCCGCCTTCCAGGCCGAAGTAGCGGTTGAACTGGTAACCACCGAACACCGAGAACGCGGTGTCCTCGTCGTCGTAGGCGCCTTCGTCCACGAAGGACTGGCCCACGCCCGCACCGGCGTAGAACCCCTTGTCCGCGGCCTGCGCGCCGAAAGCGGCGGCGCTGGCGATGACGGCGACCAGGGCGGTGGACAGCATCTTGTTCTTCTTCATTGCGAATCGACTCCTCGTGCGCGCCGTCGAATGGGGGAGGGAGCGGCGCTGGATGCGATGGGTCCTGGCGGAATGCCTGGGCGGCCATCGCTGCACGAAGAAGATGGGTGTCCTCGTTCCGGAACAAAGACCGGAATCCGGGGATGCAGTGTCCCGTCTGGGGAACTTTGCGCGAGGCGACTTTGCCGACTGCGGTGCCCTGGATGCGTGGTATTGCGTGACGCCGTTCGCGCAGCCCCGCGTGGCAAGCAGAAAACGCCGTGCATGGGGTTAAGCGTGTGTCGAGGCGCAGGGCACGAGCGTGGCGAGGTTCATCCGGGCGGGCGCAGAGTCGGGCTGCGGTGTGGTACCGCTGATGCGGTGGCGTGCCGCGAGGCCCCGCGAGAGGGCGGAAACTTCGGGTGTGTGGCGCGAAAGGCGGCTCTCGGGCCGCCTTTCGCTTTCGTGCATGCACGACGGGCATGGACAAAGTGCCCCAGGTCCGAAGTCCGGCCCTCCCGTTGCGCATGCGACAATGGCGCACGATGAACAGTCCCCTGGATCTAGCGCACCTTCGTCGCAGCTGTTCGCAATGCTCGCTCCAGCAGCTTTGCCTGCCGGCGGGTATCAGCGGGCCTGAACTGGATCGCCTCGACGATATCGTCCGCCGGCGCCGCACCATCGGGCGCGGCGAGCGCCTGTTCCGCATCGGCGATGGCCTTTCGTCGGTGTACGTCGCGCGCGACGGCGCATTCAAGACCGTGACGCTGAGCGAGGACGGCGACGAGCAGGTGCTCGGTTTCCACCTGCCGGGCGAACTCATCGGACTGGACGCACTCGGCGGCGGTTCGCACCGCTGCGAAGCGGTGGCGCTGGGCGATGCGAACGTGTGCGAAGTGCCGTTCGACCAGCTCACCGACATCGCCACGCAGCTGCCGGGATTGCAGCACCAGTTGCTGCGCGTGATCGGCCACAGCCTCAACCGCGACCACGACCACATGGGCATGCTGGTGCGGCGCCAGGCGAACGAGCGCATCGCGTTGTTCCTGCACGGGCTGGGCGAACGCTTCCGCCAGATCGGCCAGTCCGCCACGCAGTTCAAGCTGCCGATGAGCCGTGAAGACGTCGCGCGTTACCTCGGCCTTGCGCTGGAAACGGTGAGCCGCGGGTTCACGCGATTGCAGGACGACGAGGTGATCGACGTGCATGGGCGCCGCGTGGAGATCCTCGATGTCGAGGAACTTGCGCGGCTGGCGCACGGCATCGAGGAAGAAACACCCCGCGCACGCCGCACGCGCACCGCCTCGTAAGCCAGTCGGCCCGCCTCACGCCGACGGCGTGATGCATCCCAGCGCGGAGAGCACCGCGTGCAACTGCGGCACCTGCATCAGCCATGGTGCCGACAGCGTCAGCAACCCCGCCACCATCACCAGCGCCGCGCCCGCATTGCGCCAGCGCGTCTGCAGCCAGCGGCCCAGGCGCGCGCCGCTCCACGTCAGCGGAAGCATCACCGGCAAGGTGCCCAGCCCGAAGGCGAGCATGGTCATCGCGCCATGCAGCGCGCTGGCCTGGAGCCATGCGGCGGCCAGCAGGGTCGTGCTCAGGCCGCACGGCAACCAGCCCCACAGCACCGCGAGCCCGATGCGCTTGGCGCGCGAGTCCGCCGGCAGCATGCGTTGCTGCAGCGGCCGCAGCCACGCCCACATGCGCGTGCCGGCGCCGCCCAGCGCGGACAGCCGGCCGCGTCGATCGAACAGCCGCAGCGCGATCACGATCAACACCAGCCCGACGAGCATGCGCAGCGCCGTTGCCAGGCCGTCGATGCGCGCCACGCCGACGATGCCGTGGCCGAGGCCGCCGGCAATCGCACCGGCGATGACGTAGCCGCCGATGCGCGCGAAGTTGGCTTCCAGCGCCGGTGCGATCGAGAGCGTCGCTGCGCCCGAGCGCTGCGCCGAAACCGAAAAGCCCGTCGCGATGCCGCCGCACATCGCCGCGCAATGCGCGCCACCCAACAATCCGCTGAGCGAAGCCGCGCCGAGCGTCAGCCAGTCAATCGACATCGCGCGCCTCGTCGGCCGGATCGTTGCGAGGTGCGGGGAGCGGATCGTCGCGCAGGATGTCGATGGCGGGCGTGTCCAGATCGTCGAACTGGCCGCGTCGCACCGCCCACACGAAGGCGCCGATGGCGATGCCCAGCAGGACCAGGCTGATCGGCACGAGCAGCAGCAGGATGTTCATGCGGCCCTCCGTTGTCCGGGTTCGCGCCGGCTGAGCCGCAGCGCGTTGAGCGTGACCAGCAGCGAGGAGCCGGCCATGCCGAGTGCGGCGATCCACGGGGTGACATGCCCCGTGGCTGCCAGTGGAATCGCGAGCACGTTGTAGCCCAGTGCCCACGCGAGGTTCTGCCGCACGATGCGCTGCGTGCGCCGCGCCAGCACGATCGCCTGCGGCACGCGCAGCAGGGACGGGCTGGTGACGACGAAATCCGCCGCGCGCTGTGCGAGTGCCGCGCCCTGCGCCATCGCAAGGGACACATCGGCACCGGCGAGCACCGGGGCGTCGTTCAGGCCGTCGCCGACCATCGCGACGACTTCGCCGCGCGCCTGCGCATCGCGCACGCGGGCGAGTTTCTGTTCGGGCGTCTGCCGCGCGTGGAAGGTCTCGATGCCCACCTGTCGCGCGAAAGCGGCGACCGCCTCGCCGGCGTCTCCGCTGCACAGTTCGACCGCAACGCCGCAGTCGCGCAGCGCGGCGACCGCTTCACGCGCGCCGTCGCGCATGGTTTCGCGCACCGTGAAACGCGCGAACGCCCGCGTGCCATCGCCCAACCACAGCGCGCCGTCGTCAGTGCGCGATGCGGCGAACTCCGCGCGACCCAGGCGCCAGTGCGAGCCGTCGACATCGCCTTGAATGCCGCAGGCCGCCACGGCGCGCACGCCGTGCGCGATGCGGCCGTCTTCGACATGCGCCAGCGCCTGCGCGAGAGGATGCGCGCTACCGCGTTCCAATGCCGCGGCGATGGACACGGCGGTGTCCGCGTCCATGCCGTCGAACGTCGCGACATGGTCGAGTTCGGGCCGGCCGTCGCTGAGCGTGCCGGTTTTGTCGAGCACCACGCGATCCACGCGCGCCAGCGTGGACAGCGCGTCCTCGCGAACGCCCAGCACGCCGATGCGCGCCAGCGCGCCATGCGCGGTGGTCAGCACCGTCGGAATGGCCAGCGACAGCGCACAGGGGCAGCTCACCACCAGCAGCGCGAGGGTGACTTCGACGGCCCGTGCCGGATCATGGACGCGCCACCACGCATACGTGGCGGCCGCGCACAGCAGCAACGCGACGACGAAGAAGCCGGCCACGCGCTCGGCCGCGCGAGCCAGTTGCGGACGCGCCGATTGCGCCTGTTCGACCAGGCGCGTGAGCTGCGAAAGGCGCGTGTCCGCGCCGGTGCGCTGAACGCGCAGCCGTGCGGAGGCTTCGCGGCAGATGCTGCCGGCCAGTGCGCTGTCGCCCGCCCCGCGCCGCACGGGCGTGGATTCACCGGTGATCAGCGCCTCGTCGAACGACGCTGCGTGATCGAGCAGCATGCCGTCAGCGGGCACGGCTTCGCCCGCCGCCACGCACAGGACGTCGCCGACGTCGATCTCGCCGACCGGAACCTGTTCGACCGAACCATCGCTGCGTTCACGCAGCGCCAGTGCAGGGCGCGCCCGCGCGAGCGCATCGACCTGCGCGCTGGCGATGCCGCGTGCGCGCTGCTCGAACATGCGCGCCACCAGCAACAGCAGCACGAACATCACCGCCGCGTCGTACCAGACGTGCGCGCCGCCGCGCAGCGTCTCCGCCAGACTGGCGATGTAGGCCAGCAGCGTGGAGCCGGCGATCAGCGTGTCCATGCCCACGCGCCTGCCGCGCAGTTCGCGCCACATGCCTTCGAGGAACGGCCAGCCGGAATAGAACACCACCGGCGTCGCGACCAGGAAGGTGATCCAGCGGAAGAAATCGCGCGTGGCCACCGGCATCTGCTGCGCGGTGTCCAGGTACAGCGCCTCGGCGAACATCATCGCCTGGATCGCGCCCAGGCCGGCGACGCCAAGGCGCAGCAGCCAGCGGCGACGCTCGCTACGCTGCGCCTGCTCGCGCGCCTCACCCGTCGCCAGCCACGGGCGGTAGCCCAGTGCGGCCAGGCGCTGCATCAGGGTCGAAAGCGCCACGCGTTGCGGATCCCACGCGACCATGACGCGCCCGGTCACCGCGTTCGCGCCCGCGTCGAGCACGCCCGGCTGGCGGCGCAGCGCACGGTCGATCAACCACGCGCATGCTGCGCAGCGCATGGCGTCGGTCAGTACGGTGATCTCGCGCCCGCCGGGAACTATGCGGCTGTGTTCGGCCAGCACGACGTCGCGATCCCATGCGCCGAAGTCCGCCGCATCGCCCTGGACGCGGCCGGCAGGGGACGTGCGCAGCCGGTAGTAGTCGCCCAGCGCGGCTTCGCGGATCCACGTCGAGGCGGCGGCGCAGCCGTTGCAGCAGAACGCGCGGTCGCCGTCGCGCACCGCATCGGCGGTCAGCGCTTCGCCGCAGTGATGGCAGGTGCCCCGTTCGGCGACCCGTGTCCCGCGCAGAGGAAGCGCCGCGTCCATCGTCACTGGCCCGCGAGTGCCGGCCCCAGGTGCGCCGCGCCCTGTCCGGCGATGAGGCGGCCGCGCAGGCGCCATTGCGCGTCGGCGGGCGCCAGCTGCAGCAGCCAGTCGTGGTCGGTGGGCAGCGCGAGATCGGCGTGCCAGCCCAGTTCACTGGGCCTGAGTTCGACGGTGCGGTCGAGCGAGGCCTGGCTGGGATGCGAGAGCACGATGGTCAGCGGAACATCGCGCGGCACTTCGCCGCTGGAGAACCCACCGCCGACCGGCAGCAGGTCGATGCCCTTCGCATCCACGTGCAGCACCGCGGACAACTTCATCGACCGCGCGCGTTCGTCGGGGCCCAGCTCGGTCGTCTGGATCTGCGCCGTGCGCTGGACGGTGTCGATCACGGCATCGTCGCCGCCGCTTTCCAGCGCGACGATCACCAGTCCTACACCGGCGACGATCGACAGGATCGGCAGCCCGATCACCAGCCACATCACGGGATTGCGGGATTTCACGGCCAGGCTCATCACATCGGTCCGAAGAAGGTCGAGGCCACGTCGGCGTTCGCGGCGCCGTCGACACGCTCGACACGGAAGGTTACCTCCTGCTTGCCACGCACGCCCGATGGCGCCGACAGCACCAGCGGGAGGTTGAGCACCTGCTCGGCATCGGCGTTCACCGTCTGCGGGCCGCCGCGCAGTTCGATGCCGGCCGGCGCTTCCACGTGGATGCGGAACGAGCGCGGCGCGACGTCCTTGTTGACGAGCTTGAGGGTGTAGGTGTTCTCGATGCGGCCGCCTGCGGCTTCGCGGTACAGCGCGTTGCGATCGCGCAGCACCTCGGCGATGAGCGGGCTGCGGTGGCCCACGCCCCACGCCCAGGCCGCGCAGAGGGCCAGCAGCAGCACGCCGTAAAGCAGCACGCGCGGACGCGCCACGCGCGTGGGCTTGCCGTCGATGGCGTTCTGCGTGGAGTAGCGGATCAGGCCCTTGGGGTAGCCCATCTTGTCCATCACCGAATCGCAGGCGTCGATGCACGCGCCGCAGGCAATGCACTCGTATTGCAGGCCGTTGCGGATGTCGATGCCTGTGGGGCAGACCTGCACGCAGATCGTGCAGTCGATGCAGTCGCCCAGTTGTTCGGGTTCGAACTTCGGCAGCGGTTGCGCGGTGAGGCCGACGTCGGTGACGGCGGTCGTGCCGGCGGCGCCGAGCGCGACCGCATTGCCGGCCCGCGCACCGCGGAACACATAGTCGTAGGCGGTGGCCGGATCGAGCAGGCCGCGCGCACGTTCGAGGACGCTGGCCAGGCCGCGCTTGCGCGGGCCGCGCGGCTCACCGCGCATCGGGTCGTAGGCGATGATCAGCGTGTTGCGGTCGAACATCGCGCTCTGGAAACGCGCGTACGGGCACATGTACTTGCACACCTGTTCGCGCAGGAAGCCCGCGTTGCCCCAGGTCGCCAGTGCGTAGAACAGCACCCAGAAGGTTTCCCAGCCGCCCCAGCCGGGCGCGCGGCCGAAGAACGGCACGCGCGCGGCGAGGTCGGTGATCGGCGTGAAGAAGCCGACGAAGGTGAAGCCTGTCCACAGCGCGAACAGGATCCACGAGAGGTGCTTGGCGCCCTTGCGCAGGAGCTTCTGGCCCGTCCACGGCGCGGCGTCGAGCTTCATGCGCGCGTTGCGGTCGCCTTCGGTCCAGCGCTCCATCCACAGGAAAACTTCCGTCCACACCGTCTGCGGGCACGCGTAGCCGCACCACAGGCGCCCGGCAATCGCCGTGAAGAAGAACAGCGACAGGCCGGCGATGATCATCAGCACCGCGAGCAGGAAGAAATCCTGCGGCCAGAAGTTCAGGCCGAACACGTAGAACTTGCGCGCCGGCAGGTCGAACAGCACGGCCTGCCGTCCGCTCCAGCGCAGCCACGGGAACACGTAGAACATGCCCAGCAGCACGACGACCGCGACGTTGCGCCAGGTCTGGAACACGCCGCTCACGCTGCGCGGATAGATCTTCCGTTCACTGACGTAGAGGGCGTTGCCGCCGTCTTCGAGGAGGTCGATCGCGATCTTCTTGTTCATTGCGTGGTCGGACTACTCGGGCCGCAGCGGCCCGTTGAAACGGCTGGACGGACGCAGCAACACCCAGGTGAAGGCGCTGGAGGCGGCGGTGGCGATCCAGAACATGAAAAAGCCCAGGCTGTACCCGAGCGTGCGTGTCATCGGCAGTTGCGGGAATGTCATGTCGCGCAGCGTGAGTGGATCGACGTAGGCGAAGAACACCATCGTCGCGATGCACGCGGCGAAGAAGCTGGGCCACAGGATGGCCCCGAGCCGCTGCGAGAGCGGTCGGGGCGGATGGTCGAATCGCGGTGCTGGCTGGCTCATGGCAGCTTGCTCACCTCAAGGGCTCAACGCGTTGCGGTCACCGTGGACGTGCCTGGATGCGAGAGCGACCAGACATACGCGGCAGCCAGGCGCGAGCGCGTTTCGCCCAGCGTAGTGCGCCATGCGGGCATCACGCCGTGGCGGCCGTGTTCGATGGTCTGGCGCAGGCTTTCGCTGCTGCTGCCGTACAGCCAGTAGCCGTCGGTGAGGTCCGGAGCACCCAGCGCGGTGTTGCCCTTTCCGTCCACGCCATGGCATGCGATGCACACGCCGTTGTAGAGCGCCTTGCCCTGCGCGGCCATGTAGTTGTTCTGCATGCTGGCCGGATCCGACAGGGTGCGCACGTAGGCGACGACGTAATCGACCGCGTTCTCGCCGCCCATGCCGGTGAGCACCGTGCCCCATTCGGGCATCACGCCTTCGCGGCCTTCCAGCACCGAATGCAGCACGTCGTCCGGCGTGCCGCCCCAATGCCAGACCTGGTCGGTGAGGTTGGGATAGCCGATGGCGCCCTGCGCGGTGGAGCCGTGGCACATCGCGCAGGTGTTGTTGAAGATCGAGCGGCCCAGCGCGACCGCCTTGGGGTCGTGTGCGATCACGTCGATCGACTTGCCCGCGTACGGCGCGAACGCGGCTTCGAGCTTGGCGTCGTCGCGCGCCTTGTCGATCGTCTGTTCGCGTGCCGAGGTCCACTTCGCCACGCCGGCGAAGGCGCCCAGGCCCGGATACCAGACCAGGTAGACGATGGCGAAGACGATGGTGATGTAGAACAGGTTCACCCACCACTTCGGCATGGGCTTGTTGTACTCGGTGAGGTTGCCGTCCCACACGTGGCTGGTGTCGGTGGGGGCGGGATCGCCCGGCCGGCGCCTGCCGGTCCACCAGATCAGCCACACGCAACCCAGGATGTTGATCGCGACGATCACGATCACGTAGATGGACCAGCCGGTGGTCATTGCTGCTTCTCCCGGTCTTCGTCGAGCGGCAGCCGTGCGGCCGCGTCGAATTCTTTCTTGCGCTTGGGGCTCCAGGCCCAGACCCAGCCGGCCACGAACAGCACCAGCAGGACGGTCGTGACGATTCCGGAAACCATGTCAGCCTCCCCTCGGAGCGTGGCGGCCCAGGCCCTGCAGGTAGGCGACGACCGCATCCAGCTCGGTCTTGCCGTCCACCGCGGCCGGGGCGCCGGCGATGTCGGCATCGGTGTAGGGATCGCCGATCCTGCGCAATGCCACCATGTGCGACTGCACCTGCTCGCCGTCGAGCTTGTTCTTCGAAAGCCACGGGAAGCCGGGCATGTTCGATTCGGGCACGACGTCGCGCGGGTTGAGCAGGTGCACGCGATGCCAGTCGTCGGAGTAGCGCCCGCCCACGCGCGCCAGGTCCGGCCCGGTGCGCTTGCTGCCCCACTGGAACGGATGGTCGTAGACCGATTCGCCGGCCAGCGAGTAATGGCCGTAACGTTCGGTTTCGAAGCGCAGCGTGCGCACCATCTGCGAATGGCAGTTGTAGCAACCCTCGCGGACGTAGATGTCGCGTCCGGCCAGTTCCAGCGCGGGGTAGGGCTTCACGCCGGGCAGCGGCTCGATGGCTTCGGCCTGGTGCATCAGCGGGACGATTTCCGCCAGGCCGCCGAAGGAGACGGCCACGGCGATCAGCACGGCCATGAGGCCGACGTTGGTTTCGACTTTCTCGTGTGAATGGCTCATGTCGTCGGCCTCAGGCGTGCGCGCTCGCGGCGTCCGGCGGCATCACCGGAGTGGGCACCAGATCGCGCGCCTGCTGCCAGGTGCGGATCACGTTCCAGGCCATCACGAACATGCCGGCCAGCACGATCAGGCCGCCGGCCAGTCGGCCCAGGTAGTAGGGGTAGGTGGCGTTGAGCGCCTCGACGAAGCTGTAGGTCAACGTGCCGTCGGGGTTGGTGGCGCGCCACATCAGGCCCTGCATGACGCCGGCGATCCACATCGAGACGATGTAGAACACCACGCCGACCGTGTGCAGCCAGAAGTGCAGGTCGATGGCCTTCACCGAGTACATGCGCTCCTGCCCCAGCAGTCGCGGCAGCATCGAATAGACCGCGCCCACGGAGATCATCGCCACCCAGCCCAGGGCGCCTGCGTGCACGTGGCCGACGGTCCAGTCGGTGTAGTGCGACAGCGAGTTGACGGTCTTGATCGACATCATCGGACCTTCGAAGGTCGCGATCATGTAGAACGACACCGCCACGATCAGGAACTTCAGGATCGGATCGGTGCGCAG
>Ga0209676_1001335_pt1 | contig 24868 bp, 21 predicted proteins | sample AraplaCvi_mLB_r2_FD_184282 | JGI IMG/M metagenome (GOLD analysis project Ga0209676, IMG submission 184282) | Arabidopsis root microbial communities from North Carolina, USA - plate scrape MF_Cvi_mLB_r2 (SPAdes) (version 2) | ecosystem: Host-associated > Plants > Roots > Endosphere | place: USA... | reverse complement strand
CCCTGTCGCCCACCATGGAGGAGGGAACCCTCGCCAAGTGGCACGTCAAGGTCGGCGACACCGTCAAGGCCGGCGACGTGATCGCCGAGATCGAGACCGACAAGGCGACCATGGAAGTGGAGGCCGTCGACGAGGGCGTGGTCGAGGCCATCCTGGTCGACGCCGGGACCGAGAACGTCAAGGTCAACGCCCTGATCGCCAAACTGGCGGGCGAGGGCGAGAGCCCCGCGCCGGCCCCGAAGGCCGAAGCGCCCAAGGCCGCGGCGGCGCCGACGCCGGCCGCGCCAGCGCAAGGCGGCGGCGAAACCGCCGCGCCCGCCAAGCCCGCCCCGGCCGCTCCGGTGGCCGCCGACGGCTCGCGCGTGTTCGCCTCGCCGCTAGCCCGTCGCCTGGCCTCCGCCGCCGGGTTGGATCTGAAGAACATCAAGGGCACCGGCCCGCATGGCCGCGTGATCAAGTCGGACGTGGAAGCCGCCAAGTCGGGCGGCGCGCCGGCCGCCAAGGCCGCCCCGAGCGCTTCGCCTGCCGCCGCCGCGCCCGCCGCCGAGCCGCGCAAGGTTCAGTCGCTGGAGCAGATGGGCATTCCGGCCGGCTCGTACGAGCTCGTGCCGCTGGACGGCATGCGCAAGACCATCGCGCGCCGCCTGACGGAAAGCTTCCGCGACGTGCCGCACTTCCCGCTGACGATCGACATCGAGCTGGACGGCCTGCTGGCGGCTCGCACCAAGATCAACGGTCTGCTGGAAAAGCAGGGTGTGAAGGTCTCGGTCAACGATATCGTCATCAAGGCCGCCGCGGTGGCCCTGAAGCAGGTGCCGGAAGCCAACGCCTCGTACACGCCGGAAGGCATCGCCATGCACAAGCATGCCGACATCGCCGTGGCCGTGGCCATCGACGGCGGCCTGATCACCCCGATCATTCGCGCCGCCGAGACCAAGGGCCTGGCCCAGATCTCGGCCGAGATGAAGGACCTGGCCGCCCGCGCCAAGGCCAAGAAACTGAAGCCAGAGGAATTCCAGGGCGGCACGTTCTCGGTCAGCAACCTGGGCATGTTCGGCATCAAGGCCTTCTCGTCGATCATCAACGAGCCGCAGGGCGCGATCATGAGCGTCGGGGCCGGCGAGCAGCGTCCGGTGGTCAAGAACGGCCAGCTGGCCGTGGCGACGGTCATGACCGTGACCCTGACCTGCGATCACCGCGTGGTCGACGGCGCGGTCGGGGCCAAGTTCCTGGCGGCCTTCAAGCCGCTGATCGAAGAACCGCTGACCCTGATCGTCTGATCAAGGTCGCGGGGAGGGCGAGATATGTCGGTCTACGACTATTCGGCCAAGACGCTGGACGGCCAGGACGTGAGCCTGGCCGACTATCGGGGCCAGGTGCTGTTGATCGTGAACACCGCCAGCAAGTGCGGCTTCACACCCCAGTACGAAGGCCTCGAGGCGCTCTACAAGACCTACAAGGATCGTGGCTTCACGGTCCTGGCCTTCCCCTGCAACCAGTTCGGCGCTCAGGAGCCGGGAAACGCCGAGGAGATCGCGAACTTCTGTTCGCTGACCTACGACGTGACCTTCCCGGTGATGAGCAAGATCGACGTCAACGGCGCCGACGCCCACCCGCTCTACAAGTTCCTCAAGAAGGAACAGAAGGGCGTGCTGGGCACCGAGGCGATCAAGTGGAACTTCACCAAGTTCCTGATCGGCAAGGACGGCGAGGTCGTCGAGCGTTTCGCGCCGACCGTGAAGCCCGAAGACCTCAAGGTCGCGGTCGAGGCGCTGCTTTAGTTTCTCCCAGACGCCGCCTCCCTGAGGTCGGCGCTCAAGCTAGGGTAAGAAGAACATGTCCACGGAATTCGATGTCGTCGTCATCGGCGCGGGTCCTGGCGGCTACGTGGCCGCGATCCGCGCCAGCCAGCTGGGCCTGAAGACGGCCATCGTCGAGCGTGAGAACCTGGGCGGCATCTGTTTGAACTGGGGCTGCATCCCGACCAAGGCGTTGCTGAAGTCCGGCGAGATTTATGAGCAGCTCTCGCACCTGGGCGGCTACGGCCTCTCGGTCGAGAAGGCCTCGTTCGACTTCGGCAAGATCATCGAGCGTTCGCGCGGCGTGGCCAAGAACATGTCGAACGGCATCGCCTTCCTGATGAAGAAGCACAAGATCGAGGTCATCGAAGGCGAGGCAAAGCTGGAGAAGGGCAATCCGGCCCCGAAACTGGTCATCGCCCTGAAGGCCGGCGGCAGCCGCACGGTCCAGGCCAAGAACGTGATCCTGGCCAGCGGCGCCCGCGCCCGTGAGATCCCCGCCATCGGCGCGGTCTCGGACGGGGACAAGATCTGGACCTATCGCGACGCCCTGGCTCCCAAGAGCATGCCCAAGTCGCTGGTCGTGATCGGCTCGGGCGCCATCGGCATTGAGTTCGCCAGCTTCTACCGCGCTCTTGGCGCCGACGTGACCGTCGTTGAAGCCATCGATCGCATCATGCCGGTCGAGGACGAGGAAGTGTCGAAGGCCGCCCAGAAGGCGTTCGAGAAGCGAGGCATCAAGTTCCGCGTCGGCGCCAAGGTCGCCAAGGTCGAGAAGACCAAGGACGGCGTCTCGGTCACCGTCGACGTCGGCGGCAAGATCGAGCAGCTGACCGCCGAGAAGTGCATCGTCGCCGTCGGTATCGCGCCGAACAACGACGGCCTGGAAGCGCTGGGCGTGAACCTGGATCGCGGCCACGTCGCCACCGACAAGCACGGCAAGACCAATGTGGCCGGTCTCTACGCCATCGGCGACATCGCCGGCGCGCCGTGGCTCGCGCATAAGGCCAGCCACGAAGGCATCCACGCCGCCGAGGCGATCGCTGGCTACAAGACCCCGAACGTCCACTCGCCAATCCCGGGCTGCACCTACGCCAATCCGCAGGTCGCCTCGGTCGGCTACACCGAGGCCGGCGCCAAGGCGGCAGGCATCGAGGTCAAGGCCGGCCGCTTCCCGTTCCGCGTCAACGGCAAGGCCGTGGCAGCCGGCGAGACCGAGGGCTTCGTCAAGACCGTGTTCGACGCCAAGACCGGGGCCCTGATCGGCGCCCACATGATCGGCCATGAGGTCACGGAGATGATCCAGGGCTTTGTCACGGCCATCACCCTGGAAGCCACCGAGGAAGACCTGCACGGCATCGTCTACGCGCACCCGACCATGTCGGAAGCCATGCACGAAGCCGCGCTGGACGCCTATGGTCGCGTCCTGCACATCTAGGACGACTTAGGGAGACTGGATGGCGCGCAAGGCCGCGACGACAACGGGTGACAAGCCGGCGAAGGCTCGGAAGGGGTCGAAGACGACCCTTTCCGAGGCCAATCTGGTCGACCTGGGTCCCGAGCGTCTGGCCGCCATCCTGCTCGACCTTTCCAGCGACAGCCACGTCAAGCGCGTGCTGCGGCTGGAGCTGTTCGCCGAGGCGAGCCCCGAAGGCCTAGCGCTGGAGATCGGCAAACGCCTGGCGACGATCGGCAAGTCCTCGTCGCGCATCCACTGGCGCAAGCGGGCCGCCTTCGCCAAGGACCTCGACCTGCATCGCCGGATGATCGAGCGGCTGGCCGAGCACGACGCCACCGCCGCGCTCGACCTGATGCTGGACCTGCTGGACCTGGCGACGCCGGTCCTGGATCGCCTCAGCCAAGTCGAGGGCCCGATCGGCGACGTCTTCCTGGCCGCTCGCGACGGCGTCGGCGCCATCGCCGCCCAGGCCCTGCCCGACCCGATCGTCCTGGCCGACCGCATCGCCAAGCTGCTGCGCCGGGACGACTACGCCCAGTTCGGGCCGCTGGTGAACGCCTTGGCGCCCGCTCTGGGCAAGACGGGGCAGGAGCATCTGCGGCAGATCCTGGAGCAACTGGCGACGGCGCGTGGAATCCGCGACGCCCGCAGCGCCATTTACAAGGACGCCCTGCGCCGCCTGGCCGACGCCAGCGGCGACGTCGACGCCTTCGAGGCGACCTTCGCGCCCGACCTGCGCCGCACGCCCCTTGTCTCCGCAGAGATCGCCCGACGCCTGCTGGCGGCCGGACGGGCGGAGGATGCGCTCGCGACCCTGCAGGCCGGAGCCCCCCACGAACAGCGGGGGCGTCACCAGAGCGCTTCCGAAGAGCGCGCCGCCTGGGAAGAGGCGATGCTGGAAGCGCTCGAGGCCACCGGCCATCACGAGGAGGCCCAGAAGCGGCGCTGGGCCGAGTTCGAGCGCACGCTGTCGATCCCGCTGCTGCGCGGTTATCTCAAGGGACTGCCCGACTTCGACGATGTCGAAGCCGAGGATCAAGCCAAGGCGGTCGCCAAGCGCTTTCCGCAGTTCGATCGGGCCCTGGCGTTCCTGGTGTCGTGGCCTGACCTGGCGGCGGCTTCGCGCCTCGTGTTGTCCCGCGCCGGCGAGATCAACGGCGCCGACGACACCTTGATGACCGAGGCGGCCCGCCGGTTGGAGGGAAGCCATCCGCTGGCCGCGACCTTGCTTCTGCGGGCCTCGATCCAGTACGTGCTGACCTATGGCGTCGCCACCCGTTACGCCGAGGCGGCGCGTCAGTTGCTCGAGGCTGAATCGCTGTCAGCCATGATCGCCGACTATGGCGAGTACCCGGACCATCAGGCGTTCGTCACCGATCTGCGGGCGATGCACGGCCGCAAACAGGGCTTCCGCGCCGAGCTGGAAGCCCTGGGAGCCACCTTCTAGGGCCTCTTGCGGACTTGGGCGTCGATGCTCCATTCGCCGCCGCCCTGGAAGACCAGGTACAGGAAGATGAAGCAGAACAGGATGGCCGCATCGCCGCCGTTCAGGCCCGGCCAGAAGCCCTGGCTGCCGTGGGCCATGAAATAGGCCACCGCCATCTGCCCCGACAGGATGAAGGCGAAGGGGCGCGTGAACAGGCCCAGCAGGATATGGGCGCCGCCGAAGATCTCCAGCGCGCCCGCAGCAAGCAGCAACGGCGGCAAGGGGCTGGGCGCGCCGGGCTGCGCGGCTGGGAAGTGGAAGATCTTCATCAGGCCATGCTCCATGAAGAGCAGGGCGGTGACGATGCGGAGCAGGCTGAGGACGCGCGGAGCCCAGACGGCGAGACGTTGGTCCATTCTTCCTTCTTCCCTCGTTGTGAACGAATGCGAGCCGTCTCGTCTATGGGGCGTCAGGCGGCCCGGGCGTCCGTCTCGGCCATGCGCTGGATAGCCACATAGTCGGTCTTGCCACTGCCCAGCACCGGCACTTCCTGCACCTTGAGGATCTTGCGGGGCACGGCCAGTTCAGGCGCGCCGATGCTCTGGGCATGAGCGACGAGGGAGGTGACGGCGGCGCTCTGACAGTCGGTGACCAGGATCAGCTTCTCGCCTTTCTTCTTGTCGGGCAGGGAGATGACGGCGTGTCGGCCGTCGGGCCAGACGGCCGAGGCCAGGTCTTCGGCGGCGGTCAGCGAGACCATCTCACCGCCGATCTTCGCGAAGCGCTTCACCCGGCCCTTGATGGTGATCCACAGGTCGTCGGTGACGGTGACGACGTCGCCGGTGTCGTGCCAGCCGCCCTCGGGCGCGTCGACCCCGCCGTCCTCACGCAGATAGCCGGCCATGATGTTGGGGCCGCGCACCAGAAGGCGTCCGCCCTCGGGGATGCCCTCCACCGGCTCGATCTTCCATTCCTGGCCGGGCAGCAAGCCGCCCACCGTGCCGCGGCGATTGTCTTCGGGCTTGTTGACGGCGATCACCGGGGAGGCCTCGGTCGCGCCGTAGCCTTCGAGAACCGGCACGCCGCCGAACCTTTCGGCGATCAGATTGTGCGTCTCGTCACGGACCTTCTCGGCGCCGCAGACGATGAACTTCAGGCCCGACAGCTCGTCGCTCTCGGCCGAGCGGGCGTACTGGTTGACAAAGGTGTCGGTCGCTAGCAGCACCGAGGCGCCGGCGTCCTTCAGCAGCGGCGGGATCTGCTTGGTATGAAGCGGCGAGGGGTACTGGAAAGCCTTCATGCCGGTCAGCAGCGGCAGGATCACCCCACCGGTGAGGCCGAAGCAGTGAAAGACGGGCAGGGGGTTGAAGAACACCCAGGACGGATCCAGCGCGATGTGGGCGGCGATCTGCTGGGCGTTCGAGACGAGGTTGGCTTGGCTTAACACGACGCCGCGCGGTGCGCCGAAACTGCCCGAGGTGAACAGCACCACGCCCTTATCCGACGGCTTGGCGAGGGCCCGGAAATGGCGCGGGAACAGACCGGCGGCCGCTGCGAACAGTTTGTCCGGCAGGCCGATCGTGCCGCGCACGTCCTCCAGATAAGTGATCTCGGCGTGCTCGCCGACCGCGTCGATGATGTCGTGCAGCTTGCCCAGCTCGATGAACTTGTGCGCGGTCAGCACCCGCTTGACCTGGGCCAGCTTCACGGCGGCCTTGAGGTTCCGCAGGCCTGCCGTGAAGTTCAGCATGGTCGGCACGCGCCCAAAAGCGTGCAGAGCAAAGAAGGTCACGACCGACGCCGAGCCCGACGGCAGCAGCACACCGACGTTTTCGCCGGGCTTGGTCATGGCCGCGATCTTGCGACCCAGCGCGAAGCTGGCGCGGATTAAGTCCGTATAGGTCAGCGGATTGCGATCCTGGTCCTCCAGGATCGGCTTTCTGGCGCCGTACTTGTCGCGAGCGTCGATAAGGGCGTCGAAGATGGCCTTTTGGCCGTTCCGAGCGTCGTAAGCTACCGGCATCCCGGCGAAACCTCCCCGAAGAGCGAAAGCGCGCTCTCGTTCGTTAAACGCGGAGACTGCCGGGGAAGGTCCAGCTTTGCAAGAAAGAGTCACAATCCGTGAGGCTCAGCCCTTGCGGGGCAAGGCCTTGGCCGCCATCCGCGTGCGGGTGAAGTCGACGATCGCGGTCATCCAGGCGTCGCGGACGGCGTCCGATTCCATGTGTAGGTCATGGCCAGCCTCGGGATAGCGGATCTCCCGGCAAGCGATCATGGCGGCGCAGAGGCGGCCTTGCGGCGTGGCCGTCACGACCCTGTCCTGGCCGGCGTCCAGCATCAAGGTCGGAGCGGCGGTGTCGCGGATGTCCCGAGCGGCCGCCTCCGAGGCGTCGAAGAAGGCGGCGAACCATCCCAGGCTGCGCCCGCCCATCCGCAGGTCGGGATTGGCCAGCATCCAGGCGGCCTGCACCTTGCCACGCTCAGCGTCGTGGGTCCGGCCAGCCTGGAATCCGTCGGGCGCATCGCGTCGCCAGCCGGACTGGTCGGGCGTGCGGATCCAGCCCAGACGCAAGGCCCGCATAGCGGGCGCGAAACGGGCGAAGTCGGATCTGGGACGGGGAAGGGAGGTCAGTCCGAAGGCCGGCGAGGACAAAACCAGTCCATCCATCGGCAGACCCTGCTGGGCGGCCCGCAAGGCAACGAGACCGCCTTCGGAATGGCCAATCACGATGAATGGCGTATCACCCTTGGGGCGGATCACGCCGTTGACCGTGGCTCGCACCGCGGCGACATCGGGGGCGAAGCTGTCGACGTGACCGAGGTCTCGCCAGGGCGTCTCGCGCTCGGAGCCGCCCTGCCCCTGACGCTCCAGAACCCAGACCGTGAAACCCTGCGCCGTGAGATCTGAAACGGTCTCGAACCAAGCCTCGGCGCTTTCGCCGTATCCGGTCAGGATCAGCATCGTGGCGCGCGGGGCGACTGGCGGCGCGGCGACGCCATACCGCTGGACCAGGCCTTCGCCGCTGCGGACATAACCCCAGGCCCAGCCCTGCGGCGGATAGAAGCGAGAGCCTAGAGACGGAGGTGTGCGGCTTTCGGCAAAGGGCGCGCGGGCGCCGCCGTCGCCACAGGCGGAAACGGCCAGGATAGTAACCAGGGCCAGGGCGACAACGAGAAGGCGGCGACGCATACCTAGACAGTCATTTCGCGCATCGTCGCCTTAAGCAAGATCGAGCGCTTGATCTGGAGGCCAAGAAGACCGATTTAGCCGCCATGGCCACGGTGATCGACACCCTCAAGGCTCGCGGCCCGGAAGACCGGGCGGTGCGCCATCCCGAAAAGCAGAACCGCCCCGACACGCCGGTGCTCCGCAAGCCCGAGTGGCTGCGCGTCCGCGCCCCGGGCTCTGGTCAGTACAACGAGACTAAGAGCATCGTGCGGGAGAACCGCCTGCACACGGTCTGTGAGGAAGCGGCCTGCCCGAATATCGGCGAGTGCTGGAGCCAGAAGCACGCGACCATGATGATCATGGGCGAGATCTGCACCCGCGCCTGCGCCTTCTGCAACGTCACCACCGGCCTGCCGACCCAGCTTGATCCCGATGAGCCGCGCCGCGTGGCCGAGGCCGTCGCCAAGATGGGCCTCAAGCACGTGGTCATCACCTCGGTGGACCGCGACGACCTGCTGGACGGCGGCGCTCGCCATTTCGCCGAGGTGGTCACCGCCATCCGCGCGGCGGCCCCCGGCACGACCATCGAGATTCTGACGCCTGACTTCCTGCGCAAGGACGGCGCGGAGAACGTGGTGATCGACTCCAAGCCGGACGTCTTCAACCACAACCTCGAGACCGTGCCGCGGCTGTACCTCAAGATCCGCCCCGGCGCCCGCTATTATAACTCGCTGCGCCTGCTGGACCGCGTGAAGCAGCGCGATCCCTCCCAGTTCACCAAGTCCGGCCTGATGGTCGGCCTGGGCGAGACCAAGGAGGAGGTCATGCAGGTGATGGACGACATGCGCTCGGCCGGCGTCGACTTCATCACCATCGGCCAGTACCTGCAGCCGACCCGCAAGCACGCGGCGATCGACCGGTTCGTCACGCCGGAAGAATTCAAGGCCTATGAAGCGATCGCGCGGGCCAAGGGCTTCCTGATGGTCTCGTCCAGCCCGCTGACGCGCTCGTCGCACCACGCGGGCGACGACTTCGCCAAGCTGCAGGCCGCCCGCCGCGCCCTCGACGCCCGCACCGCATAAAGCCGTGCATCGTCATACGGTCACGCGCGTCCTGCCGTACGCGCCCGGGCAGCTGTTCGAGCTGGTCGGGGACGTCGAGGCCTATCCGAAGTTCGTGCCCTGGATCACTGGCATGCGCACCTGGAACGAGCGCGTCGATGGGCCAGTCAGCACGCTCGACGCCGAGGCCCAGGTGGGTTTCTCGTTCCTGCGCGAGAAGTTCGCTACGCGCGTTCGCCGCGACCGCGACGCGCTCAGCATCGATGTCAGCCTGCTGTACGGGCCGTTCAAGCGGTTGATTAACGGGTGGCGTTTCGTCCCTGAAAATGGCGGCGAGGCCACCCGCGTCGAGTTCGTGATCGACTTCGCCTTCAAGTCGGCTCTGCTCGACGCCATGTTGGCCGCCAATATCAACAAGGCCGCCAATAAGCTGATCGCCTGTTTCGAGGACCGCGCCAGGCAAGTCTACGGCGCGCGGCCCTAATCCTTCTTCGCCGCGGCTTCCTCGATTCGCTCCTCGAAGTCGCCGAGGTTGCCGAACAGGTTTTCGATCGCGAAGACCAGGCCGAACACCCGCGCGGCGTCGTCGAACTCCAAGTCGCGGGTCAGGCCCTTCTTTCGCAAGCCCTCCACGCAGTCCTGGAACGTCTGGTGCGCCTGGGCGAACGCGATGCGGTCCGGACGCGCTCCACCGGCCAGCAGGTCGGCCGCGCCGCGCAGGAAGCGCGCGCTGGCCTCCAGCATGTCGGCGGCGGCCGGCGCAAGATCCGGTGCGGGCAAGGGCTCGTGCACGGTCCGCCCGACCATCACCGTATCGTTGCGCAGGCGCCAGAGCGTACGCGGCAGAGCCTCCGACACCGAACGGTCGCTAAGCTTGCTGGCGCTCTCGCGATCGGCCTCGGTGACGGCCGCCTGCAGCTTGGCCAGGGCCGCGCGCAGGTCGTCTTGGGCCTTCAGATAGTCAGTTGGTCCCGGTGTACCGCGCAGGCTGAGGACGTGGCTTTCCAGGATGTGAGCCTGCAGGCCGGCGATCTTCTGGACGCTGGAGACGACCGAGGCGTGCGCCCGCGCCGGGAAGATCAGCAGGGTGGCGGCGACGCCGACCACGCTGCCGACCGTGATCTCGGCCACGCGAAGGGCCGCGGCGATCAACGGGTCCATATGCGTGGTCGTGCCAATCAGCATGATCACCGCCGTGACCGGCGCCACCTTCAGCGATGGCCGTATCGAAACCAGGAAGGCCAGCAAGGCGACGGTCACGCACAGGATCGGTCCGCCGAACTGCGGCCAGCGTGCATGGAAATACGCCGCGATCGCGCCGGCCAGGGCTCCGACCACGGTGCCCATGAAGCGTTCGATCGAGGCGGTGATGGTCGCGCCCAGGCTGGATTGCACCACGATCACGGCGGTGAAGACGGCCCAGTAGCCTTGGGGCAGGCGCAACAGGCTCGCCAAGGCGAAGGCCGCGCCGACGGCGGCGGAGACACGGATCGCATGACGGATCTCGGTCTTGCGCGCGGCCGTGGCCTTCAAGGCCCTTTGCGAGAGATTGACGCCGGTGAAGCGCCGCCAGTCGCTGGGGGCGGTCTCCGGCACTAGGCCACCGCCTCGCGGAGCATTTCCAGGGCGGTCCGCACCGCCGCCAACTGCACGGCCTCGCGGGTCTCGCCAGCGAAGTGTTCGTGGCGGTGGACGACCGAGCGGTTGGCGCGGGCGACGGCGAAGTGGACGGTGCCGACCGGCTTCATCGGCGTGCCGCCCCCGGGGCCGGCTATGCCGGTGATGGCCACGGCGACATGACCGTTGCTCTCTCGAAGAGCCCCCTCAGCCATCATTCGCGCCACGGGTTCGGAGACTGCGCCATGATCGGCGATCAGGTCGCCGGGCACGCCCAGCATCTCGGACTTGGCGCGGTTGGTGTAGGTGACGAAGCCGCGCTCGAAGACGTCCGACGCGCCCGAGATCGAGCAGATCGCGCCGGCCACTAGCCCGCCGGTGCAGCTCTCGGCCGCGACCAGGCGCAGCGATCTGCCACGCGCCTCGTCGATGAGCAGCCGAGCCAGGGTCTGGATTTCCAGCGGGAACATCGGAACCTCCGGATTCGCGAACTCAGCTTAGACCGTTCAGGCCGGCGTCTCGACCGCTACGACGGCGGAGGCCGCCAGGCCTTCCCCGCGGCCGGTGAAGCCCATCTTCTCGGTCGTGGTCGCCTTGACGCTGACCCGGTCCACAGGAAGCGACAGGATCTCGGCCAGCTTCTCGCGCATGGCCTGGCGGTGCGGTTTGATCTTGGGGCGCTCGCAGATCAGGGTCACGTCGACATTGACGATCGATCCGCCCTTGGCCGTCACCAGCGCGGCCGCATGCTTCAGGAACTGGTCCGAGGCCGCGCCCTTCCACTTGGGGTCGGTCGGCGGGAAGTGATCGCCGATGTCGCCTTCGCCGATCGCGCCCAAGAGGGCGTCGGTCAGGGCGTGCAGGCCGGCGTCGGCGTCCGAGTGGCCGATCAGGGTCTCGTCGTGCTTGATCGCCACGCCGCAGAGCCAGACCTCCTCGCCCGGGCCCCAACGGTGGGCGTCGAAGCCCTGGCCTACACGGGTGATGCGCGCCGCGCCGGCGAGCCGTTCGGCCATGGCGAAGTCCTCGGGATAGGTGAGCTTCAACAGGAGCGGATCGCCCGATGCGATGGCCACGCGGCCGCCGGCGGCTTCCACCACCTGGGCGTCGTCGGTCGGCTCGCCCTCGAACCAGGCGGCGTAGGCGGCCAGCAGGGTCTTGCGACGGGCGGCCTGGGGGGTCTGGGCGCGCCAGAGATGTTCACGCGAGGTCGTGGTCGGGTTCTGGCCCGGCTGGGCTCGCTTGAGCGTATCGGCGACGGGCAGGGCGGGGAGGACCGCGTCGGATGTCTCCAGCGCCTTCAGGACGCCGTCGATGGTCGCGCCGGTCAGGAAAGGGCGGGCGGAGTCATGGATCAGGACAGGCTCGTCCTCCGGGCGGTGGGCGAGCGCGGCGAGGCCTGATTGCACCGACAGCGCCCGAGTCGCGCCGCCCCTCGCCGTCGACCAGCCCGAAAGGCCGGTCAGCACGTCGGGCAACGCCTTTTCGCCGTCTTCGGTCGTTACGATCACGATGTCCGCCGCGCCCGCCGCGAGGAACGCCTCGACTGACCAGCGCAAGACAGGCTTTCCGGCCACAAACCGCCATTGCTTGGCCTGGCCGGGGCCGGCGCGGGTTCCGGAGCCGGCGGCGACGATCACGGCGGAAAAGGTCATGGCGGCTGTTTAGTCACGCCACCGTCATTGTCCATAGCCCGTCCCATGCGGGACGGGCGGTTTCTTCGGTTCAGAGGCCTTCTCACCCGATTGTCACAATCGGGAAGGCAATCTGGCGATTGGGCTTTACTGCGCCGCACAATGTGCCTAAAAAGGTGGCTACGGGGATGATCACAAAATGAGCAACAAGCTCGAGGTCGGCGGGGTCGCAGTCCCCGGTCGGGTGTGGATTGCGCCCATGACCGGGGTCTCGGACCTGCCCTTCAGAGAAACGGCCACGGCGCTCGGCGCGCCCTATGTGGCGACGGAGATGGTGGCTAGCGCGGAGTTCGCGAAGGGGCGTCCCGACGTCGTGCGCCGCGCGGCGGTCGGCGAGGGCTTGCCGCTGACGGTGATCCAGCTGGTTGGCCGCGACATCGACTTCATGGCCCAGGGCGCGCGCATGGCGCAGGAGGCTGGGGCCGAGATCATCGACCTGAACTTCGGCTGCCCCGCCAAAGAGGTCGCCGCCGGCGCCGCCTGCGGCTCGGCCCTAATGCGCGAACCGGACCTGGCCGAAGCGCTGGTCGCCGCGGCTGTCGAGGCGGTCGACGTGCCGGTGACGGTGAAGATGCGCCTGGGCTGGGACGTCGACTGCTTGAACGCCCCCGACATCGCCCGTCGGGCCGAGGCTGTCGGGGCCAGTGCGATCACGGTGCATGGCCGCACGCGCAATCAGTTCTACAAAGGCGTCGCCGACTGGACGGCCGTCGCGGCGGTGAAGCGGGCGGTTTCGGTTCCAGTCCTGGTCAACGGCGATATCGTCGACGGCGACAGCGCTCGCCAGGCGCTGGAACAGTCCGGGGCCGACGGCGTGATGATCGGGCGGGGCGTCTATGGTCGCCCCTGGATCGCCGGCGCGATCGAGGCCTCGCTCGAGGGCCGCGGCTTCGCCGAGCCGCAGGCCGAGGAACGCCTGGCCATCGCGCTCACCCACTTCCGCCGCAGCCTGTCGTTCTATGGCGAGCGGCTTGGTTTGAAGATGTTCCGCAAGCACCTGGCCTCGTACATCGAGGCCGCGCCCTGGCCGGAGACGGCCGAGGCCCGCAGGGCCGCTCGCGCGACCCTGTGTCGTATCGAGGATCCCGCCGCCGTGGAGGCCGCCCTGAGCGACCTGTGGCTGGCGGGTGGGAGATTAGCCGCATGACCGACCGCGCCCGCGTTCTGGGGAGTGTCACTCCGGAAGCCATGAAGGCCGCCGCCTTCGATCTGAGTCCCGAGCCGGCGCTGGTGGTCGACCGCGACGGCGGTCTGGTGGCGGTGAACGAAGCCGCCGAGGCGCTGTTCGGTCACGGCCTGTCGCTGCTGGCCCGCGGCCGCTTTCGCGCGGCCCTGCCGCCGGGTTCGGTGCTGGTCTCGCTGCTGGATCGCGCCATCACCGAAGGCGCGCTGGTCCGCGAGCACGGCGTCGAGGTCAATCTGTTCGGCCAGCCGCCGTTCGAGGCTGACGGCGCCGCCGCGCCGCTGGGCGACGGCTCGGTGTTGCTGACCTTGCATGTGAAAGGCGTGCTGGGCGTGGATCGGGGCGCCGACGCCGCCGGCCTGCGTTCGGTCGTCGGCCTGGGCAAGATGCTGGCCCACGAGATCAAGAACCCGCTGGCCGGCATCCGCGGTGCGGCGCAGTTGCTGAAGACCGGCGCCAGCGCCGTCGACCAGCCCCTGGCTCAACTGATCGTCGACGAGACCGACCGCATTCGTCGCTTGGTCGACCGCATGGAGGCCTTTTCCGACGAGGCGCCGACGCCGCGCGAGCCGGTCAATATTCACCAGGTTCTGGATCGTGTGCGGGCGCTGGTCGCCAACGGCGTCGCCGATGGCCTGCAGCTGAAGGAAAGCTACGACCCGTCGCTGCCGCCGGTCTGGGGCGACGAAGACCACCTGATCCAGATCTTCCTGAACCTGACCAAGAACGCCGCCGAGGCCGCCCATATGCGGGGCGACGATCGCGGCGTCATCTCGATCCAGACCGCTTGGCGTCCGGGCGTGCGGGTGCGCGGCGCCGATGGCAAGCCTGCCAGCGGCGCGCCGATCGAGGTCAAGGTGATCGACAACGGCCCCGGCGTGCCGGCCAGCCTGCGCGAGCACCTGTTTCAGCCCTTCGTCACCACCAAGGTCAATGGGACAGGCCTGGGCCTGGCTCTGGTCACCAAGCTGGTCACCGCCCATGGCGGCCTGATCGACTTTGAATCCGAGCCCGGTCGCACCGTGTTCCGCGTGCTGCTGCCCGTCGCGCCCCAAATTGGCGCGTCTGAAACTGTTTCCGGAGACGCCTGAGCATGAACGCCGCGAGCAAGAAAATCCTGATCGCCGACGACGACAGCTCGGTGCGTCTGGTCCTGAGCCAGGCCTTCACCCGCCTGGGCTACCAGGTCCGGGCCACCGGCAACGCCACCACGCTGCTGAAGTGGGTCACCGACGGTGAGGGTGACTTGGTCGTCACCGATGTGATGATGCCTGACGAGAATGTCTTCGACGTGCTGCCGCGCATCCGCAAGGAGCGGCCCAAGCTGCCGATCATCGTCATGAGCGCCCAGAACACCCTGCTGACGGCGGTCAACGCCGCCGACGCGGGCGCGTTCGAATATGTCTCCAAGCCCTTCGATCTGGATGACGTCACCGCGGCGGCGCGCCGGGCCCTGTCGCGCCCGGCCGACACGGAGGCGTCCAAGGCCCAGGCCCGCGCCATGCGTGACGAGCGCCTCCCGCTGATCGGCCGCTCGGCGCCGATGCAGGAGGTCTATCGCACCATCGCCCGCCTGGTCGGCGCCGACCTGACCGTTCTGATCCTGGGCGAGAGCGGCACCGGCAAGGAGCTGGTCGCCCGAGCCCTGCACGAGCTGGGGCGCCGCCGGGACGGCAAGTTCGTGGTGCTGAACCTGGCCGCCGTGCCGCGCGAACGCGTCGAGGCCGAGCTGTTCGGGCGCGGCGAGGGCGACAACGGCCGCCTGGTCGAGGCCGACGGCGGCACGCTGTTCCTGGACGAGATCGGCGACATGCCCCTGGACGCCCAGACCCGCCTGCTGCGCGTGATCGATGGCACCGAGCCGGTGATCAATCCCAAGACCGGCCGCCGTCCGAACGTACGGATCATCGCCGCCACCAATCGCGACCTGCGCGGCCTGATCCAGCAGGGCCTGTTCCGCGAGGACCTGTTCTTCCGCCTGAACGTCGCGCCTGTGCGCCTGCCGCCGCTGCGCGATCGGGCCGAGGACATTCCGGACCTGGCCCGCACCTTCCTGCTGCGCGCCGCCCGTGAGGGCCTGCCCGCCAAGACCATCGATCAGAGCGCGCTGGATCGTCTGAAGACCCATCCGTGGCCCGGCAACGTCCGCGAGCTCGAGAACCTGATGCGCCGGATGTGCGCCCTCTACGCCGAGGAGCTGATCACCGCCCGTATCGTCGACCGCGAGCTGCAGGATCACACCCCGGCGGTGCGGTCGGAAGAGGGGCCCGTCACCTTGTCGATGCTGGTCGAGCGCCACCTGGCCTCGCACTTCGCCGATCAGCCCGATGGCGTGCCCCCGGCCGGCCTCTACGATCGGATCCTCGAAGAGGTGGAGCGCCCGCTGATCCAGCTGACCTTGTCGGCGACGCGGGGCAACCAGGTGCGGGCGGCCGAAATCCTCGGCCTGAACCGCAACACCCTGCGCAAGAAGATCCAGGACCTGGGCGTCGAAATGACCCGAGGTCGCCGTTAGGCCGGTCGCGCCGCGAAGACGCTGAAGCTTTCGCGGCACATAGCTGTTGAATTTGGGCCACAGGGTCCTACACTCTGCGGCGATGTCTTCAGTGGCTTATGCGACGGGATCGGATGACCCGCCGACCCGGTTCAGCCGGGCCTGGTGGCGAGAACTCCTACGGTCGCGATACCTTATCGGCGGGGGCTACGCCCTGGCGGTGATCCTGACGGTGACGGGCGTCGCGCTCGCATCTTCGCCGCCGCGCACCGATTCGATCAGCACGGCCAGCACGATCATCTTGGTGGTGCTGAGCTTCAACCTGGTGCTGATCCTGGGCGTAGCGACCATCGTTGGCCTGCGTCTCTATGATCTGATCGACGCCCGGGCCAGCGACGCCGGCGCCCGCCTGCACCTGCGCTTCGTGAGCCTTTTCTCGCTGGCGGCCGTGGCCCCGGCGGTGATCGTGGCCCTGTTCTTTGGCGTGCTGGTCAATCGCGGGGTGGACGGCTGGTTCAGCCAGCGGGTCCAGACCGTCGTGGGCAATTCCGCCAAGGTGGCCAATTCGTACGTCGAGCAGCAGACCAAATACATCTCCGAGCACATCGGCCCGATGGCCGGCAATCTCAACGAGGCGGCGCCGGCCCTGGCCCATTCACCGGTGGCCTTTGGCCACTTCCTGGCCGACCAGACAAAGGACAACGGCTTCGCCGCCGCCTATGTGCTGGACCGCGATGGACGGGTCCTGGCCCGCGCCGAACTCAAGGACGCGCCGCCGTTCCTGGCGCCGCCCCCATCCAGCTACGAGGCGACCGACAGCGGCGAGGTCACGGCCCAGCGTTTCGTCTCGGCCGATCTGTTTCGGGCGCTTTATCGTCTGAAGGCCTTTCCTGACGCCTATCTCTATGTCGTCCGGCCGATCGAGAAGGGCATCCTGAATCACCTGATCGAGACCCAGGACGCGCTGGTCTCCTACCGCGACGCCGAGCGCAGCCGGGGTCGCATCCAGGCGATCTTCGGGCTCAGCTATCTGGAGACGGCGCTGTTGGTGCTGGTGGCCGCCATCTGGGTGGGCATCGCCGCGGCCAACTCGATCGCCGGACCCGTTGCGGGCCTGGTGGAGGCCGCCGGGCGCGTTTCAGGCGGCGACCTGGATGCGCGGGTCGAGGCGGACGCCGGACCCGAAGAGATCCGGGCGCTTTCCAACGCCTTCAACATGATGACGAGCGAACTTCAGCTGCAGCAGGCGGCGCTGAAGGCCGCCAGCCTGGACGCCGAGAGCCGCCGCCTATTCATCGAGACAGTGCTGTCGGGCGTCAGCGCCGGCGTGGTCAGCCTGGACGAGCGCGGCAAGGTGTCCGCCGTCAACCGACGCGCCGTGACGCTCTTGGACCTGCCGGAGGACGCCCTTGGTGTCGACCTGATCCAGTTGGCGCCCGAGTTCGAGACGGTGATGGAGGCGCTTCAGGAAAGCCGTCCCGACACCGACGTCGAGGTCGACCTGACCCGGCAGGGCGAGACCCGCCGCTTGCGGGTGCGGGCCGCCGGTCATGTGGCCGAGGGTCTGGTGCTGACTTTCGACGACATCACCCGACTGGTCGCAGCCCAGCGCAACGCCGCCTGGAAGGACGTGGCGCGCCGCATCGCCCACGAGATCAAGAACCCGCTCACGCCGATCCAGCTGTCGGCCGAGCGCCTGCGCCGCAAGTATCGCAAGGAGATCGCCAGCGATCTGGAGACCTTCGATCGCTGCACCGACACCATCATTCGCCAGGTTGGCGACATCGGCCGGATGGTCGACGAGTTCTCGGCCTTCGCCCGCATGCCCGCGCCGCGCTTCGAGCCGGCCAACCTGACCGAGATGCTGCGCCAGGCGGTCTTCGCCCAGCGCTTCCAGGACGCCGAGATCGAGGTGAACCTCGAAGGCCCAGGGGGCGAAGACGTCTGGATCACCAGTGACGCTCGGATGATCGGCCAGGTGCTGACAAACATCCTGAAGAACGCCGGCGAGGCTGTGGGGGCGCGGCGCGCGGCCGAACCGGGGCTGCGCGGCCGTATCATGGCCACGCTGGTGTCCGAGGCCGAGGACCTGTGTGTGACGATCGAGGACAACGGGGTCGGCCTGCCAGCCAAGGATCGGGATCGCCTGACTGAACCCTATGTGACCACCCGCGAGAAGGGCACGGGCCTGGGCCTGGCCATCGTCAAGCGGATCATGGAGGACCATGGCGGCAGCCTGGTCTTGACCGACGCGCGCGAGCTCCCCGGAGCCCGCGTGATCCTGAAGTTTCCGACGACCGCGCGGCTGCCCGCCGCGACGTCCAATAGTGTCGCGGACCAAAGTGGCGTTGAGGAGATGATATGAGCGCCGACGTTCTTGTGGTCGACGACGAAGCCGACATCCGCGAACTTGTAGCCGGCATCCTGGAGGATGAAGGCTACGCGGTTCGCACGGCCGCCGATTCCGACCAGGCCTTGGCCGCGATCCGCGCCCGCAAGCCCGCCCTGCTGGTGTTGGACATCTGGATGCAGGGCGGCGGCATGGACGGCTTGGAGCTGCTGGACATGGTCAAGTCGCTGGACGCCGACCTGCCGGTGATCATGATCTCGGGCCACGGCAACATCGAGACCGCCGTCAGCGCCATCAAGCGCGGCGCCTACGAGTTCCTGGAAAAGCCCTTCAAGTCCGATCGCCTGCTGCTGGTGGTCGAGCGGGCGCTGGAGGCCGCGGGCCTGCGCCGCGAGAACCGTCGTCTGCGCGCCCAGACCCTGGCGCCGGACGGCCTGATCGGCAAGTCGGCGCCGGCCCAGGCGCTGCGCCAGCTGATCATGAAGGTCGCCCCGGCCAACAGCCGCATCCTCGTCTCCGGTCCGCCCGGTTCGGGCAAGGAGCTGGTGGCGCGGCTGATCCACGGCGCCAGCACCCGGGCCAAACAGGAGTTTGTCGCCGTCAGCGCCGCCGGCATGGCCCCCGAGCGCTTGGATGTCGAGCTGTTCGGCGAGGAAGGCGAGGGCGGTCGGCCCCGCAAGATCGGCGTGTTCGAGCGCGCCCACGGCGGGACCCTCTATCTCGACGAAGTGGCCGACATGCCGCGCGAGACGCAAGGCCGCATCCTGCGGGTGCTGGTCGAGCAGCGCTTCCGCCGCGTCGGCGGCGACAGCGACGTGCAGGTGGACGTGCGGGTCATCTCCTCCAGCTCCCGCGACCTGCGCGACGAGATCGCCGGCGGCCGATTCCGCGAGGACCTGTTCCACCGCCTCAACGTGGTGCCGGTGCGGGTGCCGGGCCTGGCCGAGCGGCGCGAGGACATTCCCGAGCTGATCAACTATTTCGTCGAGAAGATCAGCGAGGCCACCGGCCTGCAGCGGCGTCGCCTGGGGGAAGACGCCCTGGCCACGCTGCAGGTGCAGACCTGGCCGGGCAACGTCCGCCAGCTGCGCAACAACGTCGAGCGGATGCTGATCCTGGCCTCGGGGGAGCCGGGCGAGGTGATCACCGCCGAGATGCTGGCCGGCGCAGATCAGCCCAGCGCCGGCAATGCGGGCGCGATCGGGGCCGAGCGGATCATCGCCCTGCCATTGCGCGAGGCCCGCGAGCTGTTCGAGCGCGAGTACTTGAACGCCCAGATCCTGCGGTTCGGCGGCAACATCTCGCGCACCGCCAACTTCATCGGCATGGAGCGCTCGGCGCTGCACAGGAAGCTGAAATCGCTGGGCGTCGCCGGCGCTCGGGCGGAAGAGGAAGAGTAGATGTCGCGTTTCGCCTATGTGAACGGCCGCTTCGTGCGTCACGGCGAGGCCGCCGTCCATATCGAGGATCGCGGCTATCAGCTGGCTGACGGCGTCTACGAGGTCTGGGCCGTGTTCGACGGCAAGCTCGCCGACGCCGAGGGACACTTCGCCCGCCTGTGGCGCAGTCTGGATGAACTGCGCATCGCCCATCCCATGAGCCAGGGCGCGCTGCTGCTGGTGCTGCGCGAGGCGGTTCGCCGCAACAAGGTCCGCAATGGCCTCTGCTATCTGCAGGTCACGCGGGGCGTCGCCAGGCGTGATCACGCTTTCCCGAACCCGGCGGTCCCGCCGGCTGTCGTGATCACCGCCAAGTCGACCGATCGCGCCGCCGCCGACGCCAAGGCCGCCAAGGGCGCCGCGGTGATCTCGACGCCCGAGACCCGCTGGGCGCGCTGCGACATCAAGTCGATCGGTCTGTTGCCCAACGCCCTGGCCAAGCAGGCGGCGCGGGAACGCGGCGCGCTGGAGGCTTGGTTCGTCGACGAGATGGGCCTGGTCACCGAAGGCGCGTCGTCCAATGCGTGGATCATCGACGCCGAAGGCGTGCTTCGAACCCGCGACACCAACGCCAACATCCTGCGCGGCGTGACGCGCTCGACGCTGCTGGAGGTGATCCGCGAGGCGGGGATCCCGTTCAGCGAGAAGCCCTTCACCATCGCCGAGGCGCAGGCCGCCCGGGAGGCCTTCGTCACCGGGGCCGGCTCGCTGCTGACCCCGATCGTCGAGGTCGACGGCGTGAAACTGGGCGACGGAAGGCCGGGTGAGGTGGCGACGCGGCTGCGGGCTCTCTATATTGAGCGGGCGCGTCAAAAGGCGGTCTGAGGTCGGACGAATATTCGACGAAGCCGCTTTTCGGCGGGCGGCCGAGTGGAAATTTTCACTGAGGGCTTGTCGCTTTCGGCGAAAAATCATCTAGCATGGTCTTGTTTGTGTGGGGGGCGTGTTGCCCTCCGAGAACAACGAGAGGGGAACCCCCGTATGTCCGCCGAAAAGAAGCAAAACCTTCAGGACACCTTCCTGAACAGCGTGCGCAAGTCGAAGACGCCGCTTACCATCTTCCTGGTCAATGGCGTCAAGCTGCAGGGCGTGGTCAGCTGGTTCGACAACTTCTGCGTCCTCCTGCGTCGCGATGGCCAGTCGCAACTGGTCTACAAGCACGCCATCTCCACCATCATGCCGGCGCAACCCGTTCAGCTCTATGAGCCCAGCGCCGACTCCGACGACTGATCTAGGGTCGCTTGTCAAAATCCACATCTCGGTCGATTGACCACGCCGCGCCGATCCTGAAGGCGCTCGTCATCCATCCGGCGCGGCAGCTGCGCGGCCAGGCGGCCCTCGAGGCCCGGGATCCCAAAGCCCGGCTCGAGGAAGCTGTCGGCCTCGCGATCGCGCTCGACCTCGAAGTGGTCGAGACGATGATCGCGCCGCTGCGCGCGGTTACGCCAGCGACCCTGTTCGGCAAGGGCAAGGTCGAGGAGTTCGCGGCGATCTGCGAGGTCGAGCACATCGACGTCGCCGTCTTCGACGATCAGCTCACGCCCATCCAGCAGCGCAATCTCGAAAAGGCGCTGGGGGTGAAGGTCGTGGACCGCACGGGCCTGATCCTCGAGATCTTCGCCCGGCGGGCCCGGACCCGCGAAGGCAAGCTGCAGGTCGAGCTGGCTAGGCTCGACTACGAGCGCTCGCGCCTCGTCCGCACCTGGACCCACCTGGAACGCCAGAGGGGTGGCACCGGCTCGACCGGCGGTCCCGGCGAAACCCAGATCGAAATCGACCGCCGCCTGATCGCGGGCACGATCATCAAGCTCAAGAAAGAGCTGGAGGAGGTTCGCCGCACGCGGACCCTGCACCGCAGCGCCCGCAAGAAGGTCCCGTACCCGACCGTCGCTCTGGTCGGCTACACCAACGCCGGCAAGTCCACGCTGTTCAACCGCCTGACTGAGGCGGAGGTCCTGGCCAAGGACATGCTGTTCGCTACGTTGGACCCGACGTTGCGCACCGTGAAGCTGCCCGACGGCCGGCCGGCGATCATGTCCGACACCGTGGGCTTCATCTCCGACCTGCCGCACGAGCTGGTCGAGGCCTTCCGCGCCACCCTCGAGGAGGTGCAGGAGGCCGACGTCGTGCTGCACGTCCGCGACGTGGCCAATCCGGACAGCGAGGCCCAGGCCCGCGACGTCGAGACCGTGCTGTCCGAACTGGGCGTCACCCTGGATGAGGGCAAGACCGTCGTCGAGGTCTGGAACAAGATCGACCTGCTGTCCGGGGACGACCGCGAGATCGTCGAGGGCCAGGCCCGCCGCAAGGAAGCCTCGGCGGTCTCGGCGGTGACCGGCGAGGGCTGCGAGGCCCTGCTGCGCCGGATCAGCGGCCTGATCGACGACTCCCCGCCGGTCGAGATCCAGCTTCAGGCCCAGGACGGCGAGGCCCTAGCCTGGATCTACCGCAACGGCCGCGTGCTCAGCCGCTACGATGGTCCGGGCGGCGACGTCACCATCGTCACGCGGCTGGACAGCCAGGCCCTGGGCCGGTTCGAGCGCCAGTTTCCCGGCGCGGTCGTCGGCGCGGCGGATTAGGCTTTCTTTTCCGCCGCCTTGGCGTCGTTCCACAGGGCGTCCATTTCCTGAAGATCGGACTGGTCCGGCGTCTTGCCGCGCTGGGCCAGGCCCGCCTCGACGAAGGCGAAGCGGCGGGTGAACTTGGCGTTGGTGGCGCGCAGAGCGTCTTCCGGATCGACGTCCAGCTTGCGCGCCAGATTGGCGCAGACGAACAGGATGTCGCCCAGCTCCTCGCGGGCCTTGGCCATGTCGCCGGCCTCGATCTCGACGGCGATCTCCTCGGTCTCCTCGCGCAGCTTGGCCAGCACCTCGGCGGCGGTCGGCCAGTCGAAGCCGACGCGGGCGGCGCGCTTGGTCAGCTTCACGGCGCGGGTCAGGGCGGGCAAACCCGTCGGCACATCGTCCAGCACGCCATGCTTGGCCTTGGCCTTGCGTTCCTCGGCCTTCAGCTGCTCCCAGCCGGCGACTTGGGCCGAGAGATCGGCGTAGGCGTGGTCGCCGAACACGTGCGGATGGCGGCGGATCATCTTGTCGGAGATGGCCGCGGCCACGTCCTTGATGTCGAACGCGCCTTGCTCCTCGGCTATCCGCGAATGGAAGACGACCTGCAAGAGCAGATCGCCCAGTTCGTCGCGCAGCTCCGGCAAGTCATTGCGCTCGATGGCGTCGGCGACCTCGTAGGCTTCCTCCACCGTGTAGGGCGCGATCGTCGCGAAGGTCTGCTCCAGATCCCAGGGGCAGCCGCCGTTCGGATCGCGCAGCTTGGCCATGATCTCGATCAGGCGGAAGAGCGGATGCTGCCCCTCCTCAGGAGAAACGTCACTCGGCGGGGGCGACAATGGCATCGGAACTCGGCTCGGCTGCGGACTTGGACGAAACCTCCGCCGCGTCCCGCGCCGCGAGCTGGCGCTGGATCTCGGCGACACGGTTCGCATCCAGCGGATAGCGCATCATGACCGCCGCCACCACCAATCCCAGCACGGCCGGAGCGAAAGCGTAGAGTCCGACCAGCGCCGCATCGCCGGCGGCGGTCGGCGTCTTCGGATCGAAGCCCAGCCAGCCCAGGATGATGAACACCCCGACGGCCAGGGCGTAGCCCAGCTTCACCGTGCCGGTGACGATCGCATAGAGCAGGCCGGTCTTGTCGACTCCCGTCTCCAGCCGCTCCTCGTCGCCGATGTCGGCCATCATGGCGCGGACCAGCAGCTGCGCCGCCGAGTAGGGCAGGCCGGCCAGCACCAGGACGACCATGCCCAGCCCGATCTGGCCAGCGGGCATGAAGACGGTCGCCAGCTGCACGAAGGCGTAGACGACCGAGGCCACGGCCAGCGCCCGGTGCTTGCCGATCCGCTTGGCCAGCATGGGCCACAGCGGCGCGCCGGCCAGGGCGGCGATGAAATAGATCAGCAGCAGGACGCCCGACTGGGTCTTGTCGAAGTTCTTCATGCGCTCGAAGAAGAACAGGAACAGCGTGCCGGCGATGCCGGGCGCCAGGCCCATCAGCAGGTCGGCGATCAGCAGTCGTCGCACTGACGGCCTGGACAGCAGGTTGACGTACTGCTTGAGACCGGTCTTGCCGCGCCTGGGCGGCGCGACGGGTTCTCCCACGGTGGTCACCGCCAGCAGGACGGCCAGGGGCGCCAGCAGGACGATGAACCAGCCCATGGCGGCGATGCTGTCCAGGTGGTCGCCCTTGAACACGCCGGTCACGATCGGCGGCAGGCAAAGCACCAGGATCATGCCCACGACATTGGCGCCTTGCCACCAGGCGAAGATGCGGGAGCGCTGCTGGTAGTCGTTCGAGAGCACCGCACCCCAGGCGGTCTGCGACAGCACCACCATCGAATAGCCGACATAGACGACCGACAGCCAGAACCACAGGTAAAGGGGGCCGACGCCGGGCTGGGCCATGAACAGGGCGAACGCACCGAGGGCGATCACGGGCGTGCCGGCGGCCAGCCACGGACGGAAGCGGCCGAATCGCGACCGGGTGCTGTCCATGAAGCCGCCCAGCACCGGGTCCAGAAGCATGTCGACCAGCTTCACGATCAGGAAGGCCGCGCCGACCGTCGTCAGGGACAGGCCCAGAGAGCTGACATAGTACTCGGGCAGATAGACCACCAGCGGCAGGCCCATCGCGGCGATCGGGACGGCCGGCGCGGCGAACCTGGCCAGCGCCCATGACGATCTACGCTCTGTCATCGCTTTACGCCTCCCGCGCCGTTGATCGCGCTGCGAACTTGGCCCTGCACGACCGTTTCAAACGAGTGTGTGAGCATTGTTCTTCCAGCGCCAGCCCATTTCGCGACTCGCCCATACACGGGTTCGCCGCTTCACGCGGAGACCGCTGAAGGTGTGGAAAGGGACGCGGAGCGCCGGACGACGTCCGGAGGTTTGGATAGTTTGGTACCGTTTCGACGAAGCCAGACGCTCCGCGCGACCGTTATCCGCCAGCGTCCCGTCAGGTGGCCCTGTTCAGGCCTTACCGGGACCCGGGCCCTTCCGTTTCCGGAAGCGCCCGACGGTCGAAGAGGACGAGCCACTACAGGCTAAGACACATCCCTTTGCCTTCGACCACGCCGACGGCGGGCGGGCCTGGCCAGCAACAAGGTCCCC
>Ga0209676_1001333_pt1 | contig 24886 bp, 25 predicted proteins | sample AraplaCvi_mLB_r2_FD_184282 | JGI IMG/M metagenome (GOLD analysis project Ga0209676, IMG submission 184282) | Arabidopsis root microbial communities from North Carolina, USA - plate scrape MF_Cvi_mLB_r2 (SPAdes) (version 2) | ecosystem: Host-associated > Plants > Roots > Endosphere | place: USA... | reverse complement strand
TGCTCTTCATTTTCGTCGGCACCGCCTATAATTTCGTCCTCAAACGCACATGGGAAAAATGGCGCATGGCCCGCATCCAGGCAAAGCTCACCGACCATTATGTCGTGCTCGGTTACGGCACCAGCGGCGCGGAGGCGGTCCGCGAGCTCATCGCGCGCGGCACCGATCCGGCGTGCATCGTCGTGATCGACCAGTCAGGCCCGCGCATCCAGGCGGCCGAGGCGGTCGGCTGCAATGTGCTGCAGGGCGACGCATCGAACGACGACACGTTGATCGATGTCCAGATCGCCAAGGCGCACACCGTGCTCGTTTCGGCGGGCCGCGACGACAGCTCGATCCTCATCGTGCTCACCGTCCGCCATCTGTCCCCGCACGTCCCGATCAGCGTCGTGATCCGCGCGCAGGATAACGAGCTGCTCGCGCGGCAGGCAGGCGCGACGAACGTGATCAACCCCGTCAGCTTTACCGGCCTGCTCCTCGCCGGATCGGCGCAGGGCGAGCATGTCGCCGATTATATGGCCGATCTCGCCGCGATCGGCGGCAAGGTGCAATTGCGCGAACGCACGGTCAGCGGCGAAGAAGTCGGCGGCAGCCTCGACCGCCTCGCGAGCGGTGGGCGCGGCCTGCGTATCTATCGCGGCGGCAAGCCCTATGGCTTCTGGGAAGAGGAAACGAACATCCTGCAGGCGGGCGACATGATCGTCGAGGTCGTCAACTGCGAGACGTGCGAAGCCGATTAACCGCGCCAGTAGAGCCAGCCGGCCCAGAGCCAGCCGACAATCAGCAATGTCCCACCAATCGGTGTCACCGCGCCGAGCCACTTCGGAGCGCCGACCGCCATCGCATAAAGGGTGACCGAGAAGATCGCCGCGCCGACGAGCAGCGTGATCGCAGAACCGCGCGCGACGCCCATGATTGCGATCGCCGCGACCGCGTGGATCAACTGGTACAGCCCGCCGGTGCGCAGCCATTCGGCCTCCTGCGGCCCCGCCGCGCCATGCGCGCCGAACGCGCCCGCCGCCACCGCAATCGCTGCCGAAATCGCCGCAAATACGCCAATCATGCTTCACCACCCTTGCAATGCCGTGCCGATGCGGCGAGCTATAGGGCGACAGGAGGGAGAAGGCGATGCCCCGCGACACCCCGCTTCCCGAGGGATTGAAGCCCCCAAGCCGTCTTGCGACGTTGGGCGAACTCGCGCTGCCGCTCGACATGCTGCGCTACGGCCTGTCGGGATATCAGCTGATCGGCGCCCCGCGCGGCGATGGCCGCCCCGTCGCCCTGCTCCCCGGCTATGGCGCCAGCGAATTGTCGATGCGCCCGCTCGAAGCCTATTTGCGCCACCTCGGCTATCGCGTCCGCGACTGGGGCATGGGCCGCAACCAGGGCCGCGTCGCCGCCGACGTCGAACGTTTCGCGGCGCAGGCGAGCGAATGGGTGAAGGCCGACGGTGCCCCGCTCACCCTCATCGGCTGGAGCCTCGGCGGCGTCATCGCCCGCGAAACCGCGCGCGCCTATCCGCACCTCGTCCGCGAGATCATTACGATGGGCACCCCCATCATCGGTGGCCCCAAATATACCGCGCTCGCGCAGCGCTTCGCGGGCCGCGATTTCGACGCGATCGAGCGCGAGATCCACGCGCGCAACCTCAAGGGCCTGACCCAGCCGCTGACCGTGATCTACTCCGACCGCGACGGTATCGTCGGCCCCGACATCGCGGTCGACACCTACAATTCGCAAGCGCGCAACGTCAAAGTCGACAGCACGCATCTGGGGCTTGGCATCAACCCGCGCGTATGGCGCATTGTCGCGAATGTGTTGGCAGACGTGACAAACCCCGAAAAATAGACTATCGGCGCCGCCAATCATGACAGTCAAAACCCTCCCCACCCAGCCGAAGGTCGGCATGGTTTCGCTCGGCTGCCCCAAGGCGCTGGTCGACAGCGAACGGATTCTGACCAAACTCCGCGCCGACGGCTATGGCCTGTCGCCCGATTATGCGGGCGCCGACGTCGTGCTCGTCAACACCTGCGGCTTCCTCGACTCGGCGAAGGAAGAAAGCCTCGAGGCGATCGGCGAAGCGATGGCCGAGAATGGCCGCGTCATCGTCACCGGCTGTATGGGCAATGAGGCCGAGGTCATCCGCGCGCGCTTCCCCAACGTCCTCGCAGTCACCGGCGCGCATCAATATGAGCAGGTCGTCGACGCCGTCCACGACGCCGCACCGCCGACACAAGGCCCCTTCATCGACCTCGTCCCCGAGGGCGGGCTCAAGCTTACTCCGCGTCACTACAGCTATCTGAAGATCAGCGAAGGCTGCAACCACAGCTGCTCCTTCTGCATCATCCCCGATCTGCGCGGCAAACTCGTCAGCCGCCGCATCGACGCAGTGCTGCGCGAGGCCGAAAAGCTTGTCGCCGCGGGCACCAAGGAACTGCTGGTCATCAGCCAGGACACCTCGGCGTACGGCGTCGACATCCGCCACGACCCGCGCCAGTGGCATGGCCGCGAAGTCCGCGCGCACATGACCGACCTCGCGCGCGAACTCGGCCAGCTCCAGACCAGCGAAGGCCGCGCCCCGTGGGTGCGCCTCCACTATGTCTATCCCTATCCGCACGTCGATGCCGTCATCCCGTTGATGGCCGAGGGGCTGCTCACCCCCTATCTCGACATTCCCTTTCAGCACGCAGCGCCGAGCGTTCTCAAGCGCATGAAGCGCCCCGCGAACGAAGCGAAGGTGCTCGAACGGCTCAAGAACTGGCGCGCGATCGCTCCCGACATCTCGATCCGCTCGAGCTTCGTCGTCGGCTTCCCCGGCGAGACCGAGGCCGATTTCCAATATCTGCTCGACTGGCTCGACGAAGCGCAGCTCGACCGCGTCGGCGCCTTCCGCTTCGAACCCGTCGCGGGCGCGCAAGCCAATGCACTCGACGATCAGGTGCCCGAAGAGGTCAAGGAAGAGCGCTACCAGCGCATCATGGACAAGACCGCCGCGATCAGCGCCGCGAAACTCGAAGCCAAGATCGGCCGCACGCTGCCCGTGATCATCGACGAAGTCGGCGAGGCGGACGAGGACGGCAGCATCGGCGCGACGGGCCGCAGCCAAGCCGACGCACCCGAGATCGACGGCCATGTCTACCTCCGCGACGTCACGGCGACCTTGAAGGCCGGCGATATCGTCGATGTCGAGATCGAGGATGCCGACGAGCATGACCTGTTCGGCGTGGTCACGGGCTAAAGCATAATATTGGAACGGTATTACCTGTTCGATGTTACCTAGAGGACATCGAACAGGGGCCGTACCTATGCATGCGAGGGCTTTTGCCGCACTGTTATTGATCGGATCGCTCACCGCTTGCGACCGCCAGACTGCGGTCGAAGCGCCGCCGCGCTCGACAGACAAGGCGCCTTCGCCGACCCAGAAATCGCTGATTGCCGTACCGATCAACGCCAATACCGCCTCGCTCAAGCAGGCGCTCGAACGCGCGGTTCCGCGCACTTTGTGGACGATCAACCAGCGTGAACCGGCCTGCGTCCAGCCGCAGCGCGTCAAGGTCTTCGGCAAGAAGGTCAAGGTCACCCCGCCAATCGCCTGCACGATCGTCGGCCAGGTGACGCGCGACCCGCTGCGGCTGCGCGGCGAAGGGAGCGAGATCGTCGTCGACGTGCCGCTTCGCGCGACGATCGCCGCGCGCGATGTCGGCGGCGTGCTGAAGGGCGAGACCGCGACCGGCGCCGCGATGGCGCATGCGCGCGTCCGCATCGAACTCACCCCCGACTGGCGCACGCGAGGCAAGGCGCGCATCACCTATGGCTGGACCAAGGCGCCGGGGATCGATTTCCTCGGGCGGCGGATCACCTTCACCGATCAGGCCGACGCAAAGCTGAAGCCCGTCGTGGCCGGCGTCGAGCGCGAGGTGAACCGCGAGATTGCGAAGATCGATATCCGTAAACAGGCGGCAGACGTCTGGCGGCAGAGCTTCACCGCGCTCGAACTCAACCGCGAGAATCCGCCGGTGTGGATGCGCGTGACGCCGCAGCGCATCCTCTATGGCGGTTACCGGATCGAGGGGCAGCGGCTGAACCTCAATCTAGGGCTCGAGGCGATCACCGAAACCTTTGTTTCGGGACGTCCGGCCGATCCTGCGCCGACGCCGTTGCCGCGCCTTGTGCGCGAAGTACCCAAGCCGCATCTTGATGTCCGCGTGCCGGTGATCGCTGACTACGCCATACTCCAGCCCGTCGTCGATCGCGCACTCGCGAAACGCTCGACGCGGCCCTTCGTGCTGCCGAAGCTCGGCCCGATGATGGTGAAGTTCGGCAAGTCGACCATTTACGGCGCGCCCGGTGGCCGGATCGCGGTGGGCGTCGACGTCGAGGCAAAGCTGGAGATGCGATCGGGCGCGCCGACGCGCGGGCGCATCTGGATGACCGCGATCCCGGTCAACAAGCCTGGGTCGGCGGAGGTGCATTTTACCGACCTCGTCATCAACGGCGATACCGACGGCGTCGGCGGCGACCTGCTCATCCTGCTCGGGCGTAACGAGGGTTTCGCGCCGCTGATTGCCGAGGCGCTGACGCAGAATTTCGCGAACGACCTCGACAAGCTGCAAGGCAAGATCAAGCGGGCGGTGAACCAGCGGCGTGAGGGCGCCTTTGTCATCCGCACCCGCGTCGACAGCTTCGAAACGGGCGAGATCAAGGCCTATGGCAACGGATTGTATTTGCCGGTGCGGATGGCCGGCGGGGCCAGCGTCGATTACCGCCCGGCGCGGTGAGGCTACGCCCGGGTGAAATCCATCGTCCAGTTCACTTCCCACGTCGCGCCGCCATCGGCGGACATCGCCTGCTCCCAGCGCGGCGATGGGGTGTCTGTGCGGCTCCAGATGAAGCGCAATCGGATCGGCTGGCCATCGAGCGTATCGTCGGCATAGAAATGGCCGACGCCGTCCTCGAACCGGCCGATAACCGGGACGTCGAGCGCATGCGGGCTGCGCGCATCGAGCCACCAGATCGCCCAGCTGCCTTGCGCCGGATCATAGGATCGCAGCGCGATCGCCCGATAGGTTCCGCCGGGGATGTGGAGGAGGTTGTCCTCGACATTGCCATTGCCGCCGAGGATCGGACGCATGTCCGAGGTGCCGTCGAACTCTTCCCATTCGGTGCAGTTCGCAAGCCGCTCTTTCAGGCGGCGGTGCCGCACCTGCCAGCTGCCAATCTGGAAATCGAAATCGCCGGCCATCGCGCGCACTCCCATCATCGTCGAGGAATGTTCTTATTACGTTCCCATTCAAACGCAACCCTGCCCGGTTCAGAACAGGCGGGTAATTCCATAGAAGGCCGCCGCAACCAGCGCACTTGCCGGGATGGTGATAAACCATGCCGCGACGACATTGCCCGCGACGCCCCAGCGCACCGCGCTCGCGCGGCGCGCGACGCCGGCGCCGATGATGCTGCCCGTGATCGTGTGCGTCGTCGATACCGGGATGCCGAGCAGGCTGGCGGTGAACACCATGATCGACCCACCGGTCGAAGCCGCGAAACCCTGGTGGTGCGACAGCTTGGTGATGCGCCCGCCCATCGTCTCGATAATCTTCCACCCGCCCGACAGCGTGCCGAGCGCGATCGCGATGTAGCAGCTGAACGCCACCCAGTGCGGGACATGGAATTCGCCGCCGAGATAGCCGGTCGAATAGAGGAGCACGGTGATGATCCCCATCGTCTTTTGCGCGTCGTTCAAACCATGGCTGAGCGAATAGGCGGCGGACGAAAAGAGGTGGAGGTGGCGGAAGGTCTTTTCGGCGAAACTGGCGGTCGCGCGGCGGAGTGCCCAGCTGCTGACGAGCATCACGATCATCGCGAGCAGCATGCCGAGCATCGGCGACAGGAAGATCGCGATGACGGTCTTGTTGAGCCCGGTCCACTCGATCCCCTCGAACCCCGCATGCGCGACGCCCGCGCCGACGATCCCGCCGACGAGCGCGTGGCTCGACGACGACGGGATGCCCTTGAGCCATGTGACGACGTTCCAGAACATCGCGCCAACCAGCGCGCCGAACACCACGGCGGGGGTGACCAGATCCTTGTCGATGATCCCCTTGCCGATCGTCTCGGCAACCTTGTGCAGTTCGGGGAAGATGATCGACAGGAAATAAGCAGCAAAGTTGAAGAAGGCGGCAAAAAGAACCGCCTGCACCGGCCTGAGCAGCCGTGTTGCAACAACCGTCGCGATGCTGTTCGCGGCATCGTGCAGGCCGTTCAGGAAGTCGAACGCCAGCGCGAGGATGACGAGGCCGACGAGGAGCGGAAAAGCGAGTTCGTGCATGGTTCGCGCCCCCGCTTATGCGTGGTCGATGACCAGACCGTCGATCTCGTTCGCGACATCCTCGAAACTGTCGGTGACGCGCTCGAGGTGACGGTAGAGTTCGCGCCCGATCAGGAAACGGACGCTATTCGACTGCCCATGCTCCTTGAACAGGCGTTTGAGCCCCGCAGCATGGATTTCGTCGGCATGGCCTTCCATCCGCACCAGCCGTTCGGTCAGTTCGTGAAGGCGCACCGCATTTGCCGAAATGTTGCGGAGCAGCGGCAGCGCCTCGGCGGTCAAACGCGCGGCGTCGACGATGATGCCGCCGATGTCGCGCATCTCGGGCTCGAATTCGGTGACGTCGTACAGGTCGACCGCGCCCGCGGTCTTTTGCATCTCGTCGATCGCATCGTCCATCGAGGCGATCAGGTCGGTGATCGCGCTGCGGTCGAACGGGGTCAGGAAGGTGCGGCGAACGGTCTGCAACACTTCGCGGGTGATCGCGTCGGCGTCATGCTCGCGCTCGATGATTTCCTGGACATGATCGGCCATGCCCTCGCCGCCCTGCAGCATGCGCGACAACGCGTTCGCGCCGGCGACGAGCGTCGCGGCGTGGCTTTCGAACAATTCGAAGAAATTTCCCTGTCGCGGCAGCAAACGCTGAAACCATGCGAACATCCAGCTAACCCCTGTCTTGTCTGCTACATTGTGGACGACGCTCCGCGGCTGCGCGACGGCGCGGAAACCGCCATCGCCGAACGAGCGGATCAGCGCCTGCAAATCGGGTTCTTCCACGGCCGATGCGGCGTCGCGGAACGAGAACCATTTGCGGTCGCGTTCGTCCATTTCCTTCCAGTCGTCGAGCTCGTTCGTCACGGCGAGCGGGAAGACTTCGACATTATACTTGATCGATGCGCCATTGGCCCGGCGCTTGCGATATTCATAGCTGCCGATCGGCGTCGGGCAGACCGCACCGATCACCCCCGCCTCTTCCTCGGCCTCAATCGCCGCTGCGGCGTGACGCGTGATGCCGTTCAGCGGATTGCCTTTCGGCACCACCCAGCGCTTCGTCTCGCGCGAGGTGATCAGCAGGATTTCGGTCGGGCCATCCTGCGCGGGACCGCCGAATCGATAGGGAAGGACGGCAATTTGACGCATGAAGATCAATCCTTTCCTATAGTTGATGCGGCATCATGGCTGGACGGTTACAATTGGGTTTCGCCCCTATGACAATAATGTGACAGCCACAAGGGAAGCCGCTCCCGGCAGCCATAGTTTCATTGCTGTCAATTCGATTGCAAAATGCAACGCGGTGCGTAAGCTGCCCCCAAAAGACAGATGGGAGACGAGACGATGGCAGGCACGGCGACGATGGAACGTCCGGCGGACGCGAAGGCTGCACCGGTCGATCAGGATGTGCTGATCGTCGGCGCGGGCATTTCGGGCATCGGGATGGCCGTGCATTTGCAGATGAACTCTCCCGACCGCAGCTTTGGCCTCGTCGAGCGCCGCGAACAGCTTGGCGGCACCTGGGATCTGTTCCGCTACCCCGGCATCCGCTCGGACAGCGACATGCACACGCTCGGATTCGTCTTCGAACCGTGGAAGCATGAAAAGTCGATCGCCGACGGTCCGTCGATCCTCGAATATCTGAACCGCATCGTCGACGAACGCCATATCCGCGAGCGCATCCGTTTCGACAGCAAGGTCGTCGGCGCCGATTGGGACAGTAGCGCCGCGCGCTGGACGGTGACGATGGAAGACAGCAAGGGCGGGCGGTCGACGACGACCGCGCGCTGGCTCTACCTCGGTTCGGGCTATTATGATTATGACGAGCCCTTCGACGCGCAATTCGCGGGCCGCGAGGATTTTCAGGGCCAGATCATCCACCCGCAATTCTGGCCGAAGGATCTCGATTACAAAGGCAAAAGGGTCGTCGTAATCGGATCGGGCGCCACTGCGGTTACCATCGTCCCGTCGATGAAGGAAGCCGCCCACGTCACGATGCTGCAGCGCACCCCGACCTGGTATTTCATCCGGCCAGCCAAGGATGCCTTCGCGAACTTCCTTCGCAAATTCCTGCCCGAGGGGCTCGCGTACAAGATCACGCGGTTCAAGAATGTCCGTCTTCAGGACATCGCCTTCCGGCGCGCGCGCGAGAAGCCCGAGAAGGTCAAGGAGTTCCTGACCAAGAAACTGCAGGAAAGCCTCGGCGACCGCTACGATGCCAAGGCCTTCACCCCGCCCTATAACCCGTGGGACCAGCGCCTCTGCCTCGTCCCCGATGCCGATTTCTTCGAAGCGATGAAGGCAGACCGGGCATCGGTCGTGACCGATCATATCGAGAAGTTCGACGCTACCGGCATCCAGCTGAAATCGGGCAAGCATCTCGACGCCGACATCATCATCACGGCGACGGGCCTGAAACTCGCGGTCGCCGGCAAGATTCCGGTGCGCGTCGACGGCGCGCCCGTCGATTGGCACGACCATTTCTATTACAAGGCGTGTATGTTCTCGAACGTGCCAAATTTCTCGGCCGTCTTCGGTTACCTCAACGCCAGTTGGACGCTGCGCGCCGATATCGTCTCCGAATATGTCTGCCGCGTGCTCAACCATATGCGCGATACGGGGACAGCGGTCGCGACCCCTACGCTCGCCGATCCGTCGAGCCTCGAAGAGGAAAATGTCTTCGACTTCTCGTCGGGCTATATCCAGCGTTCGCTGCACATCATGCCGAAGAGCACGGTCGCGCTGCCCTGGCGGCTGAGCCAGAATTATGTGCAGGACCGGATCGACATGCGAACAGGCGCGATTGCCGATGGCGTGCTGACGTTCAGCAATGCGCGTGCGGTGGCCGCCGCACCCGCCGAACTCGAAGCCGCGGAATAATCGTCAGGCGGCGCGCTTGGCGCGCCGCCGCCGGACCAGCCAGAAGATCAGCCCGCCGATCGCGAGCAGCACAATCGGACCACCGATCCGCAGCGCCTTGGCGCCCGTCTCATATTGTTCGATGAATTCGAGCGCGGGCGGCTTGGTCGCACTGCCAAGCACATTCCACTCGGTGATCTGCATGGGCGCGTCGTTCTGCGCATAGAAGCGGAGCGACACAGTCGTCCATTTTCCCTTGCCGGTACCAACAACAACCACCTCTTCCTGCCGTTCCTTGAGCCCCGGCGTGACATTGGTCTTCCAATTATAGGAGGCGAGTTGCCAGGTCGCTTTCCCTTCCGGGCACTCTCGCGGCAACATCGGCACGGCGTCCGCCGCCGACGACGCGATCTCGGGATGCAACTGGCTCGTCATGCTGGCGGGATCGGTACAGAAGCGCTCGCCGATCGCGACCAGCTCCTTCTGCCGCTCGGGCGACACCATCTTGTCGAGTGCCGCCTGAAAACTGCATCCGCCGAGCGCGGCGACCAACGCCGCCGCCGAACCGATCCGATAAAATCGACGCATCCGCCCCTCCCTGTCTTGCCCGGAACGAAGATGACGGATTCTGCGGTGACAATCCAGTTTTATGGGCGAACGCCGCCCGCCCCCCTTGGAGCGGCGCGCCGCACGTTCGCCCTTCAGCTTATGGGAAGGAAGTCGCGCGCGAATTCGTCTTTCACGGCTTTGACGAGCGCGCCGGTCACGGGCACGTTGATCTTGTACGAGCCCTCGGCATAGGGGCCGATCTCATAAGGGCCGATCGCGATGGTCATGCGGTCAAGAAAACGCCCGTCGGAAGAGCCCAGCCATATGGTCTGTGCCGATGCCGGTGGGCATTTCCCGAACGGGCTGTCGGGCGCCTCGTCGGCCACGATCCCTTTCGCCGCCTTTGCTCGCTTGATTCCGGCGCAGAAGGGATCGCGGATCGCTGCATCGAACGCTTCGCTGTTCGTGAACAGGTCGAGCGGTTTCATCTGCTTGCGCCGGTTGCGATCCCATATCAGCGTGTCGAAGCTCTGCATGCCGTGCGCGCCGCCGGCATAGCTGTCGATTTCGGCCGACAGGCTGAGAAAGCGCGGGGTGCTGGTGACGCGTTGCCATGTCTGGCGGTGACTATGGACGCGATAGGGAAACTCACCCTTTTCCGCTGCAGCCTTGTCGCGTTGCGCCGCCGCGATCAGCGCCTCGCGCTTCGCCGCCCGGTCGCCGTCGAGCGCCTTCGCCAATTCGGCGATTTGGGCGGCGTCTTTGGGATAGGCATAGGCGAACTCGATCAGGTCGTTGTTTTCGGTGACGTTCGACGCGGGCGCGCCTTTTGCCGCTGCGTCGGCGGCGCCTTGCGACGGCGCCCCCGGCACCGAGGCGGCGGCCACTTTTTCGGCCTTCGTCGGCTTATCGTCGGAACAGCCCGCCAGCAGCAGCGCGCCGGCAAGGACGGAAGTGGCATTTCGCCAGAGCGTTTCGGTCGTCATGCAGACATAACGCCGGGAATCGACAAAATATCCCGAGCGGCCTAGCACCGCGTGCATGACCGACTATTCCGACCTGATCCAGCCCGACAAGGGGCAGGATGCGCGCCCGATCCATCTCGTCGACAAGAAGGGCTATGACGAGTGGCTGAAGGGGCGAAGCGCCCGCGAACGTGCGCATCTCGCCGCGGTCGGTTTCAAACCCGATGCGTTCGTTCATGCGATCCTGCCCGGCGACGATCCCGAAAAATGGGCGGTCGTGACCACCGTCGCGAAGGCCGATGGCCTGTCGGCCTGGTGCCTCGCCAAGCTTGCGCAGATCCTGCCCGAAGGTCGCTACCGCGTCGAAGGTCAGCAACCCGGCAAGGCGTTGTTCGGATGGATGAGCGCGCAATATCGCTTCGACACATATAAATCGAACCCGCCGACCAAAGGCCCGCGCGTGCTGCTGACGACCGATGTCGGCGCAATCGCGCCGATGGTCGCCGAGATGCGTGCGACCGCACTCGTGCGCGACCTCGTCAACACGCCCGCCGCCGACATGGGGCCCGCGGCGATCGAGAAAGCCGCCGAACGCATTGTGAAGGCGCATGGCGGCAAGCTCACCGTCACCAAGGGCGAGGCGCTCGAACAGGGCTATCCGATGATCCATGCGGTCGGGCGCGCGGCGGCGAAGCATCATGCGCCGCGGCTGATCGAGATCGAATGGGGCAAGGACAACCATCCGCGCATCGCGCTGGTCGGCAAGGGGATCAGCTTCGACAGCGGCGGGCTCGATATCAAACCCGCGGCGGGCATGCGGTTGATGAAGAAGGATATGGGCGGCGCGGCGCATGTTCTCGCGCTTGCCGAACTGGTGATGGCGAGCGGGCTGCCGGTACGGTTGCACTGCCTCGTCGCCGCGGCCGAAAATGCCATCTCTGCCGACGCATTTCGTCCCGGCGATGTGCTGAAGAGCCGCAAGGGCCTGACGGTCGAGATCGGCAATACCGACGCCGAGGGGCGGTTGGTGCTCGGCGATGCGCTGGCGAAGGCGGGCGAAGCCAAACCCGAACTGATCATCGATTTCGCGACATTAACCGGCGCCGCGCGTGTCGCGCTCGGTCCCGACCTGCCACCGCTGTTCGCCAATGACGACGCGCTCGCCGACGCGATGCTCGCGGCGGGGACCGACCGCGACGACCCGCTGTGGCGGATGCCGCTGTGGGACGGTTATGCCGACCTGCTCGAAACCGACATCGCGGACCTTGGCAATGCGGGCAGCTCCGCCTTTGCCGGATCGATCACGGCGGCGTTGTTCCTGAAGCGCTTTGTCCCCGAAGGCGCCCTATGGGCGCATCTCGATACCTTCGCCTGGCGTCCATCGGCGAAGCCCGGGCGTCCGAAAGGCGGCGCCGCACTGGGATTGCGCGCGGCGTGGGCGATGTTGCAAGCGCGCTACGACCGGCGTGGGAAAAACTGAACATTCTTGATAAAGCAGGGCCTGCTGGTCTAATGGCGCGCGATTGTCCGCCGCGCGCGGGACCCAGCTTTTTACAGGACGGCAAGTGACAGCAGAAAGTGGCGATAATATAGCGGCAAACCGCGTGCGTATGGGGCGCCCCGGCGCCGCTGGCGCGGGCCGCGATCGCTTTGGTCTGACCGGCACGTCGCAGAGCTTCGACCCGCGCGTCGTCGCGATCCGTCCCGATCTGGCCGATATCGCCGTCGCCGGGACGCATTTCGCGCCGCATTATGCCGCGCCGATGATGCGCAGCGGCGTGCTGCCCGCCGCATCGCTGCGCGCATCCCCCTCGGTCGACGCCGACCAGACGAGCGAATTGCTGTTCGGTGAGGGCTTCGCCCTTCTCGACCTCACCGGCGGCTGGGCGTGGGGCTATTGCCTCGCCGACCATTATGTCGGCTATCTCGCCGCCGAAGCGCTCGCCGCGCCGATCGCGCCGACCCACCGCGTCGCGATGATCGAGGCGATGCTGCACAGCGCGCCCGATGCCGCGAGCGGCGGCCCCGCCGTCCTGCCGCGCGGCGCGTTGGTGATGGGCGAACCCGAGGGCGAGTGGCTCGCGACGTCGCACGGCTATCTGCCGCTGGCGTCGCTTGTCGAAGTTGGCGCGCAAGACAAAGACCCCGCCGAACTCGCCGAACAGATGATCGGTACGCCCTATGTCTGGGGTGGCCGCACCGCGAAGGGCATCGACTGTTCGGGCCTCGTCCAGTTGGTTTGGGCCGCAGCCGGCGTCCAGCTACCACGCGACAGCGATTTGCAGCTTGCGTCGCTGGGTGCCGATAAGGATGTCGATCCGGCCGGGCTTGCCCGCGGCGATGTGGTCTTCTTCCCCGGGCATGTCGGCATCATGGCCGACAGCCAGACCATCATCCACGCCAGCCGACGATGGATGGCGGTGAACAGCGAACCGCTGGCGGACGTGATCGCGCGTTCGGCGGCGAAAGGGAATGATGTGCCGGTTACCGGCTATAAACGACTGCGGTAAAATCATGACACAGACGGTTTTCATCGACGGCGCGGCGGGAACGACGGGCCTGGAAATTGCCGAGCGGCTCGCCGGTCGGAGCGAGTTCACGCTGATCACTCTGCCCGACGCCGAGCGCAAGGATGCTGCGCGCCGCGCCGAGGCGCTGAACGGTGCCGATTTCGTTATCCTCTGCCTGCCCGATGCCGCGGCAATCGAGGCGGTGGCGATGATCGGCAACGAGCGGACAAAGGTCATCGATGCGTCGACCGCACACCGCGTGGCGCCGGACTGGGCTTACGGCTTTCCCGAATTAAACGCCGGGCAACGTAGCGCCATCGCGGCCTCGACGCGGGTCAGCAATCCGGGCTGCTATCCGACCGGTTTTCTCGCACTCGTCTCCCCGCTGGTTGCAGTGGGTATCGTCCCCACCGACGCGCGGCTCAGCGTCAACGCCGTGTCGGGCTATTCGGGCGGCGGCAAGGAGTTGATCGCCCGCTTCGAGGCCGAACCCGATATCGGATTTCGCAGCTATGGCCTGTCATTGAACCACAAGCATGTGCCCGAAATGCAGCAGGGCGCGGGCCTGACGCATCCGCCGCTGTTCGCGCCCGCCGTCGTCCCCGTCTATCGCGGGATGCTGGTCGAGGTGCCGCTGAGTTTCGACGTACCGACTGCCGATGCGGTATTCGATGCGCTCGCAGCGCATTTCGACGGCTCGCCATTGGTATCGGTGCGGCGCGGCGATGAGAGCGAATTGTTGTTGAGCCAGAACGACGAGGCCACCGACCGGATGGAGCTGACCCTCTTTTCCGACCCCAGCGGGCGCCAGCTCCGCCTCGTCGCGCGGCTCGACAATCTGGGCAAGGGCGCAAGTGGTGCCTGCGTCCAGAATCTCAACATCATGGCGGGATTGCCCGAAACCGCGGGCCTGCGGATCTAGGCGCTCAGTGAACCGTGTCGAGGATGTCCTCGATCGACAAATAGGTAATCAGCCGCTCGATCTGGCGCCAGCGCGCGAAATGGACATGGTTGCCGAGAACGCGATACTGCTCGGCGCGTGCCGCGGCTGCGAAACCTGCTTCTTCGCCATGCATGCAGATCAGCGCATGGGCATCCTCGACCGCATCGCGGTCGGTGAGAAAGGGTGCTGGCAGGTGCATCTTATTCCTGGTCCGTTCCGTAGAGCGGCCCTTCTACATCCGGCCCCTCACCGCGCCGTTCCCAACCGTGATGAACGAGCGGGTAAGGTTAATCATCGGCCCTTGGACGTTAACCCTTTCGACGTCGATGCAACTCCCTTTGACGCCGCGCTTCGCCCGTGTAGACAGGCGTCATGCGCAAGATCCTGAAATATGCCGCCCTCGCCCTGTTGCTGCTGCTGATCATTGGCGGCATCACATTCTACATCATGTCGCGCCCTGATGTGGCGCGCTTCTCGACCGCCGAACTCAGCGGGCGGGTGCCGGTGATGGCGTCGCAAAAGACCGAGTCCTTTCCGACGATGAACGTCCCCGAGGCGACGAGCTGGCCCGCCGGGCAGGCCCCGCGCGCCGCGCAGGGTCTCGCCGTCGCGCGCTTCGCCGAAGGGCTCGACCATCCGCGCAACATGCTGGTGCTGCCCAATGGCGATGTGCTCGTTGCCGAGGCGCAGAGCCCGCCGCGCGACACCTCGGGTATCGAGGGCAAGGTGATGGGCAAGCTGATGGGCAAGGCTGGCGCCGGCGGCGTCTCCGCCAACCGCATCACCCTGCTCCGTGACGCCGATGGCGACGGTAAGGCCGAGGTGAAGACCGCGTACATTACCGGCCTCAACTCGCCTTATGGCATGGCGCTCGTCGGCAGCACGCTCTACGTCGCGAACACCGATGCGCTGCTCGCCTTCCCCTATGTGGCCGGCGAGACGAAGATGAGCGGCAAGGCGACCAAGCTCGTCGATCTGCCGGCGAAGGGCACCAACCGCCATTGGACCAAGAGCCTCGCCGCAGCACCGAACGGCTGGCTCTATATCGGCGTCGGCGCCGACTCGAATATCGGCGAAGCCGGCATGAACCGCGAATTCCGCCGCGCCAGCGTGCTCGAGGTGCGCCCCGAGAATAAATATATGCGCACCTTCGCGGCGGGCATCCGCAACCCCGTCGGCCTCAATTTCTATCCTGGCAGCGACCGGCTTTGGACCGTCGTCAACGAACGCGACATGCTCGGCAGCGACTTGGTTCCCGACTATCTGACCGACGTCACCGAGGGCGATTTCTACGGCTGGCCCTGGTATTATTGGGGCGGTTACATCGACCCGCGTGTCGAACCCGAGGCCGAGGATCGCCGGCAATATGTCAAGCGTCCCGAATATGGGCTGGGGGCGCACACTGCGCCGCTGGGCTTCACTTTCACGCAGGGTCTGGATTTGGGCGATCGCTGGAGCAATGGCGCGCTGATTGCGCTGCACGGGTCGTGGAACCGCGAGCCGGTCGCTGGCTATAGTGTCGTGTTCGTCAAGTTCGGTGCCAACGGCAAGCCCGTCGACGCGCTGCCCGTCACCGTGCTCGACCAGTTCCTCGCCAAGGACGGCAAGACGACCCGCGGCCGGCCGGCCGATGTCGAGGTTGCGAAGGATGGCAGCGCGCTGGTTGCCGATGACACCGGCGGGGTGATCTGGCGGGTCGCCAAAGCCGGATAAGAAAAGGCCCCGCAGATGCGGGGCCTTTTTCGTTTCGCGCCGACGCGAGGTCGTCAGACCCGCATCGGCATCAGCACATAGAGCGCCGGGCTTTTCTCGCTTTCGCGGATCAGCGTCGGGGCGTTGGCGTCGGCAAGGTGGAGCTCAACGGTGTCGCCGTCGACCTGACCGAGGATGTCGCTGAGGTAGCGGGCGTTGAAGCCAATCTCCATCGCGTCGCTGTCATAAGAAGCCGCGACCTCTTCCGCAGCGGTGCCGTTTTCAGGGCTCGTCACGCTGAGCGTGATGCGATCCTTGTCGAGGCCGACCTTGACCGCGCGGGTCTTTTCGCTGGCGATCGTCGAGACGCGGTCGACGCCCTGATACAGGCTCTTCGGATCGACCTTGAGCAGCTTGTCGTTCGCGGTCGGAATGACGCGGCTATAGTCGGGGAAGGTCCCGTCGATCAGCTTCGAAGTCAGGATCGCGTTGCCGAGCTGGAAGCGGACCTTGCTCGCCGACAGGCTGATTTCGACATTGCCTTCGGCCTCGTCGAGCAGCTTGCGGATTTCGGTGACGCATTTGCGCGGCACGATGACGTCGGGCATCGACGAGGCGCCGTCGGGGCGCGTGACGGTGTAGCGCGCAAGGCGGTGACCGTCGGTCGCCGCGGCTTTCAGCACCGGGCCCGAAGCATCCTCGGCAACGTGCAGGAAGATGCCGTTGAGATAGTAACGCGTTTCCTCGGTCGAGATTGCGAAGCGCGTCTTGTCGATGATCTGGATCAGCTCGGCAACGGGCAGCTCGAAATTGGTCGGCAGGTCGCCCTCGGCGATCACCGGGAAGTCGTCGCGCGGCAGCGTCGGCAGGTTGAAGTTCGAGCGGCCGGCCTTGACCTGCATCTTGCCATCGGCCGCCGCGAGGCTTACCTCGGCGCCCTCGGGCAGCTTGCGGGCGATTTCAAAGAGGGTGTGCGCCGACACGGTGGTGGTGCCCGCCGTCTCGACCTTGGCCGCGATCGTTTCGACGACCTGCAAGTCGAGGTCGGTCGCCATCAGCTTCAACTGGCCCGACGCATCGGCTTCGATCAGCACGTTCGACAGGATCGGGATCGTGTTACGCCGTTCGACCACCGACTGGACGTGGCCGAGGCTCTTCAACAACACTGCGCGTTCGATCGTCGCTTTCATTCTTAATCCGCCATCCCTGTGTTTCGCGGGAAAAGTCCCTGAGGGACAGACCATCGGAGGCGATTCGCACCCCGATTCTGGCCCCTGAAAATGTCCACCTTCCTTAACGTACGGTGCGGCGCGTGCAAGCCATGCTTGCAAAGCATCCCCAATCGCGCGAACGAGGCGCGATGCGGCGGTGGGCCACCCTTTTCCTGATGCTGGCGGCGATGCCCGTCGCAGCGTTTGCTGCCGGCCCCACTGCGCTCGGCATTTTCGACGGCTGGGGCGCATTTCGCGATCCCTCCAGCCCGCGCTGCTACGCCCTCGCCTCGCCCTCGGCGACGATCGGCAAGCCGCAGATCAAGGCCTATGCCAGCGTCGGTTATTGGCCGAAGTCGCGCATTCGCGGACAATTTTATGTCCGCCTGTCGAAAGAGCGCGCGCCCGGGCGCGAACTGCGCCTGACGATCGGCAGCCGCCGCTTCATCCTGACGGGCAATGGCGCGCACGGCTGGGCCAGCGACCCGCGGATGGACGCCGCAATCGTCGCCGCGATGCGGTCGGCACCGAGCATGAGCGTCGAGAGCGGTACGGCAAACGGCCGCGCGATTGCCGATACGTACCGGCTGCGCGGCGCTGCGACGGCGATCGATGCGGCGGCGCTGGGGTGTGCGAAGCTGCGTTGAGGCGATTTCGACAAGCGGCGGATTTCTGCGCAACTTCACCCGCGATCCGCATTTCTTCGCGCACATTGCGGGGCACGGAAGAGCGTCTGTAGAGGTTATTAGGAAAGCCGTGTCGCGTGCCATCGCCGGACAGGCTAGATCGCCGCAATATTGTAGGACAGCGATTTCGGAACGGACGGACGCGATGAAGACAATCGGCCTGATCGGGGGTTTAAGCTGGGAAAGCTCGGCGCAATATTACCGGCTGCTCAACGAAGGCGTGCGGGCGCGGCTGGGCGGGCTGCATTCGGCGCGCGTCCTGCTGCTGTCCCTCGATTTCGCGCCCATCGCCGAACTGCAGGCGAGCGGTGACTGGGATGTGCTCGATCGCCAAATGGCGGACGCCGCCCGATCCTTGACCGCGGGCGGCGCCGAGCTGCTGCTGATCTGCGCAAATACGATGCACCTGTGCGCCGAGGCAGTCGAGGCGGCGACGCCGGTGCCGCTTCTCCACATCGCCGACCCCGCCATCGCGGCCATCCAAGCCGCGGGCTTCTCACGCGTCGGACTGCTCGGCACAGCCTTCACGATGGAAAAGCCCTTCTATACCGCGCGCATGGCGGCGGCGGGGATCGAGGCGATCATCCCCGGCGACGCCGATCGCGCGACCGTCCACAGCATCATCTATGACGAGTTGGTGCAGGGCGTCATCCGCGACGCATCGCGCGACGAATATCGGCGGATCATCGCCGCGCTGATCGCGGACGGCGCCGAGGCGATCGTCCTTGGCTGTACCGAAATCATGCTGCTGGTCGGCGAGGAGGATAGCGCGGTGCCGTTGTTCGACACGCTGGCATTGCATGTCGATGCCGCCGTAGACGCGGCAATTGCCGGCTAGCTCCGCGCGAGCTTCGTCAGCTCGGCCGCAAGGAAATCGAGCACGAGGCGAACACGCGGGACATGACGCAGCCGTTCGTGCGTGAGCAGCCACAAGCCCGTCGTGTCCTCATTCTTTGGCGGGATGCAGCGGATCAGGTCGGGTTCGTGGTCGGCGATGAAGGCGGGCAGGATCGTCAGCCCCATGCCCGATCGCACCCCGGCGAGCAGGCCGGTGCCGGTGTCATATTTCATCACCACCGAATCCTCGAGCCGATATTGGCGCAGCCACGCCTGATAGGGTTCCCAGACATAGCCGCCGCCGCCGATGAAGGGGTGCGTCGCGAGTTCCTCGCGGGTGTGCGGAATGCCGTGCAGATCGGCATAATCGCGGCTGCAATAGACCGTCCACGGATTGTCGGCGATGCGCCGCCCGACGAGGCCGCCGCCGGTCGGCTGCTTGCTGCTGCGGATCGCGATGTCCGCCGCCCCCGCCGCCAGATCGCGCGGCTCGTCCGCGGTGTCGAGATGAATGTGGATGCCGGGATGCGCGGCGCGCAGATCGCGGAGGATCGGCGGCAGGATCGTCACCGCGAAGATTTCCATCGTCGTCAGGCTGACCGTGCCGCCAGCATCGCGCGAGCGCGCCCCCGCGGCCTCGCCGAAGCGGTCGGCGGCGTCGCGCACCGCGATCGCGCTCGCCAGCATCGCCTCGCCCACCGGGGTCAGCGCATAGCCCGCCTGCCGCCGTTCGAAGAGGTTGAGGCCGGTCGCTTCCTCGAGCGCAGCGATGCGCCGCGCGACGGTCGTCTGGCTGACGCGCATCGATTGCGCAGCAGATAGCGTGCTGCCGGTCTCGGCAACGGCCAGAAAAGCCTTGAGGTCGTTCCAATCATACATGCCGTCTTGTGCGACATAATGCGCGCGCGCTCATTCTGCAATTTTGCAGAAAGGTCACGCAAACTCGTTGCTCCCGCGGCTCCGGCCGATCCTCTATCTCCATTTCACCGGCTTCCTCCCCTCCTCTTCAGCCGGCCGAAGGAGATACAAGATGCAAAAGCTTCTGATCCTCGCCGCTCTCGCTGCCGTATCGATCGGCCAGCCTGCTTCGGCGCAGACCGCCCCCGCGAACCCGAGCGTTGCCGTGGCGCATAAAGACCTCGACCTGCGCACCGCGGCCGGCACCAAGGCGCTCGACCGCCGCATCTGGCGCGCGGTCGTCGAAGTGTGCGGCACCGCGCCGGACTTCGATGTCGCGGGAAAGAATGACGTGCGGCAATGCCGCCGCGACACCAAGCGCGTCGCGTCGGCGCAGGCCGATGTGGTGGTCGCCAATGCGTCGCGCGATCAGCTGATCCAGGTCAGCTCGATCCGCAACTGATCGGCGGACCCAAGTTGCAGGGCCCGTCAAAGCCGGGGCCATGATTCGGGCACGATCATGGTCCCGGCTTTCTTTGCTGTCTGAAAGTCGGAAGGTCCGTTCTTGACCGAACGGCGGCTCAGGAAAAGAAAGGCGTCACGGCCACTGTTTGCCAGTCTCGGCTCGAACCCCTGCTATCAATCCGTCATAAACCCGGTTCATGAAATTGCGTCCGTCGATGGGTTTCCTCAACAGCACGGCGACACCGAAACCATCCTGCAGGAACGGCCTAATATCATCCTCTACGCCTTCTGAAGTATTCCAGTCGCGCCATTCTAGGATAACAGCCTTTCGATGCTCAAGCGAACCGCTGCTTGTAGCGGCATTCATCGCACCTTCGACTGATCCGTAATCGACATCGAAATCCTCGTGGAAGTGACCTGCCATAAGATTATGGAGCAAGGGCCAAAGCTCTTCAGCATATTTCCAAAAGTCGCGCCGCCGTCTCGTCATACCTGGATGATGCCACTCTCACATGACGTCCGCAATCGGCCGTTTCCAGCGGTTGCGAATTTGGCCGAACTTCAATCCCGCGCATCGAACGCCATCCGCGCCCGTGCCACTCTCTCCAGATTGGCCTCTGCCCAGACCCACACCCCGCAAAACGCCTCGCCCAGACTGTGGCCGAGATCGGTCAGGCAATATTCGACTTTCGGCGGGACGACCGGGTGCACTGTTCGCACAAGCAGCCCGTCGCGCTCCATCTGGCGCAAGGTCTGCGTCAGCATCTTCTGGCTGATGCCCGGAACGCGGCGCGACAATTCGGTAAAGCGGGACGTTCCATGATCCTCCAACTCCTCGAGAACGAGTAGAGTCCATTTATCGGCGACTCGGCCGATGAGTTCGTTGACGAGCGTTTCGACGCGCGGATCGACCGGCGCATTCGGATCATAGGCGATTTTTTCAGGTGCGGGCATGGCGGAAAATCCAAATCTCTCTTTTGGGTAACTATGGTACTTTGGGGTGCCTACTTTCTTTTGGAGAGTATAGGGATATCTAGACCTTCTCACCACCCCCAAAGGAGGCAATCATGAAAACCACAGGCAACACCATCCTCGTCAGCGGCGGCGGTTCGGGCATCGGGCTGGCGCTTGCGCAGCGCTGGCACGATGCCGGCAACAGCGTCATCATCACCGGGCGCAATGCTGCGAAGCTGGAAGCCGCGATCGCGGGCCGGGCCAACATGTCGGCGGTGGCGCTCGACGTCACCGATGCGGACGCGATTGCGGCCTTCGCGAAGGAGATCGTCGCCAAGCACCCCGCGCTCAACGTGCTGGTCAACAATGCCGGGATCATGAGCACCGAGGATGCGAGCGCGAAGCGCGACCTGACGCAGGCCGAGGCAACGGTCGTGACCAACATCCTCGGCCCGATCCGGCTGACCGATGCGCTGGTCGATCATCTGGCGGCGCAGGACGGCGCGGCGATCGTCAATGTGACGTCGGGTCTTGCGTTTGTGCCGCTGCCGAAGGCGCCGACCTATTCGGCGACCAAGGCCGCGATGCACAGCTATTCGGTCGCGCTGCGCATCCAGCTTGCCGGCAAGGTCGAGGTGATCGAACTGGCGCCGCCCGCGGTGCGCACCGACCTGACCCCCGGCCAGTCGACGCGCGAGGGCTATATGCCGCTCGATGACTTCGCCGACGAGGCGATTTCCTTGTTCGCGATCGAGCCGACGCCCGAGGAAATCCTGGTGCAGAATGTCCTTCCGCTGCGCAACGCCGAGGCGAACGGGAGCGTGCCGCAGGTGCTGGAGCGGCTGAAGGCGCTGTAACCGGCGGAAAAAGGGCCGTTTGACGCCGGGACTGGCGCAAGCGGCCCTTTGCCCCTATATGGCCGCCCATCATGCAGATTCCCGGCCATATCGACCCCGTCACGACGGGCACCGTTCCCTTGCGCGGCGGCAACCGCATCGACCTGATCGGGTTGACGCGCGACGCGATCGGCGGCGTGCTGGTCGAAGCCGGCCTCGACGCCAAGGCGGCGAAGCTGCGCGCCAAGCAGATCTGGCACTGGATGTACCACCGCGGCGTCACCGATTTCGAGGCGATGACCGATATCGCCAAGACGATGCGCCCCTGGCTGACCGACCGTTTCATCATCGGCCGCCCGACGGTGCGCGAGGCGCAGGTGTCGAGCGACGGCACGCGCAAATGGCTGCTCGCCGCCGCCGACGGCCAGGAATATGAAATGGTCTTCATCCCCGACGCCGATCGGGGAACGCTTTGCGTGTCGAGCCAGGTCGGCTGCACGCTCAATTGCCGTTTCTGCCACACCGGCACGATGCGCCTCGTCCGCAACCTCGCCGCGGGCGAGATCGTCGGGCAGGTGATGCTGGCGCGCGACGAACTCGGCGAATGGCCCAAGGGCACGATGGCGGGTTTCGGCCCCGATCCCGAGGATGACGACGACGAAGAGGGCGGCAATTACACCGCCGACGGCCGCATCCTGACCAACATCGTGATGATGGGCATGGGCGAGCCGCTGTATAATTTCGACGAGGTCAAGGGCGCGCTCAAGATCGTCATGGACGGCGACGGGCTGGCGCTATCGCGCCGCCGCATCACACTTTCGACCAGCGGCGTCGTGCCGATGATGGCGCGCGCGGGCGAAGAGATTGGCGTCAACCTTGCGGTGTCGCTCCATGCGGTGTCGAAGGAAATCCGCGACGAGATCGTGCCGCTCAACCGCAAATATGGCATCGACGAACTGCTGAAGGCGTGCGCCGATTATCCGGGTGCGGGCAATTCGCGGCGCATCACCTTCGAATATGTGATGCTGAAGGACAAGAATGACAGCGACGACGACGCGCGCGAGCTCGTCCGGCTGATCCGCGAATATGGGCTGCACGCGAAGGTGAACCTGATCCCCTTCAATCCCTGGCCCGGCGCGATCTATGAATGTTCGTCGCCCGAACGGGTCAAGGCGTTCAGCAACCTGATTTTCAAGGCCGGGATTTCGGCACCGGTGCGCACCCCGCGCGGGCGCGACATCATGGCGGCGTGCGGGCAGCTGAAGAGCGCCGCGACCAAGCCGACGCGCGCCGAACTCGACCGCATCGCCGAGGAAAAACAGGTCGCGCTCGGCTGAAGGCGCCCCCGGCGCCTTTTTTCCATCCCGAATAAACGGCCGAAATCTGCGATTTGCGCGGATGCGATAGCGCATACCTATTCTATACCGTGTGGTAAAAATAACACAGGTAAGAAAATTGTCACATTCTGAACGATCCGTTCATTGCAGCGACAGGCGCGAGCCCCATTTAGGGGGCGGTCGCGACCCAAAGGGCGTGGCCGATTAAAAGCAGAAGGAAAACAAAATGAAGAAATTCGCAGTTGCAGCCGCTCTCCTGACGGCCATCGTTGCAACCCCCGCACTCGCAGCCCCCGCCGGCGAAGGCCGCGTGGAAGTTCGCGGCGGCCTGATCACTGGCAATGGCCAGGACGAAGGCACGGCCGGCCTTGCAGCGGGTTATGATTTCGACCTCGGCAGCTCGACCTTCGTCGGTGCCGAGATCGCGGGTGACAAGGTCCTCGTCGACGGCGCGAACGTCCAGTTCTCGGCCGGTGGCCGCGCGGGCGCGAAGATCGGCGCCAACGGCAAGCTGTACGCCACCGGCGGCTACACCTTCGGCGACGTCGATGATCCGTATGTCGGCGCCGGCTACCAGCACAAGCTGGGCCAGAACATCTATGCCAAGGGTGAATATCGTCACCAGTTTATCAACAACTTCGGCGACTTCGACACGTTTGTCGCCGGCGTCGGCTTCGCTTTCTGATCCTTTCGGACCAGCGAAACGAAAAGAGAGGGGCGGCCCGCGGGTCGCCCCTTTTCTTTTGCGCGCCGCCCGGGCACGGTAAGCCGATGACGGCATTCGCATATATCGGCGCGGCGCTGGCCGAAATCGCAGGCTGCTTCGCCTTCTGGGCATGGCTGCGGCTTGACAAGTCAGTGTGGTGGATCGTGCCCGGCATGGCGTCGCTGGCGCTGTTTGCGTGGCTGCTCACATTGGTCGATGCCGAGCACGCGGGGCGCACTTATGCCGCGTACGGCGGGGTCTATATCGTTTCGGCGCTGATCTGGCTGTGGGCGGTCGAGGGCGCGAAGCCCGACCGCTGGGATCTGATCGGCGCCGCCGTGTGCCTCGGCGGCGCGGCGATCATATTGTTCGGGCCACGCGGGAGCTAGCCCGCATTCGGCAGCGCCTGTTCGACCAGCGGCGCCAGCCCTTCGGCCACGACCTTCACCCCCTTGGCATTGGGATGCATATTGTCGCCGAGCATCAGCGCCTTGTCGGTGACGACATTGTCGAGGATGAAGGGATAAAAGCTGGCCTCATATTTCGACGCGAGTTCGGGATAGATGGGGTTGAACTTATTCGCATAGTCGCTGCCGAGATTGGGCGCGGCCATCATGCCGGTGAGCAGGACCGGAATCTTGCGCTTCTGAAGTTCGGCGAGCATCGCGTCGAGATTAGCGCGCGTCTGGTCGGGGCCGATGCCGCGCAGCATGTCGTTGCCGCCGAGTCCGAGGACGACGAGCGCGGGCTTCGCCTTCGCATTGTCGAGCACATAGGTCAGGCGCTGACGCCCCGCGGCGGTGGTATCGCCCGAGACGCCGGCATTCTGGACGCGCGCGACAACGCCGTCGTCGGCGAGCGAGGCCTGCAATTGGGGCGCGAGGCCTTCCTTCGGGCCGAGCTGATAGCCCGCATAAAGCGAGTCTCCGAACGCGATCACGAGCGGTGCGTCCGCGGGGATTGCGGGCGCCGTTTTCGCCGCAACCTTGTCATTGGTCGAAGCCGTCGTGTTTTCCGCCGATCCGCACGCGGCGAGCGGTTGGCAAAGCGCAATTGCGCAACCATATATCAACAAAGAGCGCCATCCGGCCGTTCTCATTTCAAAGGGTCCCTTCTTGACCGA
>Ga0209676_1001330_pt1 | contig 24928 bp, 25 predicted proteins | sample AraplaCvi_mLB_r2_FD_184282 | JGI IMG/M metagenome (GOLD analysis project Ga0209676, IMG submission 184282) | Arabidopsis root microbial communities from North Carolina, USA - plate scrape MF_Cvi_mLB_r2 (SPAdes) (version 2) | ecosystem: Host-associated > Plants > Roots > Endosphere | place: USA... | reverse complement strand
TGTTGGCCAAGGCCACGCAGGCGACGTTCGGGTGTGACCGTTCGGCCAGCCGGCATGCCCATCGGCTGAGTCGGTCCTCTCTGCCCCTGGCCGTTCGCAGCATCGCCCGCGCGCCATGCACCAGCAGCGAGCGCAGATAGGCATCGCCGCGTTTGCTGATGCCCAGCAATCGCTCCTTGCCGCCGGAACTGTGTTGACGCGGTGTCAGCCCTAGCGACGCTGACGGTTGACGGCCATTGGCGAATTGCCGTGCATCGCCCACCGCAGCCACCAGCGCGGTGGCAATCATCGGGCCAACGCCTCGTAGCTGCTGCAACCTGCGCGCGTCCGGATCGTTCTGCGCGATGGCCGCGATGTCCGTGTCGAGTTCGGCGACGCGTTCATCCACGGCACGTACGTCGTGCCACATCCCTTCGAGCCGATGCCGGAAACGATCGCTAAGCCCGTTGTCGGCATCCTCCAGCCAACGTGGAATCGGCCGACGCAGCGATAGCAACTCCTTCGGAGCGACCAGTCCGTACTCAGCCACCAAGCCGCGGATCTGATTGGCCTTGGCCGTGCGCTGCTCCACCAAGCCTGCACGAATGCGGTGAGCGGCCTGGATATCCTGCTGTTCCACCGATTTCACCGAGACGAAGCGCATGCACGGTCGGCTCATCGCCTCACAGATCGCTTCCGCGTCGTTGGCGTCGATCTTGTTGCTCTTGACGTAAGGCTTCACAAACTGCAGAGCGATCAACTTCACGCGGAAGCCCAGGGCCTGCAGCCGCCGGGCCCAGTGATGGGCGCCGCTGCAGCTCTCCATTCCAATCTCACAGCCCGCTGGCGCTGCCTCGGTCACCGCCTGCAACCAGCGGTCACGAGGAAACCGCTTGCACCACGCCGGCCGTTCCTGGCGATCCACGCCGTGCACCTGGAACACGTTCTTGGCCAAGTCGACCCGAATGCGCATAAGCTCGTTCATGGTGGACTCCTTCTCGCCGCGACTGTCTTCGCAAATTCAGTCTGGCACCCATCGGGTACCAAGGTGAGGAGGAGTCCATCCCATTGCTATCGGCCATTAGCAGACGCTGGCGCTACCACATTCACACGCCGGTCCAGCGGTGATTGAGGTATTCCGGGGTCGCAGGCTTCCGCTGGCAAGGAATGGGGGTGAAGTGCCTGCACTTCGGCTCCGTCGTTTGAACGTGCGCGCCTCCCTGCCTCGTTGCATTCTTGAAACCTCAACCCTTCGGTAGTTTCGAGCGAGAATCGCGTGGCAACTCCGGAAGTGGCCAGAACTTTGCTGCAAGTGCGAGCCGCATAAGTTCAGCTGTGGACCGCATACCCAGCTTTGAACGCAGATGCTCGCGATGAACCTTAACAGTCTTGACAGCAATCCCCAGCTCATCCGCAATGGCAATGTTTGATGAGCCGGCCAAGACGCGGGCAAGAACCTCCCGTTCGCGCGCAGTCAGCACGCTCAGCAGCGCTCGTGCATCATTTGTCTGGGCCTGGCCAGGTCTGATCGTCGCATCCTTCTCGATTGCTGCATTGACAGCCTCGACTAGGACATCGAGGTCGACTGGCTTCTCAAGAAAATCTATCGCGCCGCTCTTCATTGCGCGCGTAGCGGACGAAATGTCGGCGGCGCCAGAGATGAAGACAAAAGCGGGCGTAATTCCACGTCGTGCAAGTTCCGCTTGAACGTCTAGTCCACTCATCCCGGGCATCAGCAGATCGATCACGACGCAGCCTGATTCAGCGGCGTCGTAGCGAGCCAAAAACTCTCTCGCGGAACTGCTCCCGGTCACACTGAAACCGGCTGCTTCCAGTCCCCGTGCTAAACCACGTAAGACGGCGGGTTCGTCGTCCACGACGTGAATCATTGAAGGCATCGTCTTCACCACACCGGCATTGCGTCATCCTCTTGTAATGACACTCAGTGATGAGATAGTGATGCTCAGCGGCGATAACCGTCTTCTGCGAGTCGAAAGCGAACACTAGCATTGAAGCCCGTTCGACTTGCACGTCTGCGCTGGCCGCGGCGATTATGCGCTCATGAACGCATAATCGTCTTCCGACAAGCGGACCCGGCAGCGGAGGTAGAATCGCCACGCCCACTGGAGAGTCGCCATGGCTGCCCCGTCGGAAGGTGAGAGAGCATTCGCACAGCAACTCGGCCGTATGGCCCGCGAACAGCTTCCGCAATTGGACTGGGACGAACTCGAGCCCCATCTGCAACTCGGTTGGAAAACTAGCGCTCATGCGGACAAGGTGCGATGGCGTGACGTTCGCCTCTATGCGCGCGAGAGCTGGGGAAGGGCAAACGGTTGCGAGCTCTAGGTCACCGCTAAGTTGGTCTCCGGCGTGTTAAGTCCGTTCGCAACTAGAATCCCGTGCAATCGCGCGAGGACGTGGGCCCGGTGCTGCCCAGCAATGGCGACGATGTCGTCGGCCGCTGCCACGAATGCAGGGCGCAGTTGCTCGCGGCTTGGGAACTCGGCGCGCAGCATGACGATGGCTTCGTCCAGCGCAGCCAAGCGGCGTTCAAGTTCGTCACGAGACGGCTCCATAGACGCTCCCCGTCGAACGCGGTCCTATCCTCATACGATCAACGCGCCACAGTCCGGTCGTCACCTCGTCGGCCGACGTACGGCATGGCCAGGCCGATAAATGAAGGGAGGCCGGTCAGGGCAGACCTACCTGACGCCCAGCTCTGGGACGGCTGACTTGGTGCGGTCGACAGCGGCGCCGGTGCGGCGCTGAGACGTTCCGAATGTCCGCTATCGGCCACAAGCGGACTAACCCTCCGGTGCAATCACTGCGCCCAAGCCTGGTCTCCGGAGCACCATCACCTGGTTCATCGCGATTCGTGCCGCCTCTTCAACATGCTTGAACGCGTTCCAATAGGAACTGGTCTGACCGAGGCCATCCGTGAGGTCGGACTTCGTTGCCAGATCCCTCCTGAGTTCGCCAAGTAACACCTCAACGCCCTCCGGTGAACTCCGCTCGAGCAAGCCAGCGTAGTGAAAAGCTGCGCTCGCAGCATTCGCATCTGATGAAGCCATCGCGAGCTTCTCCAGGCACCCAATCAGGTCTCTAGCGGCCCGTCCCAGCGGTGTCGGCTGTTCCACAGCAATATCTCGATGAGGATTGCGGAATCCGACGTGGTCGCTCGGCGTCCGCTATGGGTCGAAAGCGGACATTAGCGTCGGCCGGTCGCGGTGCCCCGCCGGGACCGCTATCTGTCAGAGCGAAGATTTGCAGCGGCCTTGATTGGAGGCCCCCCGGAAGGGGGGACCGGTTGGCGTGCTTCAGAAGCGTTTGGCCTCTGTCGGCAGCTCCCAGATTGGTCCGGTCAAGGCGTGCTTCTCAAACAAGCATCTAGCTTCATGCGTCGACAGCTTGGTCCAATCGGCGTCGGCGTGTCGCGCATACCATTCGGCTGCGAAACGCCAGACCTGTTCGATTGGCCGCACATCCCCTTTTTGGACACCGCGCTCAGCGCACCATGCATTTACCTGTGCCTCATCCTGAAAAAGCAGCATGACGGAGCACGTGTAGAGCACATTGTCCCAAGCCTGTCGCATAGGCACGGGGAAATGCACGACGAAGTTCTTGTCCAGGATGCGTCCGCGCTTCGTGCGTATAGTCACGGGTTCATCCAATGCCCCGATGCGCGTCTCGATGGCGGCGGAGCCACCGACCAGGAAGGCAATTCCGAGCGAACACCAAGCACAGTTTCCCCACCACGCGCACGAGCGGGCCCGGACCACGAAGGGGGTCGGCACTGTCGAGAAAGGGTGCGCGATCCAAATTTCGTCTGATGTCGGGTGCAGCACGACACCATGGTCCGCTGCCAATGCCCGTAGCCCCGCGCGAACCTCTCGCTCGCTCCGATTGAATCGCGATGCCAGCTCGGCCACCTTGGGAGCTCGCTGCCGCGCAAGAATGGAGGTCACGATTGCGTGGTGGAGACTGGCGTTGTCCATGATGATTTCTGCTTGATCGGCCTAGGGTTATGCCTAATTGCGTCAACGCCATCAGGCCTTGTTAGCTCGCACCAGTCGCGAAGTGAAGCTTTCCCTCTCCAGCGCGGCCAACGCGTCACGCAGCACCAGCTCCAGCGAAAGCCCTAGATCTTCGTCTAGGCTCGCAGCAGCCTTGGCAGTCACCCTCCATTGCCGCTTCAAGCGCGGCAGCTGGGCTTTTGCGTACCCGGTCAGGTGGACGATCCGTTCGCGGGAGTCCTCGCCGGGAACAAGCGCCACCCACTTGCCTGCTACTAGGGCGCTAACCGTCTGACTCACTGCCGAATGGCTGAGTCCGCTTCGATCCGCGATGTCCTTTATGCGCAGCGGCCCCTCACGGTCCAAAGCGCGGATCACTGGCGTAAAACGTGGCCTGTAATCGAGGCCCAATGCTTGGTACTGCGCTTCGACCGCGGGGTCGAGTGCCTCCAGCAGCGAACGGAGGAGGGTTCCAAGTGTGGCGTTCGGCATTGTCATGCGGTCAGAATATATGTTACTGCTTATATATCTTCAACCATCGAGCGTCGCCATGCTGAACATTCTGTTGCTTGCCACCCTTGCCTCGGCGTGCCCGCAGCACGAACGAGTGTTGTCCAGCGCCGCTACGGCTATTGAATCCAGTTACGTCGATGCAGGGCAGGCTGCTCAGATCGCGAAGGCGGTTCGCGAATGGTCGGCCAATGACCGCTATGGGACTAGCTGCAACGACCCGGACAAGTTTCTCTCGGAATTGAATCGGAACCTGGACGCCTACGACGGCCACTTTCATGTTGAGCAAGTAAGTGACGAAGCCAGCAGCGGAGACGATTGGCTAATGGCGTGGCGTGCGCAGTCTGGACCGAGCAATGCCGGCGTCCGCGAGGTACGTGTAATGGAGGGAAACATCGGCTACCTCCGCCTTGCGACCTTCTATCCATGGGACATCGCCAAGCCAAAGGTAGTGAGCGCGTTTCACCTGCTGGACAACACGACCGGCCTGATCCTTGATCTGCGCCAGAACGGCGGCGGCGATGCCGATACGGCGAACCAGCTTGTCCGCGCATTCCTGGGCGAGAAGGCCGGGGACGTGCAGCGCATCGAGAGCCGGCGAGCCACGAAAACTGACCCACTTCCGAAGCTGGATATGCCTCGATTCGATCGCCCGATCGTGGTGCTTGTAGACCGTCGGTCGGCTTCTGCATCGGAGTTCGTCGCTTATGCGTTACAGGCTGCAGGTCGCGCAATCGTGGTTGGGTCGCGTAGTGCGGGCGCTGCTAGCATGCTGGGCGAGCCAGTCAAGCTCCCGGACGGATACCAGATCCACATCCCTGATGCGCGACCGGTAAACACGACAACGGGTACCAACTGGGACGGCGGCGGCGTGATGCCTGATTTTCCTGGCGGCGACGATCCGATTCATGTCGCGCGCCGCGTCCTCGCCGGGGATCTGAAGCCAAAAGCGCGATGACGTCGAAGGGAAGCCGCTGCTGCACGCAGTGCTTCAATCGTTCGCCACCCTCGTCAACAAGTCGGCCAGTTGACGAGGGACAGACAGATGAGGGGCATGCCCCGCGCCTATCTCGACTGCGGAGACAGAGAGGGTCTCGCGAGCTTCGCGGACCATCCATTGCGGTTGAAAGACTCGGTCCTGCATTGGCACGATGTAGCGGGTCGGAACATCTGGATGCGCCCCCAGCGCGAATCGGTCCGTCCACAACCGCCTCGCTACGAATCGAATCCGCATCGCCGACGTGGTGGCGAGCACGTCGGGCGAGCAGTCGTGGTACAGAAAGTGCTGCGCGACAGCTGCGTTGGTAAGGGCTTTGCTCCCTTGCTGGATCCAGTCGTCGAAGTACATGTCCTTCGCCTGGTCGAACTGCTCCCGAAACGAGTAGCCAGGCTTGGCTATAGCCGCCGCCAGATAGCAAAGTGCACCGACACGCGGATGCGATGCGACCAACGGCAGGACCAGCCCGCTTATCGAATGCGCGAGTACGCACACGTCACGATGGCCACCCGCTTCGTCGAGCGCGCTCCTCACGACAGCAGCGCATCGCATTGCGGTAGCGGTTTCGTCGTCGAATGGGAGCGCAGGTGCGATCACGTTATGCCCCTTGGCCCGCAGCTCCCGCGTCAGCCACTGCCAACCGCCAGGTCCGTGCGTGGAACCATGGAGCAGACAGAACGTCTTGTATTTCTCCAAGCGCGACCCTGACGAGCATGCGGAGACAACAACGCCCGAGATCCCCGCGAGGAGCAGATCTCGCCGCCCCCTACACGTAGGGCCAACGTAGCCGTCCGCATCTCCGGCGCCGGCTCGCATTCTGGTGGCATGCACGCTCATTGTGCACTTGGGCCAGCAAGGACCTGGCCGAGGAATGCGTCAATTTGTTCGGTATAGCTCGTCGGACTACCAAGACGCCTGTTGATTTCCATGTGACTGAGATCCTGTGGCAGTACGTCCACGCGGACGTCAAAGGCGGCTGCTCTACGCGCGAAACGCTGTGCCTGCTCACACGCGGCACTCAGATGGCGCGTGGAACACACCGCCAGCATCGGCGGCGCCCCCCGCGACAGCCGCGCAAAAGGTGACGCCGCTCGCCAATCGTCGGGATCCGACCCGAATGCACGGTCGTACAAGGGGGGATGCGGCTTCCCCATAACGTGCTGCACATCGTATGCCGCGCTGTCGAGCAGGATCGCGCCTCTCACAGGGGCGGCCTGAGACTCTCCGAGCAGATCGGGCGAGGCTGCAAGCAATGCGACTAGGTGCGCCCCCGCGGAATGCCCGAGCAGCACAGCTTTGTCCGGGTCGATCTTCCAGTCGCCCGCATGTCGCTTCACATACGCCAACGCCTGCGCCACATCTCGCGCTTGATCGAGTGGCGATGCATCTGGAACTAGCCGGTAGTTGGTCGAGACCAATGCGTACCCATGTGGTAACCAATGCCGGATCTTGTCGGAGATTAGGCCCGGGTGGTTCTTGTCTCCGTTCGCCCACGCGCCGCCGTGGACGAGGAAAATTAGGGGCGCTTGTTGTCCCGACGCCGGAAGGTAAAGGTCAAACCGCTGCCTCGGGTGTTCTCCGAAAGCGATGTCCCGCAGGACGCGGGCACCGGGTGGGGTGGTCGTAATGGGAGAGGTGGTTTCGAACCGCGCCGATGACGGCTGCGCGGCGCCGGCGCACGAGACGCTTCCGGCGCACGCTAACATGCAAGCGAAGGCCGAGCAGCGGATGATCTTCAAGCCCGGTTTCATTTTGTTACGCCTTCTTGTGAATGAGTACGTCAGGGCTCGGGGAGCAAGATCGTGGCCACGAGGCCGTGCGGCGCATGGGATGACAGGATAAGTTCGCCACTGTGCTGTCGCGCGACGCGGTCGACGATGGCAAGTCCGAGTCCAGTTCCACCCCCTTCGCCATGCACGAACGGTTGCCGCATGCGTTCAGCGCTTCCGGGCAAGCCAGGCCCGTGGTCAGAGACCTCGATTCGCCAATGCGCCTCGTCGCGCGAGACGCGCAGCGCGAACGGCGGTGCCCCATGGCGCTCCGCGTTGACCACGAGGTTCTCCACGGCGCGCAGCAATGCCATGGGGCGGCCTGTCGCAGGGGCGTACCTCGGCAGGTCCAGCCGCCAGGCCTCGCCCAGTGCGCCGGCCACATTGCGGCATAGGGCGGCAAGGTCCAACGATCCGATGGCCTCGTCACGCCCATCGCGCGCATACGTGATGAACTGTTTGAGGATCGCATCGATCTCGGTGATATCGCGATGCATGCCGGCCCGCAGTTCCGGGTCGCTGCCGGGAAGCAATTCGATGGCGTACTGCAAACGGGTCAGTGGGGTGCGAAGATCGTGCGAGATCCCGGCCAGCATCACCGTACGCTCCTCCCCCGCCTCGCGAAGGTCGCGGCCTGCAGCAGCGAGGGCGTGCGCCAGCTCTTCGACCTCGACCGGACCACCGGTTGCGCCGCGCGGTGGTTCGCCACGCACGATCGAGGGTCCCGCGCGCGCCAGCCTGCGAAGTGGTGCTGCGAGGCGGCGCGCACCGTACGCAGCCGCGGTGAGCACCAGCAGGGCACCGGCCATTAGCATCGGTACGGAGAAGCGGAACGCGCCGCAGCGATCGCGCTCGAACGCGAACGACACCCACAGCGCAGGCTCAGTATCGAGCTTCAACCACATCAAGCGCTCACCTTTCGTGCCCCCCATGCGTATCTCGCGTCCGGAAGTGAGGCGCTGCGGCGCCAGCTCAAGGATGGCGCTCAGTATCGGGGCACGCCGCAACTCCCGCGGGGACGGCGGCGCATCGCGGACGATGAGCCCAGCTTTGCGAAGATGAGCGGCTGCAGCTTCACGAGACTCGCTCCGCGCGAGCTCTTCAGCCACATCCGCGAATGCGTTCATGGAGCGCAGGAACTGGCCGGCTGCCGGTTCGACAATGGCGTCGCGGCCAATGGCGATGGCCAGCACGGTCGTACCCAAGAGCGCCAAGGTGATGATCAGAACGAGCTGAGTGAAGACCGTGCGGCGCCAAACCGGGAGTTTCATGCGGGCTCTCCTGGCGGCACGTAGACGTAACCAACGCCCCACACGGTCTGGATGATCCGCGGGTTTCGCCCGTCGTCCCCCAGCAGGCGGCGCAGCCGCCCAACGGTAACGTCCATGCTCCGTTCGAATGCGTCGTGCTCGCGACCGCGCGACAGGCTCATCAGCCTGTCGCGGCTCAACGGCTGGCGGGGGTGCCGCAGGAAAACGGCGAGGACCGCGAACTCGCCCGTGGTGAGGCGGAGAACCTCACCATCGCGTCGAAGCTCGCGCCGTGCCAGATCAAGACTGAAGGGTCCGAAGGCAACGACGTCCCCGTCGGCCTCCGGTGCTCCGAAGGCTGGACGCGTGCGCCGCAGGACCGATTTGATACGCGCCAGCAATTCGCGAGGGCTCACCGGTTTTGGCAGGTAATCGTCGGCACCGAGCTCAAGTCCCACGATGCGATCGATCTCATCGCCCTTCGCAGTCAGCATCACGATGGGCGTGGTATCGCCCTGACCGCGCAGCCGACGACAGATAGCTAGACCATCCTCGCCGGGCAACATCAGGTCGAGTACCACTAGGTCGTAATGTCCGCGATCGAGCGCCTGTTGCATCCGGGCACCATCGCTCACGCCTTTCACGTCGAACCCGTTGGCCTGCAAATAGCGCACGAGCAGGTCCCGCAGGCGGGGATCGTCGTCGACCAGAAGCAGGCGTGGAGTCTTTTCAGCCATGGCCGACACTATCGGAGATGCGTACAGGGCTGCGCAAATCGTGCCGCGCCACACTTGTAACTAGTTGTGTCCGCGCAAGGGTCGAGACACATCCGCTCACCGGCCTCGTCTTCCGGCGCGGCGCCGTCCAGGTAGCGTGGACCGGCGACGTGAACCGCGTCGCGCAGAAACCGGAGGAAACGTCATGAAGTCCACTCCCCTATGGCTTGCCGGTGTGGTCCTGGTCACGTGCACTGCCCTCCCCTTGCGGGAGGCGGATGCGAGAGGACATGCACATGTCCACACCGTCGTGCACCGTGGCGATGCAGGTGCATCCCGTGTCGTGTCGACGCATAGCCCATACGCACGCTATGTACGCAGCGGCCATGTACGCGGCGACGGCCGAGGAAATGTCGATGGGCACACCAACTCCTTCGCCCGCACGGCACATGGCGGCACTGCGGAGCGCCATGAGAGCTTCTATCGCCGCGCGGACGGCAGCGCCGGCCGTCAACGGACCACGCACATCGACGGTGCGCACGGCACCACATTGAGCGGGAGCGGCGCGATCGCGCGCGATGCACATGGCCAGCTCACAGGCACTCGTTCGACGCAGATTACCGGCCGCCATGGCACGCAATACGCAGGTTCTACCTCCATTGCGAACGGAACGGTTACCCATACCCGCAGCTGCACCAGCGCTTCAGGCGACGTCGTCACCTGCCGACGCCGTTGACCTTCCCTTTCCCCCGGCCAGGGATGGCCTCCTTTTAAGGATTGCACGCATGTCGACTCACACCCGCCTCATCGTTGCCCTCGGCCTGATAACCGCACTCTCAACCGCCTGCGCCCAGACGAATCGCCGCGCGCAGGCACGGGACGCCGTGCAGGAACGCTTTCACGCTGCTGATGCGAATGGAGACGGGTTCATCCAACGGGCCGAAGCAGACGCATCGATGCCGAGACTGGCAAAGAACTTCGCTCAACTCGACAAGGACGGTGACGACCGCCTATCGAAGGACGAGCTTCGTCAAGCCGTGCAGACGCTGCGGCAGCGTCGCGGACAGTGAATGCCGTTTCATGCGGATGGCTCCACGTCACGGCGCACGCGCCACGCAGCACCTGCATGACCATGGTCACGTGACTAATTGGGGATCCGATTTGGGCGGGCGCAATCTAGACTGCGCAGGCAAGGCCCTCCCATGAACGCAGCGAGGTACGGTCACGGAAAGAGGGCCGGCCCATCCAGGATCCCATGCGCGCCCTTGTGGTAGAAGACGAGAAGGAAATGGCCCGCATCCTCGCCACCGAACTGGATGCGCAAGGATTCTCCGTCGATGCAGTCGCGTCTCTCTCAGCCGCCAAGACTGCCTTGCTTCTGGGCCGCTATGCGCTGATCCTACTCGATCGTCGGCTTGCCGATGGCGACGGACTGTCGCTTCTGCCTGGAATCCGCAGCCGGCAGGCGGACGCGTCGATCATCGTACTTAGCGCGCTTGGTGAGGCCGTGGAGCGGGTGGTCGGCCTAGATGCGGGAGCGGACGACTATGTGGGTAAGCCGTTCCACGCCGATGAGTTGCGGGCCCGTATCCGCGCGGTTATGCGCAGACCGGCGCAGTTGGGACATCTGACGCCCGTTCGCTGCGGAAACCTTTGCTACGACGCGGGATCGCGCGACATTACCGTCCAGGGACAACCCATGGTGCTGCGTCGACGTGAGGCGGCGCTGCTCGGAGCACTCATGCGCCGCGCTCGACGGGTAGTGCGACGCGAGACGCTGATTGAGGAGGTCTACGGATTTGACGAGGAGCCAACATCGAATTCGCTTGAGGCGCACGTGTCGCGTCTTCGGTCGAAGCTCCAGGAAATGGAGGCAGGCGTCGTGCTCCAGCCGGTACGCGGTGTGGGTTACCTGATCGACGAACGATGAGCGGCGCACGCGTTTCGCTGACCGCACGGCTGGTTATCGGCATGCTGGCCGTGCAGGTGACGGCGTTGATCGCTTGGCTGCTCGTATGGATGGCGGTGTCTCCATATGTGACGTACGGCGAACTTGCAGCCGCCTCGGCTAACCGGCGCATCGCGGCGTCGGTTGTCGACTCCGGCTCTGGCGCTAAGGTCCATCCCACGCAAGACCTGAGACACTACCTGTCCAAACGCACGGCGCTTGAGTTCGCTGTGTATCGAGCCGGAGTGCCACTCGCGGGATCATCGCCGGATCTCGTGCGGGAAATCGGCACGCGTCGCATCTCGCTGCGGACAGGTAGCAATCTGTCGCTGCAAGGACGGACCGCGGTCGTCGAGCTGCTCACGACTAGGATCGGCAGGGTGCTCGTTGTGTCGACTGGCAACGCATTTGGTTGGGACGATCTGCCCTACTTCTTCGTAACTTACCTGCCGCAGTTCCTGATTATGATCGGCCCGCCAATGCTAGCCGCGGCGGCGATCATGCCGTTCATCATCCGCCGGGCCCTGCGGCCGCTACGTACGTCCGCTGAGGCCGCCGCCGGCATCGACCTGAGCACCCTGCATCATCGTCTGTCGACCGATGAAATTCCTACAGAGGTGACGCCGTTCGTCTTGACCATCAACGAGCTCCTCCATAGGGTGGAAACCGAAGTCGCGCGTCAAAGGCTGTTTGTAGCCAACGCGGCGCACGAGCTGCGGACTCCGATTGCTGTGCTGGCTGCCAGGATCGATTCGGCGAGCAACACCCTTTTGCGTTCCGAGTTGCGTCGTGACGTCGAGCGCCTGTCTATCCTCGTCAACCAGCTGCTCGCGGCATCGCGACTGAAGGCATTGAGCGACTCGGCGCGCTGCACGGTCGACGTGATTGCGCTGGCGCGGGATGTCGCCGCGGACTTGGCCCCGCTGGCCTTGCGCCATGGGCGGAGCATCGCGGTGGAGAGCGACGAGCGCTCAGCCCTCATCCGTGGCTCGGAGGACGGCGTCAGATCTGCCTTGGCAAACATAATCGACAATGCGTTGCGAGCTGAACCCCGAGACGGGATGGTGCTTGTGAAGGTGCAACGCGGCGTTGGAGAGGTGTGCATCGACGTTGTTGATCACGGTCCGGGGGTTAGCAAGGAACACCAGCCCTTGTTGTTCGAACCGTTCTGGCGACATCGGCGCGACGGGCAGGGGTCCGGCCTCGGCTTGTGCATCACACGCCAGATCGCCGAGTTGCACGACGGGAGCTTGCGGCACTTCGACACCCCTGGCGGTGGAGCAACGTTCAGACTGTGTTTTCCGTTGAACGAGGACCGGCCAAGCTGACATTGCAGGCCGCGACGTGTCAGCGCCGTGCAAGTGTCGCGTTGGAGCATTGACACCTGCGTCCTTGGCGTCACGCGTGATTGTGATTGCCGGATGCCCCGGCCTGAGGGAGCTTATGTCTACACAGCGTGCGACTGACTCATGCGCCTGCTCTGAGGGTCCTTCCTTGACTGCTCACTGTACTTGCGGGTCGGTCCGTTACAGTGTCGCGTGGAACGGCCCGCCAATCCGCACTCCCCACGTTCCGGCCGAACTGATCTCCATCGACGGGGCAGACCTCCTGACCGTTCGCGTCCACGCGGGCACCGCGATGGAACACGTCTGCGCGATGTGCGACACCGTCCTGTTCCTAACCGATGCGGACCGGATTCCGGGGCGAGTTGTCCTGCAACCTGGCCGGCTGATGGTCGATGCTCCCGATGGATGCTACTGACCGATCTGCTGTGACGGGTGAGGCGCGCCGACGACTCGCGCGCGACTTCCACCTGCTTGGCGTCAGACCGGGCGACACATTAATGGTCCATGCTTCGATCAGATCGGTCGGACCGATTCCAGGCGGGGCGAAGACTCTACTTTCGGCACTACGTGACGCCATCGGCACCGGAGGCACGCTCATGGGCTTCGCCTCCTGGTGCGATTCTCCTTATGAGGAAACGCTCAACGGGCGGTATCTATCGCCGGAGCGCCGTGCCACCTGGCCCGTGTTCGATCCTCGCACTGCGGCGGTGTACGGCGGTTTCGGGATGTTCAATGAACTGATGCGCATCGAACCCGATGCACAGCGAAGCGGCCATCCCGATGCGTCAATGGTGGCAGTGGGCCCGAATGCACGTTGGCTCACGGCGCATCACGCGTTCGACGATGCATACGGCCCCACCTCACCACTCGCGCGCTTGGTCGCCGCATCGGGACGCGTGCTCCTGCTAGGCGCGCCGCTTGACGCGGTCACCGTTCTGCATCTGGCCGAGGCGGTCGCCAGAGTTCCGGGGAAGAGACGTGTCTCCTATGAAATGCCGGTTCTGGACGAGGAGGGACGAAGAACATGGGTGCGATGCAGCAACTATGATTCCAATGGCATCCTGGACTGCTTCGCGTTGGCGGACGGCACCGATGCCGTGGAACAGATCGCGCGTGCATACGTCCAACAGCGGCCCCACCTTACCGGCCGGGTTGGCCAAGCTAGCTGCCATCTCTTCGATGCAGGCGACTTGGTGACGTTCGGCGTGTCATGGCTAGAGGAGCGGTTCGGGATCAATCGCGGCTGGTGAGCAGGGCTTGCCGTCCTTTCAAGGGCGTGGCGCCTTGGGACTTTCCGGGCTGAAGGTTTCACCGAGAGTGTCCCCCACATACCAGGCGGGGCGTCGACGCGTTTCAGCCGTGGCCCGTACCATACGCTGGATGTAGGACGCCCACCGCGCAGCTACGCTCCAGTCAATGGGCAAGCCTATGTCGTCGCCCGGTTTGTGGTAGTGCCGCTCCTCGTACACGTCCCACGCCGCCGCGTCGAATCCGCCGTCACGGGTTTCGCCGCGCCCTGGATTGGGGAACAAAACCGGGATCCCGAGGCGCAGCATCGGGTATTGGTCGCTCAATGCCAGGTTGCCTCGTCCGGGAATAGGATCAGGAACATGGCGTGCGCCGATGCTCCGCGCAGCTTTGCTTGAAATAGGGCCCAACGTCGAATGCTCTTCGCCTAGCGCGACGATGGTGGCAAAATCATGGAATGCCATCAGGCCATCGACGCTGATTGCGGCCACGATTTCGGACGCCGGCACCGGTAGATGGCGCGCGAAGAACTCTGCTCCTAAAAGCCCCTTTTCTTCGGCCGTGGTCGCAACGAACAGCACCGAGCGGCGCGGGGGTAGCCCCGCCCCGAGGACACGCGCTGCTTCAAGCATGACCGCAACGCCGCCCGCGTTGTCGACGGCACCGTTATGGATCGGATCACCCTCCACTTCCGGCCCAAGCCCCACATGATCCAGATGAGCGAGCACGACCACATACTCGCGGGCCAGCGCGGGGTCGCGCCCCGCGAGCAGGCCGACGACGTTGGCGCTGTTCACCTCCGCGTGCGCTGACTGGCGCGTTAGGCGCATTTGGTGCGGGAGGGCGAAGCCCGCCACACTGCCCTCTTCGCAATGAGCCAAGATCGCCTTCAGATCTGCGCCCTGCTCGGCGAACATCGCTTGCGCGAGCTCGGGGCCCAACGTCATCGTAGCCGCGACGGCGTTCGACGCAGTGCCGTCCGGGTGCAGCCACGACATTGCCGCGAGCGGCTTGTAGGTTCTCGTCCGCTCCCAAGAAGCATACTTCTCGCGTTCGGGCGTCTTTATCGTGATTACCGCGACAGCACCTTTCCGCGCGGCGGCTTCTTCCTTGGTGCGAATCCAGCTGTAGTGAGCCCGTAAAGCGCCGGGCAGTTTCGCTGGGGCGCCCTCAAGAAGTACCACCGCCTTTCCGCGCACATCGACACCATCGTAATCATGGAACCCCAGGTGCGGCGCATCGATGCCCCAGCCGACAAACACCATCTCGGCCTCCAGGACCTCCAGTTCCTCCACAGGACTTGCGTCGATGGCGAAATCGCGACCGTTCTCCAGCGTACGAGCACCCGTGGGACCCCACAGCGTCAGTTGCGCGCCGCGCCCAACAAGCTCCCGGCGCCGCATGGGAACATGCTGGAAATAGTCCGCCGCGCCCCGCGCCGGAACCAGCCCGGCTAGAGCAAACTGCGCGACGACATACTCAGCGGCGATATCGTAGCCGTCGGTACCGGGGTCACGGCCTTGGAGCAGATCATGCGCAAGGAAGCGCGTGTGCGCTTCAATTGCAATCGAGCTAGGTTCAGGCGGTCCAGCATGCGTTTGCGTGGAGGCAGACAGCAACGCGACGCAGAAAGACGCGATGCATTTCCGAGCGCGCAACTGGAGCCAAGATCGCTTTTTGCTGTGGGCTTCTCCCGCCTGGCAACGTGCTCTGGTCGTACTCGATCCGGGCTCGATCGCGAGCTTCAATGCGTGAGTCATCGATACGTACTCCAGCGTTCGGGTCCAACGGTCTTTCATGCCTCGAGCCTCTCATGAGTGCGGCTCGAAGGAGCTGCCTCTCGAGGCGGACCACCCTCCAACTGTAGAGACGATGCATGCACTCGACTGGATCTGGTTGAACGGTAGGCACGCACATCGCGCGCCGTCGAGCCGAACCGCAACTTGAACGAACGCGAGAAGGCGCTTTGACTGTCGAACCCCACTTCCGCGGTGATGTCGCACAAGGCCATGTCTGTACCAGTCACAAGACGCCAGGCGCGCTGGTAGCGAACTTCGGCCGAGTGTTCCGACGGACTTATTCCGAACGCCTGCTGGTACAGGCGGACGAGATGGGACGGCGAGTACTTCGTGAGTGCCGCGAGTGATGCGATGCTCCACGACGGTTCTAACTCATGTTCGATGACGTGACGCGCCAACAGCAGACGCTCCAGGGACTTCCGCCTTGACGCGTACGAACGCCCCCTGCACCGCTCAATCAAGGCCATCCACGGGGCGCAGTGCCGCTCGCATTCTTCCTCCGCGATGGCCAGCGCGTGGTTGATTCCTCCCGGGATGTCACGCTCGCCACGCAGTGAGTAGAGCAATGCGAGAAACGCGCGGCGCAATGAGCGGCTCGCCGGGGCTTGCGCAAGCACGAGGCCGTCGCGACGGAGCAGACCTTCTGCCGCATCGCCCGGCCAAGACAAGCAGATGGCCCAGCAGCCGCGGGCTGCCCGGACCTCCAGTGTGCCACCTGGCCATATCAGCGTCTCGCCTGATTCAACTGTCCAAGCCCGTTCGATAGCGCGCACGCGAAGCGAGCCGCGGTAGACGACCCATGCGCACGGCCCCATAGACGTCTGCGGCAACGCACGCTCGTCAATGTGAATCACCTTCAATGTGGTCGCGTCTTCGTGGATGGAGTGTCGACGGCACTGGCGGGCATCGAATAGAACAGGGCAATGGGGCATGGGATCATTCGGGGAACGTGCATCGCGTCAGGTTACGAAAGCATGTCGTCTCGGCCTATAGCCATTGCCGGTAGCGAGAAGCGGACCATTCCGCACGCTCCCGTCTCCGTTCGGCTCATTCGCCACGCAGAACTGCGAGATCCGCGTAATCGCGAGAGATGCACAAACTCGCGCAAGGATGTGCGCAAGTAAGGACGTTAAAAATTCCTAAGTTCCGAGGCCCGAACTCCGTCGGGATACTGGAGCTTCTCAGCATGCAGAACGAATACACCGCGCACGCGCTCGTTAGGGGCGTCCGGCTCGCCATCGCGACGTCGGTGCTCGCGAGCCCTCTCGCTATTGCCCAGGAGGACACGCCCCCTAGCGGACCTGCCACCACGCTGGATCGCATTGAGGTGACCGGCTCGCGAATCCGGCAGGTCGACACAGAAACAGCGCAGCCCGTGCTGTCCATCTCGCGGCAGGACATAGAGCGACAGGGCTTCCAGACCATCGCCGACATCCTCCAGAACATCAGCGCGGCCGGCTCGCCTCCCATCTCGCGCGCGCAGCCTCTTTCATCCGGCGAGGAAGTGGGTGGCACCTTCATCAGCCTAAGAAACCTCGACGCACGACGCACGCTGGTTCTGCTCAACGGGCGGCGACTGGGCATCACGACCGATGGACTGTCGGATGTCTCCACCATTCCCGCCGTCGCCGTTGAACGCATCGAGGTGCTCAAGGACGGCGCATCCTCGATTTATGGCTCCGACGCCATCGCAGGCGTCATCAACATCATCACGCGTTCATCGTACGAGGGCGCAGTGGCGAGTGCGTACTACGGCCAGTATGACGAGGGTGACGGGGCGGCTACGCGAGCCGATATGATGCTTGGGTTCTCCGGGGATCGCGGATCGCTGACACTTGGTGCCGAATGGGTCAAAGAGGATGGCGTTGCGGCATCGGATCGACCGTACTCAGCCTTCCCGCGTTCTGACCGCCATCCCACCGATCAATGGACGACCGTCCACGCCGGTGGCGGATTCGTTACCAACGCTGCCAACCAAGTGCCGGGCGTCGCCGCTGGCACGCGCGTGGTCCTCCGTCCCGGCGGCAATCCGAGGAACCCGGCCGACTACGTGCCGCAAGACCGGAATGCGGGTTCGTGCAGCGCGGCGACGCCGTCGACAGGTTGCCGGCCGGGCTCGACCGCGGACAAGTCCAACTCGAATGAGCAGATGGACCTGCGCACGCCCATGGAGAGCCGCTCGGTGTTCGTCGACGGCATCCTCGACATCACCGACTCTGTGCGCTTCCGCACCAACTTCCTCTACAACAACCGTGTGTCGGAGCGAAACATCGCCGGCTATCCGCTGGAGGGCCAGCAGGTCGATTCTCCGTTCTCCGCGCAGAGCTATTTCAACCCGACGGGCGTCCAGATTGAAGAATGGTGGCGCCGCACGTGGGAGGTTCCGCGCAGTACCGAAAGCGATATGACCACATACCGCTTCCTCGGTGCATTCGAAGGCACGTTCCAGTTCGCCGAACGCTACTTCGACTGGGACGTGTCATACATGCACAACAGCAGCAAGCAGTTGCAGTCTGGCTACGGGAACATCAACCTGGCAAACCTGCGCAATGCGATCGGCCCCTCGTTCATGGACCCGCTAAGCGGCAAGGTTGTTTGCGGCACGCCGGGGAACGTCGTAGTCGGGTGCGTCCCCTTCAATCCGCTTGTCCCCAATGGGGTGGTCGCTCCTGGTGGTCTGACCGGCAATGAGGACCTCCAGAACTACCTGTTCCAGGAGGAGCACGCGCGCGGCAACACGTCGACGACACTGATGTCGGCCAATCTGAGCGGCTCGCTCTTCACGTTGCCAGCGGGCGATCTCGGCTTCGCGATCGGTGTGGAGACTCGCCGGGAGGAAGGCGAGTTCGTTCCCGACCCCCTGTCGCAAACCGGAGGTTCAACAAACCTGGGCTCTGGCCCCACGCGGGGCGAGTACACCGTGGACGAGGTGTACGCCGAACTACAGGTCCCGCTCCTCAGCGAGCAAATGTTCGCGCAGGAGCTCTCGCTTAGCCTGGCCACGCGGTACTCAGATTACGACACGTTCGGAGACACCACCAACAGCAAGTTCGGCCTGAAATGGAAGCCGGTAGACTCGCTGATGCTGCGCGCTACCTACGCCGACGGTTTCCGCGCGCCTACGATCGCTGATCTGTATGGCGGCTCGAACCAGACCTTCGCCTTCTACACCGATCCGTGCGACACGAACTTCGGCAGCTCACGGGACAACCCGCAGACGAGGGCGAACTGTCGCGCGGCAATGGGCTCGCTTGCGGACACGTACCGCCAGCTCGGCCAAGGCCTCACTCCAGTCGGCTCTGCCAACTCCCAGTCTGGCGTTCCATTCACGGAGGGCTCCAACTCCCTCCTTGAGCCGGAGCTGTCTACCTCCAAGACCATCGGCGCGGTGTGGAGCCCGACGTTCGTGGAGGGACTCAACTTCTCTCTTGACTGGTGGAACATCCACATCGACAACACGATCGTCCCGGATGATCCGACCACCATACTCAACGATTGCTACATCCAGGGGATCGCCGATCGCTGCTCAGCTATTCTTTTCACCCGCGACCCAGTGCTGGGCTACGTCGACGAGATGTCCTTCGGTCAGCGCAACGCTGGTTATCGCGAGGTGGAAGGTTACGACTTTGACGTGACATACCGCTTCGATACGGCGGGTTATGGCGCCTTCAAGATCCAGTCCAACAGCTCCTACACGGTGTCCGACGTACTAGTCAGCACCAACGATCCTCGTTACCCGCTGTCGAACGTGGGTCGTGCCGTGCCGACGGCATCCTTCCGTCTCCGCTCCAACCTGAACATCGGATGGGAGATGGGCTCGTTCGGCGTCAGTTGGATCGCGCGCTACTATTCCGGTCTTTCCGAGGCATGCACGTACTTCGTCCCCGGTTCCACCGAACCTGATCTGGAGTGCAACGACATAAAGTACGCGCCGACCGGAGCGCTCAATGCCGACGGTAGCCCCTCCAGTTCGCTGCAGCGCTACCGCGAGACTGGGTCGACCACTTTCAGCGACGTGCAGTTCAGATGGAGTGCGCCCTGGAATGCGACCGTCACTATCGGCGTCAACAATGTGTTCGATCGCGTGGGTCCGGTGATGTATAGCCGTCCGCAGTCAAGCTTTTCGTACTACGGCGGATTCGACATTGGTCGCTTCACGTATCTGAAGTACACCCAGCGGTTCTAAGCTACAGGCGCGCTGCGGGGCGACGAGCCCCGCAGCTCGTATGCGAGCGCCATTCGAGCGCGAACTCGCGATTGGTGCACAGACGGATAGTCATTCAGGACAAGCAGCACTGCGCCTTGTCAGCGAAGCTGTTCTGCCCCGTCTCGCATGATGTTCCGATGCAAGCCGAATCTCGCACCGATGACCCTGCCCGCCGACGCGGCCGGCAGCCCGCACGCAAATTGTCCTACCCCGAGACAGACTCGAGCCGGGCATTCTGCCGGCTCTTCCGCGGAGGCAGTACGGAAACACTGTCATGCGCAAAGTCAGCTGCCCTCGTCATCGCGCTTCATGGCCGCGCTACGCTGATGTTGTCGCGGCTACAGATAGCGCTGACCCGACGGTGCTGGCTTTCCATCGAGCGGGAGCCGTGCGAACTCGTGCTCGAGCCAGAAGCTCTGGCGCTGATCGTGCATTTCCCACCGCAGGCACTCCGGTGGATGCAGAGCGGCGTTCGACATGGTTTCTCGGTCGGACATGGAAAAGCCGATGCCCAGTCGCTTCTGCGCCTGATTGGTGCATTCCGGCGCCATCCTGGCGCGCCTGCGCACTGGCTCGAAGGTATCGACCTTCGGGTAGCAGGCGAGTTGCCGGCAATGCTAGCCGGGCTCATTTTTGAGGGCGTCAGCTTACGTCACATTCCTGGACGAAGCTTACGGGCTAAGCGCACGACACTTAGTCGATTGCGCCGGGCTCAGCTGGAGATCGAGTACGGCCACGACGTCCCGGTGAGCGTGTCCGAGCTGGCCTCGCGCGCCAGCGTATCGACTTGCCACATGTCGAAAATCTTCACCAAGTTCAACGGCGTCGGCGTTCGGCGGTCGCTTATCAAAGCGCGAATGGAGCGCGCCGCCTTCCTCCTTGCGGAAAGCGATACCGCCGTCCTCGCCTCGGAGATCGGGGAGTCCGTCGGATATAGGAATGCATGCGCCTTCACGCGCGCGTTCTCCAATTACTTCGGCGTCAGTCCATCGGAGTACCGGAAACGACACAAACCGTCTGTGAGGGGGGCCGTATAGGTCGTCAGTTGGGTGGCTCGGTGGTCGCCGTGTCAGCCTTCGATAATCTTTTGCAACTAAAACGTCCCAACGCCCGACCGTTTGGCATTGATGCTTCACTGATCGCCAAGTCGTCCGGATCTCGGTACTTGCTGTTGGACCGAGCACGGCGTGCGGTCGCAGGCGTCCACTTCCATTCATGGCCCCCGGGCGCATCCCGGCCGGGGAGGGACGACGGTTGCAATCGTGCATTTGAATCTGGACGGCAACGGGCCAATCTACGCTCAGCTGACGAGGGCGCTGCGTCACGCGATCTCAACAGGTCGTCTTCGCAACGGCGAGCGCCTTCCACCGACGCGTGCACTTGCCCGTACTTTGCGGGTATCGCGCACCACAATCGTCGGCGCGTATGCGCAGCTGTGCGATGAGGGACTTATCAGTGCGCGCGTAGGCTCAGGCTCGTACGTCGACGCACCGGTCAGCGAACCGCCTCCGCTAAAGCGCCGGCGCGACGTCGTCGCGCAAACGTCGTTCAGCCGCAGGGCCCGCTCCCTCTGGTCGGACGAGCTCTGCGAGGGGCTCGCGCATGTTTACCGATACGACCTGCGTGTGCGCGGTGAGGACCTTGGCCCAACGATCCCTGCGAGGCGTCTGGTCGCGCTGCGAAGCTTCGCCTACGAGCGCTCCGGCATTCACGACCTGCAAGGAATCTACACACTGCGCGAGGCCATCAGTCGCTACTTGGCGCTACATCGGGCGGTGCACTGTTCCCCCGACGACATCCTGATCGTCAACAGCACGCGCCACGCGCTCGATCTGGCCGCGCGTGTCCTGCTCGAGCCCGGATCCGTGGTTGCGGCGGAGGACCCTTGCTGCTTCCGTACACGACACCTCTTCCTGCTACACGGCGCCAGGATCGCGACGATGGCCATCGACGAGCACGGAGCATGCGTGGCGCAGAACGACAAACGCAACGCACAACTGATCTGCGTGACACCCTCGTGCCAGTTTCCTACGGGAGCCATGCTTTCTGCAGCGCGAAGGGCAGCCTTGGTCACGATGGCCGAACGCGACTCTTCATGGATCTTGGAGATGGAGAGCGATCATGCTGCATGGCAGCGCGACGACGCTCTTGCCATCTACTCAATGGATGGAAACGATCGTACCCTGTATGTCGGCGGGTTTTCGCGGGCGCTGGGCGCTGGATTTCAGATCGGATACATGGTGGTACCTGCGGCGCTCAAGGAGGACTTCCTCGCCGCGAAATGGGCGGCGGACCTGAACCCGTCGCCGCACGCCCAGCTGGCATTTTCCGAGAGGCTCCGGAACGGCCACTTCGTACGCCAGCTCCACCTGAATGCAAGAGCGATGTCCGAGCGTCGCGCGCATCTCGCCGAGATATTGGGACGGGTGCTCGCTGAGGAGTTCCGGTTGCAGCGCGTCGATTCTGGCGGTTCCAACCTGATGGCGTGGTTAGACGGCGCATCGGTCCCGCAGACGGATCGGTTGGTTGACATTGCAAGAGGCCGCGGCCTGGGGCTCACGGCAGTACGTCACTTCTTCGCCGATGGCAGCGGTAGTCCTGGGCTCGTATTGGGTATAGGCGCATTGCCGGCCGACCGTATGGACGCTGCGGTTTCAGTGCTCCGCGATTGCCTTAACGACGTGAAACAGGACCGTTGAGGCACTCAGTTCTTCCGATGAACCTCGTTGTCGCGCAGGTACAGGTAGATTGCGCCAAGTTCGTCATCCGTCATGCGACCGAAAGCTGCCCATGGCATAGGCGAGCCACTGCGCTCGTGCGCGCGTGTACGAAAGAGTGCGATAAAGTCCCGCTCCGTCATTTGAGCGACAGTGCTGCGTGCGCCGCGCAACGCAGGCGCATGGATGCTATCGCCCTCCCAACGTAACGTGCGGCCTCCGTATGGTGCCGAGTTCGACATGAACCCGACAAGCCCCCCGCTTCCTGTGTGGCATGTCCTGCACCCGCCCACTGCTTCGGCAAGATACCTACCATGCTCGCCACTCCGTTTTAGAGCGACCAAGGCCGGCGGCCTCGCTCGCGGGTATCTCGCATGCAGACCCATTGCGGCGATCGCCTTCCCGAACCACGATAGCCCCGCGCGTGAGTCATGCCAGCCCGCTTCTGCTTCGCTCCCTCGAAGGTAGGACAGGATAGCCTGGACGTCGTAGTCGCTCAGCCCTTCTGTAGCCATGATCGGGAACATGCGTCGGCCATGCCGATCCACGCCGTGGCGAAGGGCCCGCGCGAGCGTCGCGTCGGACAGCGCGCCGATGCCATCGGCCGAGTGCGCACTGATGTTGGGAGCGACGAGCGAGCCTGCGATGCCCATATGAAACGCGCGGCCGCCACCCAGCGTCGGCTCGTGGTTACCGTCGAGCATCGATGTTGGATTGCCGTGGCACTCTGCGCAGCGGGCTGGCCCGAAAATCAAATGGCGTCCACGTTCGACGTAAGAGGAGTCCCAGGTCGCTAGAAGCTCCTGGACCGGTAGGGTGCGCGTCGATGATGCGGTGCAGGCACACAGGAGAAGCACGCAGGGTGCAGCAACGTGCTGGCGCGCCCACCGGAAGATCCTTCTCATCTGGATGCGCCCCATCGTCCGCTTGGAGAACCGAATCACTGTGCACGACGCCACGTTCTGGGCGGTCGACGAGAAGGCAGACCATTCACATGTGATTTCAGAATTGGTCGTAGATCGCTGACCCATCGCCGCGTAACAGAAGCACCCGATGGCCACCGGCATGCGGCAGTCCGTGCCCTTGAGAGGGCGCTTCGTCGACCTGGGCCATTTCCGCAGGAGGCTTGATCCATTCACGCTGGACCCACCTCAGCTACCCGCGCTGCGTGCGGCAGAATCACGTGCCGCTCTCACGGATCGCCGCCTGCACTCGTTCCTGCACAAGCGCGGTAACGGTTTCGAGGCGACGCTGCCCTATGTCGGCCGACGGCCAGCCAAGTTGATCGCAATGCTCCGAAGGAATTGCAGTTGATGTGGGTATGCAGCTTCCACCGCGGCGCGTGCTGGCTTGCAGTCGTAGCGGTCGTTCTACTTGCGATGCTACCGACGGCAGGCCGATTGCTTTCCCCAGTGCGAGGCCCTGAACTGGCGCTTGGAGCCATCTGCAGCAGCGCTGGCCTGACGTTGCCAATCGCATCGGAAGATCCATCCGAAAACATCAGAGACGCGCCGGAACCCGATCGCTGGCCGCACGCCTACGAATGTGCGTATTGCCCAGTGCTGAAGGGTATGGCTGCACTGCACTTCCGGCCGCATCCGCCGGCAGTAGCCAAGATCCAGGATCTTAGTGCGGCGCCGACAAGAACGATCGTCGTTGTGTCTGTGCATCCCTATGGCTTGGGGTCGCGCGGGCCTCCCGACACCTTCCGCATGGCTTGAATCGCTTCCACGAGCGGCGCCCGTCGCTCGTCAATGCCTATCGGAGTTCCCATGTCGACTACCTTGGTCGCGATGCCCAGCGCATCGCGAGCACTCTTTGTGCTTGCATTTGCTGCGCTCTGCAGTCCGTCCAGCGCCGCCTCAGAGGACGATGATCCGATCACGCTAGACGCGTTGAGAGTGCAATGGCTCGAGCCGCTTCCACACGAGTCCGAGCGCGCACTTACGCCGGGGGCGGTCACGATCATCGACGCCGCTTCCCTTGCTACCCGCTCCGTCAACAACCTTAGCGATGCGCTCCGATACGTCCCGGGCATATGGGCGGAGAGCACCAACGGCGGCAGCGCAATGGTCATATCGAGTCGAGGCTCAAACCTGGACGCCACTGGGTACGACAACAATGGCGTGAGGCTGCTGCAGGATGGCTTGCCGGTCACGGCGGCTGACGGAAACAACCACAACCGCTTCTTAGATCCGTTGGCCATGCGATACGCCGTAGTCGCTAGGGGCGCCAATGCATTGACCTACGGGGCGAGCACGTTAGGCGGTGCAATAGACTTTGCGACTCCCACAGCGCACAGCACTGCGCCGCTCCAGATCTTCGTGAACCGCGGTAGTCACGGACTTGGCACTGCCCGCTTCACCGCGGGCTCAAGCGCCAGCGAAATGGACGGCTTGCTTACGTTCGAGCGGAAGTTGTGGCGCGGA
>Ga0209676_1001326_pt1 | contig 25051 bp, 27 predicted proteins | sample AraplaCvi_mLB_r2_FD_184282 | JGI IMG/M metagenome (GOLD analysis project Ga0209676, IMG submission 184282) | Arabidopsis root microbial communities from North Carolina, USA - plate scrape MF_Cvi_mLB_r2 (SPAdes) (version 2) | ecosystem: Host-associated > Plants > Roots > Endosphere | place: USA... | reverse complement strand
GGCTCTATGGCACCATAGTTCATCGACCTTCCTCTCCCAGCCGTAGTATCCTATACCCGATTTTCACATTTTCATTCTCTGTGGTGTAGCGCCGATTTTGCGCTACATGGATGGCTAACGGGGAGCGATCGTTCAATAAGAGCAGTCGCTTCTTTTGCTAACGGGGGAGGTTTGTGTAATATGAAGAAATACCAGATGCTGTTATAAAAGGCGAATCAATGAATGATTAAAATAGGAGGATAAATTAATGGGTAAAACCGTTACTTTTTCATTTAGTAGTACCAAATATAAAAGCACAGATGCTACAGAGACATTCACTTTTGAAAATTTAGGTATTAACGAGGATATGGACGATAAAGCATTAAAAATAGAAATAGACAGAATTTTCCAAGCTTGGGTTTGGGATAAACTTAATATTTCTTATAGTATAGTCATAGATGAAGTGAACGCACAGAGTTCAGATGATATTCAGAAGTGAAAAGGAAGTTGGTTATTTGACGAACGGGGTGCTTTAGTGATTTAAGACGAATTGAAATAATCAATCTTTTTTATAAAAACAGTTATTAAAAATAAAAGAAAGCTGTCATTTTGATCAATCTTTATTCAAAATGACAGCTTTTTATATACAGTTCAAGGATTTAGAGTGATTGATAATCAAACTTTTTTCTAAATCAACAGTATGATCGATTTAATCCAGGGCTATTCTAAGTATTAGGATTGATTTGTTTTATATAGCTACTGATATTACCTTCAAATAGCTGAATATTTAAGTACTAAAAATAATGAATACATATAGATTAACTAAACTATTAAAAGGGTCACTGGCGGTAAGTGACCCTGAAGAATGGGAGGTATATAGGATTAGTTTGTATAATCCTATACATTATGAGCATGAAAGGTGGTTTTCGGTATTAGTAATAACCTATGAAGCTAGTACCAACAATAATCAATAGAATGAATAGAACTACGATTAGCGCAAATGATGAACCGTAACCAGAACCAGAACCATTACCGCAATATTCAGACATAGTAATTTCCCTCCTTTCAATACTATATAATATGAATCGTTGTTAAAATGATTAGCGATATTTATCTATTAAAACATAAAAATAATAAAATTAAATATCCAGTCATTTATAAAAAGATGATTCAATTCTTCATCCGTGAAAATGTATATTTCTTTAGCATCCCGTTAATCAAATTTTAATTTTTTTAGAATTAAAGTCTTGCATTATCCTCATTTATGTCAATAGGGATTGGGTGTGTAGTTGGTGGACTTATCTCCGATAAAATCGGAAGAGCCAATTTAACGATTTTATCTATGGTATCAGTGCTATATGCTCTATAGTAATAGGTTTTACTTATGGACAATCGTTTTGTTTAACGCTCATCATTTCTATAATTTTGGGGATGTCTGTCATATCCGATTCCGCCCAATTTTCTGTAGCAGTCTCAGAAATAGCAGAATATGTAGGCACTGCCCTTACTACTCTAATGTGTATTGGTTCCCTAGTTACTATATTTTCTATTAATCTCATCCCGATTATTCAAAGAATCATTGGTTGGGAATGGGGCTTTACTATATTGGCAATTGGTCCGATTTTGGGCATACTATCGATGGTCAAATATAGACGATACGGAAACACGAGAATTAATGGATGTGAAATCAAAAGAACCTTCTAGCAAAGTATTTGTTATTTTCATCAATAGGAAACAGTGACTTGAATTTACATATTATAAACTGGTGCTAAACAGAATAGTTTTTAGGTCAGTACAAATTAGTACTGACTTTTTTATAGGAGGGAGGCATATGGAATGGTATTACCTAAAAGTAAAAGAACGAAAAAGGCATCTCATCCATAGATGAAACACCTTTTCTTGAAGTTATTGAGCTGCTCGTTGGATAAAAGTGTCTAATTGTACAAATGTTACATTGTCATTTACCCCGAAAGTATTGTTACCTTTACCAACTGTAATTTTATTAGAAGCGAGAATAGATACATAATTGTAGGCCCAATGCGCACTTGAAACATCAACGAATTGTACTGATGTTCCTTCTTGTTTTAAATGGAATGCTTCCACTAAAACTTTTGATAATTGACCACGTGTCATCGGAGAACCTGGATTGAATTTTCCGTTTTGATCACCTTTAAAAACGCCGATTTTTTTAAGTGCTTCTGCAGCACCCGCATATTTAGACGAAGGTTTTATATCTGGAAAACTTGAATTGGTGTTACTAGTATCTAACTTTAAATGCTTAGCTAGTTTAAGAGCTACCTCTCCACGCGATGCATAAACGCTAAAGTCGATTTCAGCACCTTTAACTTCTCCTTCAGAGAAGTTTGCTACGCGTTTTGCCCCTACGTAACGAGATCCCCAGTAATAAGGATCATTAAGCTTGTCGATTTTTACTCCAGAACTTGTAGTAGCTGAAATAAAATTGCTGTCACCTATGTATATGCCAACATGAGAAACGCCGCTTCCCGAAGTATTAAAAAATACAAGATCCCCAGTCTTCAACTTAGCTTTCTCAATCGAAGTACCTTGCTGATATTGAGCAGTCGATGTACGTTGTAGTGAAATGCCCAACTTAGAAAAAACGATTTGTGTATATGCTGAGCAATCTACACCTTTCTTAATGTCCGTTCCTCCGTATAGATAAGGTACACCTATATATGATTTTGCTGTATTAGTTATATCTGCTATTGTTGCTGCCTTCGCATCATGAACACCCATGCCTGTGAAAAACATAAACGATGCAAAAATGGGAAGTAACCATTTTTTCTTCATGTAAACTTACTCCTTCCAAAAAGCTTTCAGTTTTTAATAAAGTAAGAATAGCATGAAACAGCCCTCAGTTATTTTTCAATCATATTACCGATTACCGTTAAACAGCAAAATTGAAACCTTAATTTTAACTGTGTAAAACTTCTGCAATAATCATGGGCAATTTTACTAAAAATAATTTAAATAAATGGTTATAGAGGGTGGAAAGGGTTAATTTAGTGGTTCTATCCAACATAAAAAACTTTAAGTAATTCATTGTTTTCCACATCTAATCCTATTTAGTGCTTTATGGCACTGTTGGTCCTTTTCAGTTTAACACCTCGTTTATTAGCTAGATTTTTATACTTATAAACGAAGACTTTCTTTACAAGCTAGTTCACAAATGGGAAATAGCACCTTTTATCCCAATTGTATTTTCATAAAGACAATTGGCCATTCTCCATAAATTTTTCATATTTTTTATTTATACTAAATAATTGATGTGTATTTATACTAAATAATTGATGTGTTTCATTAAATAAGGAAGGATTGGTGAATGGCTTTGGCAGGAGAATTGAATTTGTTTCTTTCCTTTGCAGCAGGGTTATTATCGTTTATTTCCCCTTGTTCATTACCACTTTACCCAGCATTTCTCTCGTATGTTACGGGGATGTCCTTTAATGAACTAAAGGATGACAAAGGAGTATTTCATCGTAAAGCTTTGATACATACACTTTTATTTTTATTTGGTTTTTCTATTATATTTTTGGCTTTAGGTCTATCTACATCATTTATCGGCTCTCTTTTTATTATGCATAAAGATTTGCTGAGACAAATTGGCGCTATTATTATCGTAATATTTGGCTTAATCATTTTAGGTGTTTTTAAGTTCGATTTTTTACTTTTAGATAAGAGAATACAGTTTACGAAAAGACCTAAGGGGTATTTTGGTTCTATTCTTATCGGCGTGGGCTTTGCTGCTGGATGGACTCCGTGTACTGGTCCAATTCTTGCGGGAGTTATTGCATTAGGTATATCCGATCCTAGTAGAGGTATACTATATATGCTATTTTATGTACTTGGTTTCTCTATTCCGTTTTTAGTTATGTCTCTATTTATTGGGAAAATGAAAATGTTTCAAAAACGAAGTGCTCTCTTTATGAAAATAGATGGTGTGTTAATGGTTATTATGGGAATCATGTTATATTTTGATATGATGACAAAAGTGATAGCATTTTTAACACCGTTTTTAGGAGGATTTACAGGATTTTAGACGATATAATACGTTGAGGTAAGGAGGCGCATGCAATAAGATGAATAAAATCTCTACTAAATTAGCAGCTAGTTTTTTTGTTGTCGTGCTAATTATGGAATTATTTCTAATGTTTTACCTACATCGAAATATTATTAAGTCGAAAGTTGAAGAAGAACTAGCCAGTTTATTAGCAAATGGAGAAAATCATAGAGATGTATTACTCGAGAATTATTCAGAAATGACTATAAAACATATCGAGTTAATGGAAAAGAATAAAGATCGAGAAGTCATAATCACAAATAAAAATGGGCATATAATAGGTCGTTCCACTTTAAAAACAATAGTAGAAGAATATATGCCTTTAGTAAAAAATCTAAGTAAAACAAAGGATCAAATACTAGTAGCAGACTGGCGAAACTCTCCGTATATAGTCAGCGCGCACCCTTATAAAATAAATAAAAACCAATCTGGTTATGTTATCATGTTTCAAAGTACAAGTGCTATCAAAGAAATGGTTCATAATTTAAATAAACACTTTTTTATATCTGGTATTACTAGTATTGTCGTTCTTCTTGCTATATACGCATTATTATCGAAAGTTCTAACGAGACCATTGATCCGTATGAAAGCGGCTACTGAAAAATTAAGTCATGGCGACTTTAATGTAAGTCTCGCTGATGTAGGACAAGACGAACTTGGTGAGTTAGCAAGTTCGATTCAGAAGTTAGCCGATGATTTAGAAAGATTACAAAAAGAAAGAAATGAATTTCTGGCATCAATAGCGCACGAATTAAGCACACCTTTAACCTATTTAATAGGGTATTCAAAAGTAGCCATGAGAGAAAATTTGAACGAAAATGATCGAAAACACTATCTTGAAATTATTACTGAAGAGTCAAATCGAATGAAAGAGCTTGTAAAAAACTTATTGGAATTAGCAAAAATGGATCAAAACACTTTTAGTGTGTCAAAGGAATATTTTACTGCACATCTATTTCTAGATAATATATGTAAACGAGTTGCACCTTCTTTTGACATGAATAACATAAAGTTAATTCTTGTTTGTGAAGAGGATTTTGAAATATACGCAGATTGTATAAGGCTGGAGCAAATCATGCTAAATTTATTAGATAATGCTATGAAGTATTCAGATAAAAACACGAGAGTTGTAGTAGAAGCAATGAAACAAGAAGAAAGAACCGTAATAAACGTAATTGATGAAGGGGTCGGTATTCCTTCAGACGACCTGGAATTGATTTTCGAAAAATTATACAGAGTGGAAAAATCACGTTCGCGAACTTTTGGGGGTTCAGGAATAGGACTTGCTGTAGTTAAAGAACTAGTCGAGGCCCATGGCGGTACAATTAAAGTGAAAAGCAATTTAGGCGAAGGCAGTACATTTACAATCACAATATAGAAGGGGATAGGAATATACATGAAAACAATTTTATTAGTTGATGATGAACTAAGAATGTTGGATTTAGTAGAATTATTTCTATTGCCATATGGTTTTAATTGCATAAAGGAAACAAGTGGCATAAACGCAATTGAGCTCGTAAAGAAAGAAGACATAGCCCTTATCATCTTAGATGTTATGATGCCCGGAATGGATGGATGGGACGTTTGTGAAGCAATCCGCGAATTCTCAAATGTTCCAATTATTATGCTAACGGCACGATCCGATAAAATAGATTTAGCAAAGGGTCTAAATACAGGAGCGGATGATTATATTTCGAAGCCTTTTGACGAACGAGAATTAGTTGCAAGAGTAAATGCGCTACTACGTCGAACTTATCGTGATGAGAATAAAATTATTAGTTACAAAGATTTTATGTTAGATATAGAAACGTACTCCTTACACTATCATGATGTATCTATTCAACTGACGTTAAAAGAATTTAATATTATAAAAACTTTAATTTCCCGACCATCTAAAACGTATACTAGAGAAGAATTATTACGTTCTGCATGGGAATATGATACAGATATCGATACACGAACAATAGACTCTCATATTCGAAATTTAAGAGAGAAATTAGTGAATGCTGGTTTTCCGAGTGATAATTTTATTAATACAGTTTGGGGAATCGGATATAAATGGGGCTAATGAAGCGCAATGTATTATAAAGTAATATTAATTAGATGTCCAAAGTCAATTTTGACTTGGATATCTTTTTTTATTGTCCAAAGAGGAGCCATCGTGATGTTTTTCGAGTATCATCTTGTAACTCCATAATTTCTTCATATTTATTTGTTACAGTTACTTTGTATTGAAATGCAAGGAGGAAATATGATGAAGCCTAAATTTTTGATTACTTCTCTACTAGTGAGTAGTGTGATCATTGGGGGATGTAGTGCTAGTAGTTCAAAATCTGATGAAACGATGGACCATTCCAAGATGACCAAAGAAGAAATGTCGAATATGGAAGGGATGGATCATTCAAATATGTCGGGAAATAATATGGAAACAATGAATGGACATGAGAGCCATACGAATCCATTAACATTAAATCATTCGACTGGAGAAAATGAACTGGCTCTTCCGCCTTTACTAGAAGCAAACGATGGTATTTTTACTATTACTGCACAACAAGGAACAAGTGAAATTTTCAAAGGCATTAACACCGAAACATATGGCTATAATGGCTCGTATTTAGGTCCTGTCATTAAAATAAATGAAGGTCAAAAAGTAACGTTTAAAACAAACAATCAACTATCAGAGCCAACGACATTTCATTGGCATGGTGTAGATATTCCAGGAGAAGGAGACGGAGGTCCACATCATCTATTACAGCCTGGAGATACGAAAAATGTGAAGTTTACTGTAAAACAAGGAGCATCGACATTATGGTTCCATCCACATCCTGTAGGAGCGACTGCGGAACAAGTATATAAAGGTTTAGCAGGATTAATATACGTAGAAGATGAACATTCTAAAAAACTAGGCTTACCAAGTGAATATGGTGTGAATGATTTCCCTTTAGTATTCCAAGATAGAAAATTTGACGATAATAAACAATTAAATTTTAAAGCTGCAATGAATGAGGATGGTACTATAGGTGATACTTTGTTAATAAACGGCACAGTTAATCCTAAGCTAACAGTTGGCAAAGAAAAGGTCCGTTTACGTTTATTAAACGGTTCAAATGCCCGAAACTATACATTTAAATTAAATACAGGCGATTCATTTCAACAAATAGCTACTGATGGTGGCTTTGTAAATAAACCAATTTCGATGAATGAACTATCATTAACGCCAGGCGAACGTGCAGAAATTATAATTGATTTTTCAACATACAATGTGTCAACGGATATAGCATTAATGAATGAAGAAGACACTAAATTACTATCATTTAATATCGTCGATAAAAAATCAGCAACATCTAGTAATTCTCCAAAAAACTTAAATAATTTTGTAGTAACCGATAAAGAAAGAAAATTGCCTGTTTCTAAAAAGCTGGAACTTTTCGGAATGGGAAAGATGGTCACAATTAATAATAAACAATTTGATATGAATCGAATCGACTTTACGCAAAAACAAGGAGTGACTGAAATATGGGAAATTTATAATAAACCAGATATGATGGGCGGCATGACACATCCATTCCATATACATGGTACTCAGTTTAAAATTCTCTCCATCGATGGTAAAGAACCTCCGACAAACGAATATGGTTGGAAGGATACTGTCGCAATAGATGCTGGAGAAACAGTAAGATTAGCTGTGAAATTTAATAACAAAGGCATTTACATGTTCCACTGTCATATTCTTGAGCATGAAGAAAATGGTATGATGGGGCAAGTTAAAGTGGAATAGTGTTCAATGATATCTTTACGACAAAATCTGCCCATTTCAATAGTTCTGTTTGAATCCTCATTATATGGTGGATTACAGTTAGAAGTCCTCTACAAAATAATCTGTAGAGGACTTTTTAATTATAGAAATAATCTATGAGAGTAATTATAGAAAATATCTATGGTTATTATAGAAATTATAGAATTGATATATAGTAATTTGATTCTTATAATTTTTTTAAGCAATAGTTATTTTTAATGGGGAGGTAATACGGATGACAAATATTGCTGGAATTAAAATACCTGACAGCCGTTTGACATTGGAAGCTCAGGAAATTTTAAAAGAACATGGTTCAGAATTACTTTGGAATCACTCAAATCGTGTTTATTTGTTTGGGGCTCTACAAGGTAAAAAATCTCAGCGGAAATATGATGAAGAGCTGCTATATGTAAGTGCTTTGTTTCATGATTTAGGTTTAACAAAACAATTCAGTAGCCTAGATAAACGATTTGAGGTGGATGGTGCAAATGCTGCACGAATTTCTAGCACACCATCATATTGATGATGACTCAATACAACTTGTTTGGGATGCAATCGCACTACATACTACAATCGGTGTAGCTGAGCATAAAGAAAATGAAGTCGCTTTGCTATATGCCGGGGTAGGTCTTGATGTAATGGAAGACGGTTATCATGATTTAACGAATGAAGAACGAAATGAAATTATAAATGCTTTCCCACGTAACCAATTTAAACAAAAAATTTTGCCAGCATTTTTTGAAGGATTTAAACATAAACCCGAAACAACATTTGGCAATATTAAATCTGATGTTTGTGCATTGTTCATTCCAAATTATAAACCTAAGAACTTTTGTGACTGTGTCTTGCACTCATCTTGGTCTGAATAAAAATTGATAGTAGATAAGGGGATTCATATATATGTTAAAACTAGCACATAAGAAAATTCGTCATGTTGCATTACAAGATAAAATTATATCAGCGCAAGAAGCGGCTTCTTTGATTAAAAATGGAATGTTATTAGGAATGAGTGGTTTTACAAGGGCTGGCGATGCAAAAATAGTACCACTAGCGCTAGTAGAAAAAGCAAAAATGGAAAAATTCCAAGTTGATGTTTATACAGGAGCTTCACTTGGTCCAGAGGTAGATCAACAGATGGCTGAAGCTGGGATTATTCGTAAGCGAGCACCTTATCAAGGTGATCCAGCTATCCGTCGTATGATTAATAGTGGAGAAGTGCTGTATACAGATGCGCATGTTTCGCATAATGCAGAGTTAATTCGTCAAGGAATTGTAGGACCAATTGATTTTGCCATAATTGAAGCTACTGCAATTACGGAAGATGGCTTGCTGATACCTACAACCTCTGTAGGCAACTCTCCAATTATTATGCAAATGGCAAATGAAATTATGATTGAACTAAATGTTTCGCATCCTGACTCTCTAGAGGGAATCCATGATATTTATGTCCCTAATGTACAAGGGAAGAGAGATCCTATTCCTTTAAATAGTTCAGGTGAGCGAATTGGAACAGTTGGTATTCCATTAGATATTAGTAAGGTACGTGGCATCGTGCTATCTGAAAAAACAGATGCTCCATCAACAATTGTACAGCCAGATGAGGAAACCGCTAAAATGGCAGAGCATTTACTCAATTTTTTACGTGATGAAGTTAAGGCTGGTCGTTTAACAAAAACATTAGCACCTATTCAATCAGGCGTTGGATCCGTAGCAAATGCGGTTTTAAATGGTTTTTTAGAATCAGAGTTTGAGGATTTAGAAATATATTCAGAGGTATTACAGGATGCCGTATTTGAATTAATAGATGCAGGAAAAGTGAAATGCGCTTCTGGTACATCCATTACACTATCACAGGAACGTGGTGAGCAAGTTTATAGTCAGCTAGATAAGTATAGAGGTTGTTTAATTTTACGACCTCAAGAAATATCCAATCATCCAGAAATTATTCGCCGATTAGGATTAATTTCAGTTAACACAGCACTTGAGGTTGATATTTACGGAAATGTAAACTCAACACATGTTTCTGGCTCAAAAATGATGAATGGCATTGGAGGATCCGGTGATTTCGCCCGTAATGCACGTTTAGGAATATTCGTCACAAAATCCTATGCGAAAGGTGGAAATATCTCAAGTATTGTCCCTATGGTATCTCACGTAGACCATACAGAGCATGATGTGGACGTCATTGTTACAGAATTCGGGGTAGCCGATTTACGTGGTTTAGCACCAAAAGAACGCGTGCCTTTGTTAATTAATAATTGTGCACATCCTGATTATCGTCCCCAATTGTGGGCGTATTATAATGCTGCTGTTGAGAAGACTGGAAATCATCACACACCTCATTTATTAGAAGAGGCGCTATCTTGGCATGTTCATCTAGAGAAAGCTAAGACAATGAAAAAATAAGGTAATGTTGACTAGGCATAGTGTTTAGTTAGTAGAAAAATAGAATCCACTAATCACAGCCATAGTATTACTGTGATTAGTGGATTTCTTATTGAGATTTTATCAATGATTGAATCAATAGTTGAGTTTTTTCTGAACTTGAAAAGCCAGCTTTTTCAAGTTCATCAACCATTAAATGAATAAAAGCTTTCGCCGCAAAATTAATGAATTTATCTTTTCTATATAGAAGTACAATTTCTCGCGTTAATGGTGGGTTATAGATCGGTCGCTCACAAATAGTATTTGTTTTATATAGGTTACACAGTGTTTTCGAAATAATTGTTGCCCCGACATTTTGTTCAACTAGTTTAAAAATAGCTTGAATACTAGCTGTCTCTATTTTAGGTTTCACATTATGCTTTTCTTTGCGCGCAGCACTATCAATTACTTTTCTACATTGATGGATAGTTGGAAATAATATAAGTGGAAGCTCTAAAACATCTTGCAATGCTATTTTCTCAGATGCTAATAGTGGATGCGCGCTATGCGCAACGAATAGTAATTCTTCAGTAAACAATGGAATTATTTGAAGCTGCTCATCCTCATAATCAATGTACTCTTGTTTATAGGAAATCGCAAAATCTATTTTATTGTCTTTGAACTGTTTTAATAAGTCATCTGTGCTATTTATACAGATTTGTAAATCTGGATATTCAAGGTGATAGTCTAACAAATAGTCCGACACTAAATTGGTTAATTCACCAGGTAAAGTACCTATCACTAATTTCCCTGCCTTTAATTCTTTCAGTTCAATTATCTGATTGCTTGTATTATCTATTGCTCGAAATATATGGGTACATTGTTCATGCAATATTTTGCCTGCTTCTGTAATCGCTATTTTTTTCCCTAGACGATCGAATAGTGGAATGCCCAGTTCATTTTCTAATACTTTAATTTGATGGCTAAGCGTCGGTTGAGAAATATTCAATTTTTCGGCAGCCTTTGTAAAATGAAGCTCATTACACAGTGCTAAAAAGTATTCTAGCTGTCGTATCTCCATATACGTACCTTCTTTAATAAAATTATTTCTTATATTATAACATTATTCTTATAGAGACCCTTATATTTCATTAAAGAATTAATATCAAATTTAGTTATGTGTTATGTGTAAAGGTAGCTTTGACATCTACGAGCATGACAATGTAGATTTATTAAAGCTTGTAGAGGGAGAATTTTTTAAATATATATTTATTTAAACATTAAAGTCAATAACTTATATATGCCATATTAACTATTCGTTGGTTATTCACAAGCAACCATGTAACTAAACTACTATATTCGACTGAAATAATTATGTGGTATAATTTCCTAAAAAAGGAGTGATTTTTTGGGAAATCGAAATCAATTTAATGTAATAAAATTTCTAGTAGGCTTAGCTGTTATTTTATGCATGATTAATTATCCGGTTATTACCTTTGCTGAAACACTTGACATCCATCCTAGTGAAAAAAGCAAATCGAATGACATCGATTCGGGTATAGCTAACTTGAACTACAATAACAACGAGGTTTTAGCTTTGAAAGGAGAGAAGATTGATAGTTTCGTTCCAAGAGAAGGCATGAACACAAATGATAAATTTATTGTGGTGGAACGTAATAAAAAATCACTTACAACCTCACCAGTGGATATTTCAATTATCGATTCTATGGCAAATCGTACTTATCCAGGAGCATTACAACTTGCAAATCAAGCTTTTGTAGACAATCAACCTAGTTTATTAGTGGCGAAAAGAAAACCACTAAATATAAGTATAGATTTACCTGGCATGAAAAGAGAAAATACTACGACCGTGGATAATCCTACATATGGTAATGTTTCAGGTGCTGTAGATGAGCTAGTATCTACTTGGAGTGAAAAATATTCAACAACTCATACTTTACCTGCAAGACTACAATATTCAGAGTCTATGGTTTATAGCAAATCTCAAATAGCAAGTACGCTAAATGTGAACGCCAAAGTTCTTGATAATTCATTAGGAATTGACTTTAATGCAATTGCTAATGGAGAGAAAAAAGTGATGGTTGCGGCATATAAACAAATATTTTATACCGTAAGTGCAGAACTACCTAACAATCCATCAGATCTTTTTGATGACAGTGTGTCTTTTGAAGAGTTAACGCGTAAAGGGGTAAGTAATGATGCTCCTCCCGTTATGGTGTCAAATGTAGCATATGGCAGAACAATTTATGTGAAATTAGAAACAAGCTCTAAGAGCAAGGATGTACAAGCTGCCTTTAAAGCCTTACTGAATAATGTGAATACGAATGTAGAAACTAGTGGACAGTATAAAGATATTTTTGAAGAAAGTTCCTTTACTGCTGTAGTATTAGGTGGAGATTCTCAACAGCATAATCAAGTTGTCTCAAAAGACTTTAATGATATCAGAAAAATAATTAAAGATAATGCAGAATTTAGTCTTAAAAATCCAGCATACCCAATATCATATACAAGTGTTTTCTTAAAGGACAATTCTATTGCTGCTGTTCATAACAATACAGATTATATCGAGACAACATCTACAGAATACTCTAAAGGCAGCATCATCCTTGATCATTATGGTGCATATGTAGCTCAATTTGAAGTAGCATGGGATGAATTTTCATACGATGAAAATGGCGAAGAAGTGCTATCCCATAAAATTTGGAATGGAAACTGGAAAGACAAAACAGCTCATTTCTCTACTGTAATACCACTACCGCCTAACTCAAAAAATATAAGAATTTATGCGAGAGAATGTACAGGTCTCGCATGGGATTGGTGGAGAACAATTATTGACGAATACAATGTTCCATTATCAAAAGAAATAAAAGTTTCAATTGGAGGAACTACATTACACCCAACAGGTACTATTAATTAGGTACTATCACAATCCAATCTAAGCTAGGGCTTGAAGCGGGTAAATACGATCATGCATCCTGGTTAAACAAACGGCTGAGACTCTTGTTATACAAGAACTCAGCCGTTTCTATTTTCACAAACATTTCTCCGAATAGAAAGCACAGGAGCGAGTGTTGTAGGAAGAAACCTTATCCTTGCAGCATAATATGGAAATTGTTTTGTAACTTAGTTTAAACGAGTTCGTCGAATGGTAAGGGGGGATGTGCATGAAGAAATATTTTTTATATGTAGTAGCTCTTTTAGGACTTACTTTTATAACGGGGTGTTCAAGTACTGATGGATTGTCGGGAGAAATACCTCCTAAAGCCTTTATAGAGATTGAAAATAAAAAATTCGAAACTACACTCGGTACTTATTGTTGGCAAAATGGATGCGTTGATACTGCTGGACCAGTTGAACTTTTAGAAGGCCAAAAGCCTATAAAAGTTAAATCAGGTGAAACCATAACGCTTGTATTGGACTATGAAACAAAACCGAATGAATTTCATGTTGCGCAAATAAGTGGTAATAAGGAAACTAAGGTCGTGGTCAAAGACAATCGTTTTACTGCACCTACACAACGTGGCGTGTATTATTATTCTTATGGCGTTTGGTGGATGGATGAAAAGGAAGCGAATGTATCTAATGGCGACGCTTTCTATGCCTTTGTTTTAGAAGTAGAATAGCTATTACATTTTAAGGCGCGATATGGATCAACTACAGGTGAAAAAGTTGTGATTATGAATGGGGGAAGCGATGATCACGAAGCGGTATGGTAATTAAATTACTGAAGAACTATTAAGACACCCCCATTTTAAGGAAAGTATTAAACATGCGAATGCGTTGATTCAAATTTATTTGTCATTACTGCTTTAAATTAATCATAGCAGTAAAGTAGTTATACATAAATGGAGGGCTTTGTATGAATAAAAGGATATATATTGTAAGACATTGTGAGGCACAGGGGAAACCAGCGGAGTCACAACTTACGGAAAAAGGATTAATACAAGCAAACTATTTATCTGAATTTTTCTCAAAAAGTGAAATTGATCGAATTATTTCAAGTCCTTTTTTACGTGCAATTCAGACAGTAGAACCGATTAGCGAGGAAACAAACATAGACATAGAGATTGATGAACGTTTATCAGAACGTACACTAAGTACTGCGGATTTACCTGATTGGCTTGAAAAACTTAAAGCAACATTCAATGATTTGGAGTTGAAATTTCAAGGTGGAGAATCAAGTAAAGAAGCTATGAACCGAATAGTAACAGTTGTAGATGAAGTTTTTAAAAGTGAATATGAAAACACAATGATCGTTACTCATGGAAATTTAATGTCTCTACTGCTAAAGAATTATGATAACAGCTTTGATTTTGATTGCTGGAAGAGACTTAGTAATCCTGATGTGTTTGTATTATATTACACAAAGAATGAAATAAATATGGAACGTTTATGGAAAGAAGAACTAATAGAAAAATAGTAAAATTTCTTAAATAAGAGGGCAATTTTAAGGATGTCTCCACTCACCAAAGTTTAATACAAAAAAAGCAGATTTATTCTCCCCGTTTTGTAGAGTAACTCTGCTTTTAGTTTTTACAGCAACGATCTTTGGGAAAGACTGTTTTCTCAAATCTTCAACTAATCACCGCTAGTTCAACAGTTTCTTTAAATCAATTCTTGTATACGTTTTATTATAGGTCGTACCATCATCATTATAAAATACGGCTTTTTTCAAATATGTGTTAGAGATAGGTTCATATCCGTGTTGGCTAATTAACTGTATCATTTTGGGATTTTCTATTGGGTCGACACTCACAAATATCTCAGAATAACCTAGACTCTTTGCAATATTTCTCTATACCTAATTAAATCTGAACCTATACCATTACCCCGATAATACTCTTTTACATATAAGTCACTTAGTTTAGGAATCAAAGTACCATTTATTTTAAGAACTCCAAAACCAAATATAAGTGAATCTTGTACAGCGATTGCCAAATATACTTCCCTTTTTGCAAATTGCTTTAAATACTTTGTGAATAAATCTTTATTATTTCTAATATCACATAAACCCGATAAGTCGTTTTCATTCGCTAATCTTATTATGTAGTTCATTGTTACTTCCACTTCCTTATTCTTCTATCAGAGTAACTATAGCTTTCGAACCGCTTTTCTTTTCTGTTCGATTTTTCGAAATACCCAAGAAATCATCGTTAGTACAAAATAAAGTATGACAAAATTAAGAATTACACTATTTTCACTTTTGCTCACTATATAAACGTATAGCCCTACCATCAAAGCAAAAATTAGTGGCTTGTACATTGAATTCATAATCAATCCACCTTTTCTTAATACTTAATAAATCATGTTACATATCGATATGTAATAAATTAGCATATTGCATATAAAATTGGAATGGATAATTTTTTCGAATGCAATGGAGCCAATGCAATAAGTGAACGACTTTATAGGGCTCATCTAGTTCGGTGAAATGTCTATTTTCGTGAAACCTTTAATTTGATTAATCTTGGTCTGAGGCAACTTATTTTTACGCTCGAATTTTATTTAGTAATGGTAAAAAAGGTTGCTGTAGACCCACTCGATATTCGTCTGATATCATAGTTGAGTATTAATTGAAGGAAGAAGAGTAAAGAGTATTTGAGGAGTATTCTTCCCGGATTTTTTTATGGTTAAAACTCTTACTCGGAGGAGATATAAATGGTTAGTGAGAGAGAACAAATTAGCAAAAAGGTTGCATGGATTGCACTTATATCCAACGTAATTCTTATGGTAGGTAAAATCTTCTTTGGTCTTTTTGGGGGTAGTGAGGCTGTTTTTGCAGATGGGATTCACTCTGGAGCAGATGTAGTTGCTTCGATTGCTGTGCTAGCAGTAGTCGGTATTTCTAATAAACCACCTGATAAGGATCATCCCTTTGGGCATGGTAAGGCGGAGGTTATTAGTGAAGCGATCGTTGGAATTATTTTAATATTAGTTGCACTATATATTTTAGTAGAAGCAATTTTAGGATTTTTTGAAAAACCTAGCGTACCACAATACAGTGCTTTAATTGCAGCTATTATTTCTTACATAGCGAAAGAAATACTATATAGATACTCCATAAAACAGGGCAAAAAGTGGAATAGTAAGGCGATTATAGCGATTGCTTTAGATCATAAGGGTGATATTGTTGCATCACTTGCTGCATCCATTGGCGTCCTCTTAGCGATAATAGGAAATGCCATTGGGTGGACATTCTTATTATACGCCGACGCTATTGCAAGTGCTTTAGTAGCTTATTTTATTTTTAGAATCGCAATGGAATTAGTTAAACCTTCCGTTGACGTTTTAATGGAAAAAAGTGTGGATCAGGAACTTTTAGATGAATATGAAGCTACTATTCATGAATTTAATCAAGTGCAACGAATAGACAAAATTCGCGCAAGAGAACACGGTCACTATAAGCTTCTCGACATCCGTCTATCCCTTAATCATGATTTAACAATTAAACAAGGTCATGATATAGCTCGTGACATAAAAAATTCGATATTAAAAAAATACCCTGATGTAGGGGAAGTCCTTATCCATGTAAATCCTTACTATATGGAACCTAATCAAGAGTAGTATTACCGAGTTGCACAGCTTGAACTGGTGACGCTACTATCTATGCAGCTATTGCTTGTTTTACAGCTTAAATAACCGTTTCATTCAGTAACTAAGAAATTTATTTTGAAAAAACAAGAGGCCTTCAATATAAGGTTTCTTGTTTTTTCTTTGCATATCGACCAAGAGAGCTATGGATTTGTTCCGTGTATCTAAAAAAGAGTGTTTTCAAAGTTCAACTTTGAAACACTCTTTTTTTTGCGATATTCAATGTAAGGTAGAAACCAATAACTTTACAAGGTGTCTTTGCCGGGATTATCGTAGGAGTCACGATTGTAGGTAGGCAAGCAGCTACAGGTGCCCATCTAAGTAAGCTGTTTCCAAGCTGGTCATCCTATATTCAAGATATCAACATCGGTTTCCTTGCATTGAGTATTAATATTTTAGTAAGTGTAACTGTAAGCTCATTTACAAGGAAAGTAACTGTTCAAAATGAGTAACTACCCACAAGTAAATGACTAAAATAAATGGTCTAGCTAGATAATTGGGGACTTTCCAATACTAGTTTATGCCAACATCACAAAAAATAAAGAAATGTAGTTATTGCAATTTCTCATTAAGTAAGAAACATGTAGTAGCCATATTGGAAAGCTGCTTTCATACAGCGTGGAGCCATTATAAATGGTACTTTTTTCTCACAGTAGGAAGGTGCGTATGGGTTGTTTTCAAGTTATCCAAATAGACTTGATCAAGTTTTTAGAAGTAATTTATTTTTGTTCTTGATAATTAATGGCCTCTTTAAATTCTTTAGTAGTGTAGATATTATAAAACATATTTCGACTATTTACGTTTGCTATTGTCCCTGTAAAAGTATTGTCTATCCATAAATAGTAGTCATCATCATTTATTTTGATCTTATATTGCGGAACTACTTTGTTATCTACTTCACCAAATTCTCTAGCTTTTTTAAACGTTTTCTCTATAATCTTAATATCCTTCGCATCGGAAATTAACTGTAATGTGTCGGGTTTTTCTTCTTCGAAATTAATTAATTCTTGAATTTCTATCGTTTTTGTTGTTTCTTCATTACCGTTACAAGCCATTAACCACATAGAACAAATAATCAAAAACAATATTGTTTTTATTTTCACCTTATCTTCACCTCTTATATTACTAATCCTTCCCTTATAAGTACTTCTTCTCATTGTAAGAAAACACCTGCTTTATCCGACAATTTAAAATACTACTTACCTAAAATCAAGGAGCAACAACCTATATTAAAAGAGCTACTAAATAGTTCTTCTTAATTTTATTAAGTTGCTTCATCAAATACTTCATTTAGAATATTCTTTTCAATGTTTTTTGCTTTCGTTTATGATGTAATTGATGGACAGTAGTAGTTTGCTTAATGTTTTATCTGTATGAAAATACGTAGTTAAAGACTACTTAAGAATAGTTTAGCTCCAAGTTGTTCCCTCGAAGTATTTGAAGATAAAAAAATCTCAACAGGTCCCGTTTATTTTATGTATCAAATTGGGACCCAAGGATACATCATTTTGAAATTAAGCCTACGATAAAAAAATATAAATCACCTCAAAACGGACAAATTATATATTTATTGGAGATGGGCACATTGGCAAATGAAAAGCAGTAAGAAGAATGAATGCTACCATAATTTTCGGGTTGTGGTACATCACAAAAAGCCATAACGCGGTCGTTATAGCTTTAGGTATTACACGAATAACAATATAGACATTATTATTTTTGTACATTAGCTGTGAAGGAGAAAAATTATGTATTTGCGGGATAGCGCAGTGCATTAACAACTTGGGGCGATGCAAGTAACAGATTGCTATCCCAAAACAAGTGTATGTACTTCTATTTAAAAACATTACAACTATGAAAATGTAAGAAATGAAATTCGAGCTTTTTCCTTAAAAAGTAATGGTCAAAATTAAAAAAGGCCACTTCCTAAAAAGAAAGTGACCAATACTAACACCTTTGTGCATTTAAAGATTCGCCATCTGTTTTTAACTTGAAAAACTCCTTATGATCAATGTAATACAAATTATAACCAATAGGATTATAGTTATAATAATTGTAAGAAGTCCTCTAACAATAGTAGTTAAATTTTTTACATTCTTTAACCCGTAGTTGGCAAGGAAAAAAGTTATTATGGTTGCTACTAATAAAAAAATCAAGGGATCTACGTGAAAGTAAGATACAAAAAATAGTGTGAATTGAGAAGAGTTAATTGTGATAAAGAATACTATTAACCAGCATAACGACAGTATGAATGACAATAAATTTAGATGTATTACTGTGTATTCCTCCTTTTAGTATAAAGTGAATAGAAGAGGAAAAAGTGTATGACAATTAATGTGTTCATAAGGAAGACAGACACCAAGTTAGACTGCTTTATCTTAATACTACTATTTATATGATTTAAAAACTAAGGTTGGATAGTTCATGGCCTTAAGAAATGAAAAAAGAGTGACTATACTATCCCTCTTTAATCCTGTGTAATATAAAGAAAAACATGAAGCAGAATATACATAATCTATTCCGCTTCATGTTTTTCGCTTTTTTCCATTTCATCTTTTTTACTTCTAAGTAACAATACAATAAATAAAAAACTTGCTACCCAAAAGGAAAAGAAAAAATTTTCAAGCAAAGCCAAATTATTATTTTTGAAATAATCCCAAACTGTTGTTAATAAAAACATTGTTACAAAAAAACTGATATATAAGCATTTTCCGAATGTAGTCAATGAAAGCACCTCGATATGTAATAAAAGTAAATCAAAATATAAATTGTAGCTGTAGAAAATAACTTTTAAAGGGTCACTGGGGTGGAGTGACCCTAAGTAACAAATGGGGAGGTCGTGACGGTCAACTAGCGCCACAACCTAAGTGCGTGCGATACACTTAATAATAATGTGTGCAAATTTAAGTTTTCTATACATAAAAGCCGCAGCGTTGTCACACGCTACAGCTCAGAATCAGTTTAAGCTCTTCTTATAAGGTTGTTCGTATGAGTATTATCATACAAAGGTAGGAAGAACTTTGATCGATCTTGCTTGGCATAAATTTAGCTGTCGCTTTGCTTCCGCGCAGATAAACAATGCGCTCAGAATAAGCTTTGTGCTTATGCCTTCTAAAAGATTTACATATCCAACACAGTATTAAAATAATGTTCCAATATTAGTAATGTTGGCGTATAAGCTATACATTAGAATTGGAACAAATAAAAAAATTATTTCCATACTATTGCAATTAAAGAAAAGGAAGCATAATATAAGTGTATAGTTATATATTAATTTATCACCTATACTTATCTGGTGATTTTATTTTAAATTAAATATAAGCAAATGATTATATAAGGAGACAATTAAATGGAAAACACACTAATTGAAAAACAATTAAAGGCAGCAGCTGATCTAAACCGTATTAAATTATTGGCATGCATGAAAAATGGGGAGGTTTGTGTATGTGATTTTGTGGATGTTCTAGGGATTTCACAGCCAGCAGTTAGTCAGCATCTCAGAAAATTAAAGGAAGCTGGCATTATTACTGAACGAAAGGTTGGTACATGGAAACATTATCGTTTAGTAGAGGAACAGACGCCACTTATGATGGGGATTTTAGAACAAATTGAGCCATTAAATGGATGCAATTGTGGCTCTGACTGTACAAACATAGGGGAGGAAATTTAGTGGATAATGAATCTTTAACAAAACAGCTTTCGTTTTTAGATCGTTACCTTACTCTTTGGATTTTTGTTGCGATGGGTATTGGCGTTCTATTCAGTATTACGATGCCTAATATAGGCAAAGTATTAGAATCCATGTCGGTTGGTACAACATCCATACCGATTGCTATAGGGCTAATTGTGATGATGTATCCGCCACTGGCAAAAGTAAAATATGAAGAAATGTGGCGTGTGTTTAAGGATTGGAAAGTTCTTTTACTATCACTTTTTCAAAACTGGTTACTTGGACCGTTCTTAATGTTCTTTTTAGCCATTATTTTCTTGCATGATTATCCAGAGTATATGGCTGGACTTATTATGATTGGTTTAGCACGATGTATAGCAATGGTAATCGTGTGGAATGATTTAGCGCGTGGAGATCGGGAATATGTAGCAGGTCTAGTTGCCTTTAATTCTATTTTTCAAATCGTAACTTATTCAGTTTTTGCCTACTTTTTCTTAAATGTATTACCTGGTTGGTTTGGCTTAGAAAATTTTAATGTATCTATTTCTATGTGGGAAATTACGAAAAGCGTCCTTATTTACTTAGGTATTCCATTTGCTGCTGGATTCCTAACACGATTAATAGGTATGAAAACAAAAGGGAAACAGTGGTATGAGGAAAAGTTCTTACCAAAAATTTCACCACTTACGTTAATAGCACTTCTGTTCACAATTGTAATGATGTTTGCATTAAAGGGTGAGAAATTAGTGGAATTACCACTTGATGTAGTGCGAATTGCAATTCCATTATTAATTTACTTTGTAATAATGTTTGCGGTTTCATTCTTTTCTTCCCGTAAAGTAGGTGCATCTTATCCAGTAACAGCAGCCCTTTCATTTACAGCGGCTAGTAACAACTTTGAGTTGGCAATTGCAGTAGCTGTAGGTGTTTTTGGGCTTCATAGTGGCGTGGCGTTTGCCGCTGTTATTGGTCCTCTTGTCGAAGTACCTGTACTCATTGGACTTGTATGGGTTGCCCTACGATGGCAGAAGAAATATTTTAAAACTATAAAATTATAAGAATTATAGGGAGCACTTAATATGACAAACACACTTTATTTCTTATGTACAGGAAACTCATGTCGTAGTCAATGGTTGAAGGGTGGCAAGAAAATTATTGCCTGCAGATTGGATGGTTAAAAGTGCAGGTATTGAAGGACATGGAGTAAATCCGAAAGCTATCAAAGCTATGGCGGAGGTAGGTGTTGATATTTCGAATCATACATCAGATTTAATTGATATTAAGACATTAAACAATCAACACTAGTTGTTACTCTTTGCGGAGATGCAGCAGATAAATGTCCGATGACGCCAGCTCACGTTCGTCGTGAGCATTGGGGCTTTGAAGATCCGGCAAAGGCGTTAGGTACAGAAGAAGAGAAGTGGGCAGTTTTCCAAAATGTACGTGATGCTATTGGAAAACGTATTGAACAATATGTAGCAGAGGAGTTGAAATGAAATGAAAAAAATTCATATTTATGAGCCAGCAATGTGCTGTTCTACGGGCTTATGTGGACCATCTATTGACCCAGAGTTATTACGTATGTCATTTGTAATGAATAATTTAAAGAAAATAAATATAGAAGCTGAACGTTTTAATCTTACTAGCGAGCCCAATGCATTTGTGGAAAATGAAACAATCAATCATTTACTAATGTCAGAAGGAATGGATCCCCTACCTGCAACGTTTGTAGATGGCGAATTACTTTGTAAAGGGAAATACCCTACAAATGAACAATTTTCACAATGGTCAGGACTTTCAGAAGAAGAACTATTACAAAAACCAAAGGTACGCTTGTCACTAAAAGGAGATGCGTAAAAATGGAACGCTTTACAAGAAGTCGATTCCCGGAAACTCCTTTCCTCTTTTTCACAGGGAAAGGGGGCGTTGGAAAAACATCTGTAGCATGTAGTTTATCAATAGCAATTGCATGTGAAGGGAAAAAGGTACTGTTAATTAGTACGGACCCAGCATCTAACTTACAAGATATTTTTGGTCAAACACTATCTAATAGACCGACAAAAATTGAAGGTATAGACAATTTATTTGCGTTAAATTTAGATCCTGAACAGGCAGCTCAACATTACAAAGAGCAAATGGTTGGCCCGTACCGAGGGAAATTGCCTGATGTAGTAATACAAAACATGGAGGAACAACTTTCAGGTGCATGTACGGTTGAAATTGCTGCATTTAACGAATTTGCTACACTTTTAACAAATAGTTCAGTGATTGAAAACTTCGACACAATTGTGTTTGATACAGCTCCAACAGGACATACATTACGTCTATTACAACTACCTTCTGCGTGGTCTACATTTCTTGATGATAACACGACTGGAACATCTTGCTTAGGCCCATTAAAAGGATTGGAACCACAACGCGAAATCTATAAAGAGGCTGTTGAACGTTTGAAAAGTGCCGATCAGACGACACTAATGCTTGTAACACGTCCAGACATAAACCCTTTAAAAGAGGCCGCACGTGCTTCTCAAGAATTATTTGAAATCGGCGTTCAAAATCAGATCTTACTTGTTAATGGCTATATGAAAGCTTTTAATTCGAATGATGAAATTGAGAAAGCTTTCATTGCACGCCAAATTGAAGCATTAGAGATGATTCCTAATGAGTTAAAACAATTTGAACAATACTACTTACCATTTGTACCTTATTCATTATCAAATATTGAACATATGCAAGCATGGATGACAGATCAGGTTATCACACTTGAAAATGAATCAGAAAAAAGTATTACAATTCCCGAAGTAGAAGTAATGATTGCTGATTATTTGGAACGGAAACCAAAAATAATTTTTACGATGGGTAAAGGTGGCGTTGGTAAAACAACGATTGCTTCGTATATTGCCCTCCGATTAGCAGAAGAGGGTGTGAATGTCCATTTAACTACGACAGATCCAGCAGCGCATCTAAATTGGACATTCGGAGATGACAAAGTTAAACATGTAACGGTAAGTCGTATTGATCCGAAAGTAGAAGTTGCAAATTATGAGACAGAAGTACTTGCAAAAGCGAGCGAAACGATGAATGAAGAAGGCTTAGCATTTGTAAAAGAAGACTTAGCTTCTCCTTGTACCGAGGAAATTGCAGTATTCCGAGCATTTGCCAATGTTGTTGAAAATCATCAAGATGAAGTCATTATTATTGATACGGCTCCAACAGGTCATACGTTGTTGTTACTAGATGCGACAGAAGCTTATCATCGCGAAATAAGCCGTTCGCAAGGTGAAATCCCTCTTGCTGTTTCAAACCTGTTACCTAGGTTACGTGATGCGAATTATACAAGTGTAGCGATTGTAACACTGCCTGAAGCAACACCTGTTTTTGAAGCAACGCGGTTACAAAAAGATTTAAATCGTGCTGGATTATCTGTTGATTGGTGGGTTGTCAATCAGACATTTTCATCTATTGAAACAACTAGTCCAACATTAATACAAAAGCAACAAGCTGAAACAAAATGGTTAGAAGAAATTAAATCCATCAGCAACAATCAATTCGTGGCAATCCCATGGGTAAAAACGCCGCCGCTTGGGACAAAAGGTTTACGTGAACTTAAAGGAGAGAAAATCAAATGAAAATGAGTCCGGAAGGTAAAAATTATATAGAGCAAGTAATAGCTGATTCTGAGGTGAAAACATTGCGCTTCTTCGGCATTCCAGGTTGCTGTGGTGTTAATTTAGGGGTGGGTTTAGAAGCACCAACAAATGAAGATGCTGTAGAGATAATTGAAGGTATCGAAGTTGCCATTCATCCTGATATTGCACCTCAATTAACAGACGTCACAATTCATGCTGAAGAAGAGAATGGCGAACTAGGTTTAGTGTTAGTAGGATATTCACCAAAATCTTGCTGATGAAGTAAGTTGATATTCAGCATGAGAAAAGGTGAAAATTACATTCATATTTAAGCAATTATTCTAGCTGAAAAATAAGGGGGGATTTGACTCTTATTATGACTAGTAGAGAATATACATTAGCTCAAGCTAATTCATTTGCTTTTGATTTCTTCTTTAAAGGAGATATAGAGCGCTATGGTTCTTCAACATGGTCCCAATTCCAGAAAGCTATAAAAGAGATAGAGAAAAAAATGTGCGAGATTGAAGCATGTTAACTGCATCAGAAGTTTAAATAAAACTGCGTCTAGCTTAAAGCTAGACGTAAAAAATACACATTATATAAGAATATGCTTATATTAAAATTTTATAGAGAAGAAGGGTTTATTTATGAATACACTTAAAATAATTAAGCAAAATGATTCTTGTTGTACTACTGCAACTAACATCGTGGCACAAGAGGCTTTTAGTGATTTAAATAAGGATTTACCTATTGTAATAATTGGTGCTGGTCCAATCGGGTTAGCTGCAGCAGCCCATTTAGTACAACAAAAGCAGTCTTTTATTTTACTAGAGGCTGGAAGTGAAATAGCTCATAATATTCGAACTTGGGGTCATGTTACACTGTTTTCTCCATGGCGATATAACATCAATAAAGCTGCTAAA
>Ga0209676_1001323_pt1 | contig 25089 bp, 27 predicted proteins | sample AraplaCvi_mLB_r2_FD_184282 | JGI IMG/M metagenome (GOLD analysis project Ga0209676, IMG submission 184282) | Arabidopsis root microbial communities from North Carolina, USA - plate scrape MF_Cvi_mLB_r2 (SPAdes) (version 2) | ecosystem: Host-associated > Plants > Roots > Endosphere | place: USA... | reverse complement strand
GCCGCCAGCGTTCGTCCTGAGCCAGGATCAAACTCTCCATAATAGTTAAGTTTAAATCTTGTATTGCTCAAAAAACTAATAATTGACGTTTTACTTCATGTTTTGTTTAGTTTTCAAAGTTCACTTTGTCGCGTCATTGGCGACTTTCTTATATTAACATCTCTTTATTTGAGAGTCAACATTATTTTTGAAGTATTTTTTATAACTTCTTTTTTGTTAATTTGTCGCGTCATCTTGGCGACGTATATTAATATAACATCATGCTTTCTTCGTGACAAGTCTTTTTTACTATTTTTTTTAAAAAAAGGTAAAAAATTTTTCATTTAAGAAAGGAAGAGTACTAAGAGATGTCGAATTACGCATAAACTATATAGAAAAAGGAGTTTTCATTATGGAGCTACACCCAGACATTTTAATTAAATTACTCATTTCAGCCATGTTAGGTTCCATTATCGGTCTAGAAAGAGAATTAAAAAGAAAACCACTTGGATTAAAGACATGTCTTGTTATTTCTATTATGAGCTGTCTTTTAACAATAGTATCAATAAGCTCAGCTTATAATTTTCCAAGTAGTGATTTTTTAAACATCACAATGGATCCATTACGATTACCTGCTCAAATTGTATCAGGGATTGGTTTTGTCGGTGCGGGAGTAATCTTGCGCAGAGGTAATGATACGATTGCAGGTTTAACGACAGCTGCAATGATTTGGGGTGCTTCCGGAATTGGAATTATCGTAGGGGCAGGTTTTTATTTAGAGGCCTTAGCTGGCGTAGGCTTACTTATTATAAGTGTGGAGTTGATTCCATATTTAATTAGTAAACTTGGACCAAAGCGATTAAAAGAACGAGATATCATTTTAAAGATGATTGTTAACGGGATAGAGAACATTAATACTGTAATTGATCAAATTAATGCACAAGAAATTACAGTGAAAAATATAAAAATTAAAGGATTAAGTAATGACGAGCATTTTGTCCAAATGAAGCTTTTAGTTTTCAATAAACGAAGAACAACTGAAATTTATTATGATATAGAACAAATCGACAACGTTAGAGGAATTGAAATAGAAAGTATTTAATAGTGATAACTTACATTTAATTGGTAAAAATAAGTGTTACGAGATAGTGATGGAGGAATGCATTTGAAAGTATTTCGTAACACACCTACCTATTTTAAGTCCTATACTCTTTTAAAAGTTACATTCATCCTAATTACACTAATCGTTGTTTTTGGTGTCATTATTCACTTTGCAGAACCATTTACTTTCCCAACAGTTTGGGATGGACTCTGGTGGTCATTAGTGACAACATTTACAGTTGGTTATGGTGATTATGTACCTTTCTCTCCTGTCGGTCGTTTTTTTGCAGTTGTCTTAATTCTACTTGGTACAGGACTAGGATCCTATTACATGATTTCTTTTTCAGCACAGGTATTTAGAAATCAGGATGCCGATTTTAAAGGAACACTTACATTTTCTAAAAAAAATCACATCATAATAGTTGGATGGAATGAACGCGTAAAAAATGTCATAAAACAATTACGCGAAACGTCAAACTCCACACATATTGTACTAATCGATGAAAGTTTAGAATTATTACCGCCTGATTTAGAAAAAGTACATTTTGTAAAAGGAAGCGCAGCAAGCGACCAAATTTTAGAAAAAGCAAATATACGATCAGCACATACCATACTAATTACCGCTGATCAAAATAAAAATGAACATGATGCCGACATGCAAACGATCTTAACAATCATAGCAGCTAAAGGTGTGACATCATCAATAAATTGTATTGCTGAAATCCTAACAAAACATCAAGTTATCAATGCATCTAGAGCTGGAGCAGATGAAATTATTGAGGTAAATTTATTAACATCATTTGTCATGGCAGGTTCAATCGTTCATAAAGGGTATTCAGATGTACTCCTTAAACTATCAAACCAACTTGAAAATTTTACTGTTAAAATGATTGAAGTAGATCGACACATGATTGGCCAATTCTTTTATGACGTTGTAATAGAAGAGATGAACAATAACAAAATTATTATCGGCGTTGTCAGAAATAAAAAAACGATGATTAGACCCGATAATACGTTAAAGATTGAAGAAAATGATTTACTTATTTCTCTAGTTTGAAATACATATGCATACAAAAAAGAGCCATTTCACATAAGGATGGCTCTTTTTTTACTTAAGTTAAGTAAGATTCAACTAATTTGAGAATTTCTCTACCCTTTTTTTGATACTTTCCTGGTACATTTGCATCTGGCTCAATTGGCTCTTGGAACTGATTGATCGAAGCTGTTGCATTTCCTTCAAGTCCAATGTTATCATCTAAACCTTTATTATAAACATGGGTTAATAAGTAAGGTGTTTTAAATTGAATAACAGCACCATCCATATCTAATGATCCAGATGATACTTTAAAAGGTAAACGCAAATATTGATAACCATGATCATTTGCCATTAACAAATCAAAACTACCATGATCGAAATCCCAATTAGGTCCAATAACAAACCCATGACTTTTTAGTTTTTCTTCAATATGGTTCAGTACAAATGTTTGATTTTCTATCTTTGATTCTAAAGGATACATTCTTTTTCTCCTCCTTTTTATAGATAGTATTTTCCAATAACGAAAAAACATGAACGTTAAATTAAAGCAAATTTTGAATAACTTATCACTTTTAGTAGGAAGAAAATAAAAAAACCGCTGTTAAAAAATTAACAACGGTTTCTTCTATATTATTTTAAACGCTCTTCTAATTGCATTTTTAATTCTTCAAATCCAGGCTTACCTAAAAGTGCAAACATGTTTTTCTTATATGCTTCTACACCTGGTTGATCAAATGGATTCACACCTAACAAGTAACCGCTCATCGCACACGCTAATTCAAAGAAATAAACCGTATAACCAAAAGTATACTCGTCTAATTTAGGTAAATTGACAACTAAACTTGGTACGCCACCATCTGCATGCGCTAAAATTGTGCCTTCAAAAGCTTTTTTGTTAACGAAGTCCACAGACTTACCTGCCAGATAGTTTAAACCATCTGAATCGTTATCTTCAAGTTCAATCGTTAATTCATGACGAGCACTTTCAACATTAATGACTGTTTCAAACAAGTCACGACGACCTTCTTGAATATATTGTCCTAAAGAATGTAAATCAGTTGAAAAGTTTGCAGAAGATGGGAAAATTCCTTTTTGATCTTTTCCTTCACTTTCTCCAAACAGCTGCTTCCACCATTCACCAAAATATTGAAGTGAAGGCTCATAATTCACAAGCATCTCAATTGTTTTACCTTTGCTATATAAAACATTACGTACTACCGCATATTGATACGCTTGATTATCTTCTAATTCAGAAGAATTATATTCATTTAGTGCACTTTGAGCACCTTTCATCATTTGTTCAATATCTAATCCAGCTGCAGCAATTGGTAATAGTCCTACTGCTGTTAAGACAGAATATCTTCCGCCAACATCATCAGGAATTACAAATGTTTCATATCCTTTTTCATCTGCTACTGTTTTTAATGCACCTCTAGCTTTATCTGTTGTTGCATAAATACGAGCTTTTGCTTCTTCTGCTCCATATTTTTCTTCTAATAATTTTCTAAAGATACGGAATGCAATTGCAGGCTCAGTAGTTGTTCCTGACTTAGATATAACATTAATTGAAAAGTCTTTGTCTTTTAACAGTTCAATTAGATCATGCATGTATGTAGAACTAATATTATTACCAACGAAGAACACTTGTGGAGCTTTTCTTTCTTTCTTCGATGTTATATTGAAAAATGAATTTTGAAGCATTTCGATTGCAGCTCGAGCCCCTAAATAAGACCCACCGATTCCAATGACTAAAAGTACGTCTGAATCTGATTTAATTTTATTCGCAGCTTTTTGAATACGAGAAAATTCATCTTGATCATATTCATTCGGTAAGTCTACCCAACCTAAGTAGTCATTACCAGCACCTGTTTTTTCATGAATCGTATGATGAAATAATTTTACTGCATCTCTTAAATATGTAAGTTCATGTTCTTGAAAAAATGATTTCGCTTTTGAATAATCAAATTTGATATGAGAAGTCATTTGAAACCTCCTAAAATAATTTATACTTTACAATGTACCGAAATATAATATCCAAAGCAAGTATCTACACTTAAATATTTGTGAATTTTTTAACATTCACTAATTCGTATTGCAAATTATTTTTTGTTCATTACATAATCTCAAAAAAATGAGAGAAAATATGTTAGAAGGTAATGAAAAAGGAGGTAAACTTTAATGAGTACTCTACAACGTATTGCACTTATCTTCACAATTATTGGAGCAATAAATTGGGGGTTAATTGGTTTTTTCCAATTTGACTTAGTTGCAGCTATATTTGGCGGAGCAGATTCTGCCTTTGCTCGAATAATATACGGTATCGTTGGTATTTCAGGTTTAATTAACCTTGGCTTGTTATTTAAACCTTCTGAAGAGCTAGGTACACATCCTGAAACTAACGATGTTAGATAATACATTTATAAATTAAAAAGGAAGGGAAACCCCTTCCTTTTTAATTTGTCATATTCTCTTTTTTCATTTCAACATGGATCCATTCATTTAACTTTTTGTGCAATGTACTAAACCCATCTGGTTTTAATTCTCTTAACAGCCTTGCCGCATGTTTTAAATTCTCATCACCATTTATTCCTTGATCAAGACTTGCTCCTTTTAAAGATAAACTAATTTTCCCGGTCATCTCGTCAATAGACAGTACACGTACATTCACTGTTTGCCCGACAGAGATATAATCTCGAATATCACGAACATAGCCATTAATAATTTCGGATATATGGACTAGTCCTTGTGTTTGGTGATCAAGTGAGATAAAGGCACCATACGTCTGAATTCCAGTTACTTTTCCAGTGTAGACTTTCCCAATATTGTAGTTTTGTGCCATTAAAAACACTCCTATTTTCGTTCAATCCAAATAAATTTTAGCACACACAGTCCAACTTTTAAAGCAACTACATAAACACTTCATGGCACTTTTCTAATAAATTTGTTATTTACCCTTATTGTATTATAGTCATTTTAAAGGTTGGGCTATATCTATTATTTAAAAATTTCCTTCTTTATTTAGAATTGACGAAAAACTAAAAAAATAAAAGCGCTGTATATAGGAACATTTTGATAAATCCTTTTTTCAAGCACCATTTTCTTTTAAGGTAAGTACTCGATGAAAAGACTAACCTAAGATCCAATAAAAAGAATCTCATTTTAAAAAAAGCATTTTCTCCTTTCATTTGGACATAATAATCCAAAATCTAAGAAAGGAGTTTTGATGATGAGTCATTCTGAAACAATCCAATCTACTTATAAAGTCTTTGGACTGGATGTCTATTATGAACTTTATGGGTATCAAAATATTGATAAGAAAGATTCTAAGGTATTCGTATGTATCCATGGGTTTTTATCATCATGTTTTAGCTTCCGCAGACTGATACCTTTTATCGCAAAGGACCATATTGTACTCGTTATTGATTTACCTCCGTTTGGTAAAAGTGGAAAGCACCTTAATTTTACTTACTCCTACGATAATTTTGCCAATGTGGTTATTTCACTTGTAGATCATCTTAAGCTAGATAAAGTTAACTTAGTAGGACATTCTATGGGTGGACAAATATGCCTTTATGTTGCTAAGAAGAAACCTGAATTTGTAAATAAAGTCATTTTACTTTGTAGCTCGGGGTATTTAGGTAAAGCAAACCCTCATTTAATACTTTCATCTTATTTTCCTTTTTTCCATCTTTACGTAAAGAGAACAATTACCAAGCAAGGAATTATGAATTCACTAAACTCAGTTGTTCATAATCAAAATTTAATTGATGAAGAAATGATAAACGGCTACAAGGAACCTTTTTTACAAGATGAAATTTTTAGAGCACTAACGAAAATGATACGGGATCGTGAAGGGGACTTAAGTCCAACTGATTTGCAAAACATTTCAGTTCCAACTCTTCTAATTTGGGGAGAAAAAGATAAGGTTGTACCGCTTGAAATCGGAAAAAGACTACATCAAGATTTAAAACAATCTATTTTAGTCACTTATCCAGAAGCTGGTCACTTAATTCCAGAAGAAATTCCGGAGCATATTTATGATCGAATCGCTAATTTTGTTTAATCTATTTAAACAAAAAACAAACCTGAAGCTAATTTGCTCAGGTTTGTTTATATTTCAAATAACGGTAAAGAGACAATTGTTTTTAATCCTTGACCCTCAATATTCTTAAAAGTGATGTCCCCATTATGTTGTTCAATGATTTGCTTAACAATCGCTAGTCCCAGGCCTGTTCCACCTTCATTTCTTGATCTTGCTTTATCTACTCTATAAAATCTTTCACCTAAGTGAGAAATTTCCTTTTCTGGAACACCTTTACCTTCATCTACAATTTCAAGTACAACTTTTTTACTTTGACTTAATGTAATCGTAATTGATTTACCTGAAGGCGTATAACGAATTGAATTATCTAGTAAATTGTGAATAACCTGTTGAAAACGATCCGGGTCAACACTCGCAATAATTGATTCATCTAAATGTTTATACACAATTATGTTTTTATCTTTCAGTATCTGTGTATAAGTTTCGAGTGTATCTTCAATTAATTGGGCAAGTACATTCGGCTCTTGTCTTAAAGGAATATTTTGACCATCTAAAGTTGCTAAATCTAATAAGTCACGAACGAGTCTTTGCATGCGGCCCGCTTCCTTTTGAATGATGCCTACATATTTCATTTGCTGTTCTGGTTTTACTACTCCATCAATAATCGCTTCACTATAGCCCTTAACATAACTTAGCGGAGTTCTTAATTCATGAGACACGTTTGCTAAAAATTCTTTTCTATTTTCATCTTCTTTTTGTAAGGATTCTGACATTGAATTAAATGCGATCGCTAGTTTACCAACTTCATCCCCGCTATCATGCTGTATTCGTTCAGTATAATCACCGTTTGCCATTTTATATGAAATTTGTTCCATACGTGACAACGGCTTGATCATTTGTTGAATAATTCTTCTGCCTATGATTAGTACAATTACTGCAAATAAAAGTGCACTCACAAAAAAGATCCATTTCGATTGCTGAATTAAATCGGTAATACTTCTTAAAGGCAAATGTAAATAGATAATTCCTTCAAGCTTTTCTTTTTTCACAACTGGCACAACAACTCCAATAATTTGGCGTTTAAATCTTTCTTCAAAACCTGTTTTTGTAATAACTTTCCCTTGTAATAATGTTTCTCTGTCATCTTCAGTAATAAATGATTGGTGACTTACATTATAAGGAATACATGCACTTAAATCTCGAGGATTACTTACATATAATACATTCGCATTTGACACCTTATCGAATTCTGATACAAATCTCTTAAAATCTTTTATATTACTCTCGTGATAGTGCTTTACTATATTTTTACCTTCTTGAATCAATGTAGATCTTACATATGAAACGTATAATTGTTTATATGCATATTGAAACATTAGAAAAAAGAAAATTGTTGTGCAAATGACGATTATACAAATTGTTAACCATAGCTTTTGTAAAAATGAAAATGAATATATGATGTTTTTCATCCATTCATCCCAAACTTATATCCTACACCCCAAACAGTAGAAATATAATCCGCATCTTGTCCAAGTTTAATTCTTAAAGTTTTAATATGAGTATCAACCGTTCGAGCAGTTCCAAAATAGTCGATTCCCCACACCTTCTCTAAAATCTGTTCACGACTGAAAACATAATCTTGATGTTTACTAAAAAAAAGCAGTAAATCATATTCCTTTAAGGTAAGTGATAGTTCTTTGTTAGTGACAAAAACACTTCTAGCTTTTTCGTTAATCTCTATGTTTCCTATTTTTAATAAAGTCGAACTTCCGTCATGATTCTTTGTTCTTCTAAGAACGGCGTCTACTCTTGCAATTAACTCTCCTGGACTAAATGGCTTTACAATATAATCATCTGCTCCCATTTTTAATCCATTCACTTTATCCCATTCTTCCCCTTTTGCAGTTAAAAAAATGACTGGGACTTCCCGTGTTTCTCTTATTTTCTTACAAAGAGTCCAACCATCCATAACAGGCATCATAATATCTAATATTAATAGTTCATAGTTATATTGATTGATTAATTTTAATGCATCTTCTCCATTGTTTGCCTGGTGCCAACTATATCCATTATTCTCTAAATACATTCCAACTAATTGGCAAATTTCTTGTTCATCATCTACGATTAATATTTTTCTTTCACTCATTGATGATTACCCTCTCTTAATAATAATTGAAAAGGCCCTCTTCCCACTGCGGCTTCTTTAGTAATCTTCATTGTTGAAGTATTTATTTCATACAATTTGTTTAAATCATAACTCGCCACGTAAGCTGTATGTTGATACCCGATTGCTGAATATGGATTAGAACCTACTTCTAGAAATTCTTTCTGATTTGTCAAGTTCGGATTTAACTTATAAATTTGATTCGTTCCGTGAGCAATTGTAAATACCCCATCATTATTTTGAAAGAATGAAATCGGCATTAATGGTGTATGTAGAGCTTTTATAAACTCACCACTGACAGTAGAAAAAATTCTCACATCTTCGTTTTCAACTTCACCATTTCCATGTCCCCCAATATAAAGTTCAGAAGATTCCTCATTTAAATATAATCCATTTGACGTTAATGGCACTTCGATTGTTTGATCTATTTTTAAGCTATCTAGATTTATTCCTACTACTCTTTTTTCATTAAATAAACTCACAAATAGCTTATTATGAACTGGATCTTCAATCATTGAAGTAGGATTATTACCTACTTTTAGTTTTTTTACTACTTTTCCTTTTTGGCTAAAAAACGTAATAGTATTTTCTTCACCATTAGAAACCGCAACCATGTTTTTACTATTTAAAGAAAGCATATTCGTAATCCCTTTTTCACTTTGCCAACTATTCATTTTCTCCCCGGATGAAAGTTGATATAAATCAATAGTTGGATCTTCAGGATGGAAAACAGCAATTACCTTTCCATTATTAAGTAAGGCTGCTCCACTTACATCTCTATTTAAATTCCAATCAGTTATCTTTTTTAAGTTTATTTGATTTAGAAATGTTAAACTTCCTACTTTTTTATTTACTGAGATAATTAAGTCCTTCTTTTCACTAATCGCATCTAATTTATGATTCATGCAGCTCGACAGCACGAAGCTACAAAATAGTCCAATCATACAGATCCATACTTTCTTCAAGCCCATCACCACCATTACTTAACCTTATATCAACTTAATCTTATATCAACTAACAATCTATCTAAAAAAGAAGCTATCCTTATTGAATTCTATAATTAAAGGATAGCATTAGTATTTTATTTAGTTAACAATTACTTCTTTTTCAATATGATCGTGTAGTTCGCCTTTTTCAACATGGACTTTCATAAAGTTCTTTCCGTTCGTCTTAAACGTATATTGCACTTCGTATTCACCAGGTGATACTTCTTTTGCATCAGTGTAATCATGTTTACCCTTTGCGTCTTTCCATGTTTCAATACGCACATTTGCTTTGTCTAATGCTTCACCTTCATCCGTTTGAATGTGAATTGTATATTTATTTTCTTTATTTACTTGAATCTTTTCTGTTCCCATTAAATGAATCATGATTTCGCCGTGATGATGCCCTTCTGTATGAGCACTATGGTCATCTTTTGTACTACTATTATCATTAGAAGCTGTAGCATCTGTTACTTTAAAGTCTTTTTTAGGCATTGAATGTTGATCCCTTGCAGTAATATGAGCAACAACATAAAAATCACCTGGCTCAGTAAATTTATATTTAGCTGAGTAAATGCCATCAGCACCATTTTCTGCTTCAAGCATTGCTAAACTATCTTCGCCTTGCTTACCAATTTCGAATTGAACTTCGTCTGCATCTGAAACAACTTTTTTATTTTGTGTAACTTCCGCTCGGAACGTGATCTCTTTATTAACATTTATATCAGCTGTTGGTAAAAGAATAGAAACATCTAATGGTTTTTCAACTTCTTGCTCTTTTTCTTTCCCATTTGAGCAGCCGACTGTAATCATCATACATGCAATTAATACACTAAGTACTTTTTTCATATGTATTGCCTCCTAAATTTCTTCCATAAAAAGATTAACAGATAAATGTGATGAAAATGTGATATATCATTCAAAAAAAAGAGACCTTATATAGTAAGTCTCCATTTTAAAAGAATTTATTCGTTTGACTTGTTTTTTTCATCAATTTCCATTAATCGTTTCTCTTCTTTTAAAGATGCTCTTTTAATTAAATAAAAAGTTGCAAAGGCACCAATCATAAAAATAATTAGAGAAATAACAGCAGGTATATACTCTGTTTTATCCTCCGGAAAATATAAGAATTCCATCATAGCTATATCACTCCCACTGCCAATTATACTTATTTATGGTACATAAGCATAGTAATAACCAAAATAAAAACCAATTGATTGATTTTCAATTGGTTTTTAATAAGAAGATATTCTTTTTTTAAATGAAGAAAAATCAACGATATCTCCAATAGTAGCTGGTGCAGGCTTCTTCATATATTGTTTATCTTTTTCTACTAATTTAAAAATATGATAAGTTGTTAATGCGTCATCTAATGCTTTATGATGATTCCCTGTTCCATCTTTCCCGTATTCTTTCATAGCATTCCATAATCCTGTTTGATTTTGATTGCCAAAAAAAGTCTTATACTCTAGACAAAGGTCTCTTACTTCCCCTTTAATTGGAAATGGAATATTAGCGGCATCACAGTTATGTTTTAGTACTCTCATATCCATATTTCCCCAAGTAATAACGGTCGTATTGTACCTACTAGTTGCATCATTTAGTTTTTCTGCAAGCTCCTTAAGCTGGATGCCTTGATCAACATTTTTCTGTGAAATATTTAAAAATCTTTTACATCTTGAGGATAAGGTCGGAAATTGAATTGGTTTCACAAATGAGGAATAGGTCTGGTTGATTTCTTCATTAACGACACTTACAAAACCTACTTCAATAATTTCAGGATAAAATTTAATTCCCTTCGATCGACCATCTGGCATTGTAAATTCAAAATCAATAAACAAGAACTGCTCTTTCATTTCCTCACCTCCTGAAAAAATAAATATTTTCTGATTTTTTACTATTGTCTTATATGCTAAGTGATTATTCAAGTAAGATATCTATTTTTCATAATATTTGCTTATTAAATTAATATATCAGCATTGTGTAAAAAATAACAAAGAGTGACCAACTAAATGAAATTTCATGTTAAAATAATATACGTTCGTTTAAATAGTATTTAGCGAATTAAAAAATACGAAAGTATATAGAGGGCTATTATGAGAAAAATTATTGGTTTTATCTTTATTATAATAAGCTTTCTTGTCTTTTATTTCACATCTGAGAAAGCCTTGTTTGCATACGAGAACTCCAAAAATATTCCTAAGAAAACAGTTGAAGAACTGCCAGTCATTTCACTGTCGCAAAATAGTATTTTTTACGACCGAAATAACAAACCTTTTTACATTCCAGGTTCTGGTGAGAATAGAATTAATTTAAAAAGTAGTGAAATTCCTCAACTTGTTAAAGATATTTTTATTTCAACAGAAGATCGATACTTTTATTCTCACAAAGGGGTAGATCTTTTTGGTGTCGCAAGGGCAATGATGGTAAATGTCTCAAATAGTGGAATAGAACAAGGAGCTAGTACAATTACACAGCAGCTTGCTCGTAATCTATATTTAACACATGAAAGATCAGTTGAACGTAAAGTAAAAGAAATTGAAATTTCACTTCAACTAGAAAAGCAATTTTCTAAAGATCAAATATTAACGATGTACATTAATACAATTTACTTTGCAAACCGCAATTATGGAATTGAAGCAGCAAGTAAAGCATATTTCAGTAAATCAGTTAAAGATTTAAGCTTGGCTCAAACTGCTTTTGTTTGTACAATTCCGAATAACCCAACTCTGTATGATCCATTTAAAAATTTTGATCATTCAAAGAAACGTCAGGAAAGAATTCTTGGTATTTTAAAAGAACAAGGAATTATAACAGCTAAGCAATATGACGTAGCAATTAAAGAAAAAATTAAATTAAAAACTGATAGTAGAGTACAAGAATACCCAGATTATTATTCATATGTAGATTATGAATTAAAGAAAATACTTTCTGGACGAAAAGGTAAATTCCTAACTTCTAAATTAACAAATGCACAACAAGCAGAATTAAGAAAACTTAAGACCGTTGATGAAAGAGTCACTTATTTACAAAACCAAGGGTTAAGTATTTATACGAGCTTAAATCCATATGTACAAGAAGCGACTGTCAAAGCTGTAAACCAAGGTACCTTATCTACTAATACTGATGGTTCAGCAGTCGTAATAAGAAATAATAGTCATGAAATTATAGCCCTTTCTGGTGGTAGAAACTATGAATCTCAAAATCTAAATAGAGCGTATCAGGATTTTAGACAACCAGGTTCTACGATCAAACCATTACTTGTGTATGCACCTTATATTGACTATCTAGGCGCAACACCTGATACAAAAGTAAGTGCTGATGAATATTGTAAAGGGACTTATTGTCCGAAGAATGATAGCGGAAAAGAATATGGGGATGTATCCTTACGAACTGCAATGCAGAATTCATATAATACAGCAGCAGTTCGATTATATGAACAGCTTACACCAGGTGTTGCTTATCGTTATTTAGACAAATATAAATTTGAAAAAATATCACCTAAAGACCGATACGAGTATGGCCGTGCTCTTGGTGGATACGATATTGGTATGTCTCCACTAGAAATGACAAGTGCTTATACAACATTCGGTAATGATGGCGTATATTATGAAAATAGTGCTATTCAAAGGATTACATTGAGAGATGGTACAGTTGTTTATGAAAATAATCCGTCCTCTGTCAGAGTGTATAGTTCAAATACAACGAACACGATGAGAAGTATGTTACACTCTGTCGTTCAAAACGGTACTGCACGTCGTATTAATATGCCTTTAGATTATATTGGCGGGAAAACTGGTACGACAAATGATAATACGAATTTATGGTTTATGGGATTAACTTCAAATTATACAATTGGAACTTGGATTGGGAATAAACGTCCAAACCAGCCAATCCCTAAAAATTACACTGTTCCACCTCCACAAATTATTTGGAGAGACATTGTACAAGATACGAACTTAAAATAAGTCACAAAAAAAGTAGCACTTTTGACGAATATCAAAAGTGCTACTTTTTTATTTAGGCTCTTTTCAAAAGCAACCTGGAGTCGTAATCAACTAACTTTTTCTTTTTTAGAATGGTAATGCAGTGATAAATTCAGCAAATAATGTAAAGTAAGCATATATTACGCCACTTCCTATTACCGACCAAATCGCTAATTGAAAAACGATAAAACCAATCATACCAAGCACTGTAAAGTTAACAGACTGCTTAATAAGAAATAAGATAATAAACGCAATAATCGTTACAAGTAGAACAATTGCAATATACAATATTGAGCTATTTAAGAAAACTGCTAATAGTCCACCTAAAATAAATACATATGAGAATTTTTTACTTGCCAATAAGTCTATACCCTCACGATCCTTTGAGAAGAAAAGTAAGGCAAACTGCCAAAATAAATCAGTAAGTAATTTTAACCCACATAAAACTAAAAAGATAATAAATGAAATACCTAAAAATGTTAATATTCTAATTTCCTTTTCAGGCATAATATCAGTAAGTGGTTGAAGAATACCTGATACTGATAAAAAGTTTATAGTCAATTGGAATAAATTCAATGTAATGGCGACTGTAAACAAAATAATAGATAAAAACGCAAAGTAACTTGTGTAATAAATATTTTTCATTAAATGTCTCCTTTCTTATCTACAAAGGAAATATCCCTTTTGTAGAGGATGTCTCGCGTTACTTATGAAACCTTTTATACACAACAGTAATTATTTTACCATAAGTTTATAGAAATTTAGACTTGTTTATTATATTTCTTTATTCTAAAAAGTATAAAAAAGAAAAAGGATGCTATTTCACATCTTGTGAAAAGCATCCTTTCGTTTACTATTTACGCTTATCTTTAATAGCAACTGTACATCTAGAGATACAGATTAAGTGTTCGTCTTCATCGTAGATTTTAATATCCCAAACCATTGTTGTTTTTCCTGTATGTACGGCAGTACCAACCGCAGTGACAAATCCATCACGTACTGAACGCAAATGATTTGCATTGATTTCAAGTCCGAATGCTAATTGATTTTCTTGATCAATCATAGAGAATGTACCAACACTAGCAACTGATTCTGCTAATGCCACTGATGCGCCACCATGTAAGTAACCAAATGGCTGATGTACATTTTCTGTTACTTCCATCTTCATGACAACTTTACCTTCTTCTACTGATTCAATTGACATGCCTAATGCCTTCATTAAAGTCATTTTGTCTTCCATTACTTCTCCGCCTCTCATGTTCCCACTCCTATCATACTGCTCTTTCTATCTTATTAAAAATATTTCACATACAATAAATTCTACAAATAAACTTTATTTCCTTTACATTATAAATCCCTCTAACTCTTTACAGTTAAAGGGATTACTTATTTAATACACACCGTCAAATCTTTTTTCAGCGTATGCCTTTAAATCATTCATTTGTTTTGTAAGGATTCGCTTTGTAAACCAGCTAAAAAGAAATCCCATCATCTTTGCCATAGATGAGTACATTTCAACCTTGCACTCATAATCTAAGCGGGTTTGATTTGTTTCAACAGAAGTAAATCGATAATAAACATCTACCTGAAATGATGAGTGCTTTAAACGAATTCCAAGCTCTTTTGGTCGGTTATACGAAAGGACTTCTCCTTCGTATTCTTGAATTTTCCCACCTTCTTTTAAACGTTGTTTAAACTTTTTACCAACAGGATTTTCATAATCGAAATTCTCTTCGTGGATATTTTCCACAAAGCCTTCCATCCAATTTTTAATATGTTCGTCAGAATTCACTACTTCAAAAACAGTATTGATTGGTGCATTAATTACTAGGCTATAGACTGTTTTTTTCATAATTCATCATTCTCCATCCAAATTAATTCCTCGTTTGTTGTCTAAATACTTGTAATGCATTTTGCTCATTTAAAGTCTTTAATTCAGTCTCAGTAAACTTTCCTGACCCTTTTTTAATAACATAAACAGTTAGTCTCTTCTTTCCCCAATGCTCAAAGACATCTCCTACAGTATGATAATACAAATCCAAATGATGTCCTTTTACCGCTGCACCTTTATCAGCTACAACACCATATCCATAGCCCGGAATAAATAAGATAGTTCCGATTGGAAAAACATTTAAATCCGCTGCGATAGTTGAAAATACGTCCCGTTTTACACCGACACCTGAATACGTAATTCCATAAGATTGATCACTTGGATTCTTACCCGTAGATTCCTTTCCAGCCGTGTAGCCTGTTGCAGTTACCGTTATTTGCTTATAGCTACTCCAGTTTGTATTCTTTTCAATATTTTTCACAATAGTCGTCATTGTTTTTTCGTTAATGATTTGATTTGAATTTTCCTCTGCATAAACATGATGTAGTTGTGCAGAATGATTGAACCACTTCGTAAAATTAACTAATTGTGCATTAGAAACGATTTTAGCTGTTGAGACTAATGCAAGAATGAATAATATAGTAATAATCAATTGACTAAACAATTTTTTATTTATACGCAATGAATCATTTCACTCCTTTTCATTCTTTCATCATTCCCAAAAATAAAAAAAATATAAAAAAAACTTTCTCATTGATGAGAAAGTTAAAACATTTGATATCCATTTTTTCTTAAACTTAGAATGACTACTCCAGACATAATCGCACCAATTAAGCCACTTGATAAAATAATTACATCACCCATGCCAACTGCTAATAAATTTGTTTTTAAAATCGAAAATGCATTTGAAGTTTGTGTAAAATATTTCATTGTATTAATTTTATCTACAATCATCACAATAATAATTGGATAAATAACAACCATGAACCAGGTTGTCCTAAACAACATATTTGCTAAAAAACCAATTCCAAAAGCTAAGACAAAAAATAGTAAAATTGAAATTAGTAAAACTGGAATACTCATTTCCATCCAAAACACCCCACAATTATTCTACTTACAGTGTAAAACCTTCTGTTCTCAACGTCAATTTTTTGTATATTCTTAATCATTTGATAAAATGATATGTAGTATACTGAAACTGATCTCCAGGATTCAATCCATCATGTACAGCCATTGGTTCATTTGGTGGATTTTGAATTAAATATTTAATTAATAATGAAGAGGCCGGATCTTCGAGCAATTCCTGTTCAGAGATAAATTTGGCATCTGATAGTTCTTTCTCTTGTATCGTAATTTTCGTATCATTCGCTTGTAATAAGAAAATTAACATATTATCACTGATTTCTTCGCGAATGACACCAGTTCTAACTCCTATTAAGCCGATACATGTAGCGTTCACACCTGTTTCCTCTGTTACCTCTCTTAAAACAGCCTGATCAACAGTCTCACCTTCTTTTACAAATCCAGCAGGTAATGACCAAAGATCTTTAAGTCCACTATATTTCTTCTTTACAACTAACCATCTACCAGCAGAGTCTTTAACTAAACCTGCAACAGCTAACCATACATTACCTCTTTTACTCATTGCTTTGATTCCACCTTTTCTACAAAAAAAAGCCCGACTACTGTCGAGCTTTCAGACTATTGACAAACGCTCGCTTCTCCGTTGCTTCGCCTGTTAGTGGTGCATACAACCATCTATCGTAACCTTGCTTCCACTCGGCCATGCACCTCGAAAATCAAGCGTTTAATCAGTTTGATAAAATTTCTTATACACAATGAAAGCCCGACTATTGTCGAGCTATATTTTCTTAAAGGAGATTTAATTTACCTTTTTTAAGAACTAGCATTGGGCCACCAAGTACGAATAAGTAACGGTTATCAATTACTTTTTTCATAAATGAAGCTTTCCAACCAGTTAATTTTTTACCGAATACTACACCAATTGCATCATCATGTCCTAATGAACATACAGTACCTTTAATATCTGGAGTAAATTCTTCTAACTCGCCTTTTCCACGTACTAATACTGCTAAGTTGTGTGCAACATTGAAACCTTGTTGAATTGCAATTTGTGCAGTTGGTGGATATGGACGGTTATTCACTTCATCAATTAATAAAGCAGAATCACCTACGATAAATACATCGTCATATCCTGGAACACGCATGTCTTTTGTAACTTTTACACGTCCACGCATTGCTTCAAAGCCAGCTTGCTCAACTAAAGCATTACCACGAACACCTGCAGCCCATACTACTGTTGCAGATTTAATTTTTTCAGTTTCTTCACCTTTAGCAACGATGATTCCTTCTTCAGTACATTCTTTAATTGCTGTACCAATTTTGAACTCAACGCCTTTTTTCTCTAATTGAGATACAGCGTAGTCAACTAATTCTGGATCAAAACCAGGTAATACCATTGGAGCAGCTTCAACGCATACAATACGTACTAAATCACGGTCGATATCATATTCTTTACATAATTCTGGCACACGGTTTGCTAATTCACCAACAAATTCAATACCAGTAAATCCAGCACCACCAACAATGATTGTTAATAACTCATCACGTTTTTCAGCTGGCGTGTTATGATATTTTGAAAAACTATAGTCAATATGCTCACGAATTTGACGTGCAGCGTTAATACTTGCAATTGAAAATGCATGTTCTTTTAATCCTTTAATTCCGAAAGTTTCAGATTCGAAACCAAGTCCAATTACTAAATAGTCATAATTTAATTCACCGTGAGTAAGAACAACTTTCTTATCTTCTGGTTTAATTTCTGTTACTGTATCTTGAATGAAGTTGATTTTACTTGGATTAATCACATCTTTAATATCTAGACGTGTACGGTCATGGTGTAATGTACCTGCTGCATTTTCATGTAACCACGTAGTTTGGTAATGGTAGCTATTTTTATTTACTAAAGTAATTTCTGCCTCATTTGCAGATAATGTTTTTTGAAGTCGAGTTGCAGTAATAATACCACCGTACCCAGCTCCAAGGATTACAATCTTAGGCTTATTCATGATACTAACCATCCTTTTAATTATATTAAGTACTTTCCTACTGTTACCTAAACGAGATAACTTAGTACAATAGTGAGCAAACTTTTCTATGCGACATAACTTAGTACATTAGTGAGCAAACTATTATATAGGGAAATTTGTCAAATTATTTCGTAATAATTGTCACAAAATGTTAACAATTAGCCTATTACAATATTAAAGTTTTTTCTTAAAGATTTCAAGTATAAACTAAACGCTTGAATTCTCAAAACATTAAGTCTTATTATTTAGAAAATTTAATTTCGAATACGTATTTTTAAATTTTACATTTGAAAAAATTCTATACCATTTTTATTCGCTTTTTTTCTTATATCTCTATAAAATATGATATTATTCTATAGAAGACATGCGTTAATGCATATATACACAAGGGGGATATTCCGTTTATGAAAGACGAAAAAGTATATGATATTACAATTATAGGTGGAGGACCAATTGGTTTATTCACTGCTTTTTATGGTGGAATGAGACAAGCTAGTGTAAAAATCATTGAAAGCTTACCACAGTTAGGTGGGCAATTATCAGCACTTTACCCTGAAAAATATATTTATGATGTTGCAGGTTTTCCAAAAGTACGTGCTCAAGAATTAATCGATAACCTAAAAGAGCAAATGAAAAAATTTGAACCAACTGTTTGCTTAGAGCAATCTGTACAACAAATTACTAAAAACGATGACGGCGTATTTCATTTAGTTTGTAATGATGACTTTGAACATTATACAAAAGCAATCATTATTACTGCTGGAAATGGTGCGTTCCAACCTCGTAAGTTAGAAATTCCTGGTTCTGAACGATTTGAAAAAGCAAACTTACATTACTTCGTAGATGATATGAATAAATTTGCTGGCAAACGTGTAGTTGTATTTGGCGGTGGTGACTCTGCAGTAGACTGGTCATTAATGCTAGAACCAATCGCTGAAAAAGTAACACTAATTCACCGTCGTGATAAATTTAGAGCTCATGAACACAGTGTAGAAAACTTAATGAACTCAAAAGTTGAAGTAAAAACTCCTTGGATTCCAGTCGAAATTATTGGTACTGATCGTATCGAAAAAGTAGTTCTTCAAAATGCAAAAACTGAAGAGCGCGAAGAAATCGAAATAGACGATGTAATTGTAAACTACGGTTTCGTATCTTCATTAGGTCCAATAAAAGATTGGGGCTTAACAATCGAAAAAAATAATATCGTTGTTAATTCTCGCATGGAAACAAATATTCAAGGTATTTATGCTGCTGGTGACATTTGTACTTATGATGGAAAAGTAAAACTAATTGCATCTGGATTCGGTGAAGCTCCTACAGCGATCAATAACGCAAAAGCATATATTGATCCAAGTGCAAAATTACAACCAGGTCACAGCTCATCAATGTTCTAAAATAGAGTACATCAGACTGTCCATACAATGGGCGGTCTTTTTTTCACTAAGTATGTGATGTACTGAACATACAATAACATACTTAGTGAAGAACTTCACAACAAAATGCAAACTAAAATAATTGATTACACTATATAATAGTATCAATTTAGAAAAATGATTCGTTATTTTAACTATATTTTGTAAAAATATTAACAAACGTTTTAGAGCCCCAGCCTATTTCAAAATAAAACCTTCTTACAGTAGTCGTTACACTAACTGTAAAGAAGGTTTTTACTATTAACATTCTTCAGGCGTACCTGCGTTCGAAGCAGTTCTAAAGCTTGAGCCACATCCACATGATGCAATCGCATTTGGATTTTCAATTGTAAATCCGCCACCAAGTAACGATTCTTTAAAATCGATTACAACACCTTTTAAAATCGGCGCACTTTCATTATCAATTAGAAATTTGATATTTTGAAATTCTAGTTCAGTGTCATTTTCATTTTTTTCAGGATCAAATCCTAGACCATATGAAAGACCAGAACAACCGCCACCTTTTACACCTAAACGTACATAAACGTTTTGATCTTCTTCATTTTCAAGCATTTCTTTAATTTTTAATCCTGCTTGTTCAGTCACTGTAATCATATCATTCACTCCTCTTTATAAATAATATATGCCTTCTGTTATTGTAACTGCCGGGCCTTTCATCCATACATCTCCATCTGAAGACCATGTAATTTGTAAATCTCCACCTTGCAAATGAACAGTAATTGGCTCGTCTTTATTATATTTACCTTCTTGTATCATTGCTACTGCAGCTGCGCATGCCCCTGTTCCACATGCTTGGGTAACGCCAGAACCACGTTCCCATACTACAAAATTGATTTCATTATGAGGTAAACATTCGATAAATTCAACATTTACGCTTTCAGGAAACAATTCATGCTTCTCTACATATGGACCAAGTGTAGTTAGCGGAGCATTTTTAATATCTCTGACTTCAAATACTGCATGTGGGTTTCCCATCGAAACACCAATGAATGAATGAAACTCATCTTCAAATAAAATTTGATCTCTTGCAAATTCCTGTTCCTCTCCGCTAATAGGAATTAAGGAGCGCTGGAATATTGGTTCTCCCATATTAATAGTAACCAAACTAACAGCATCATTTTCAAGATGCACAATAGCCTTTACTATATTACTAATCGTCTCGATCTTAAAATTAGTATCCTTCACTAAACCATGTTCAAAAGCATATTTAGCAACACATCTTAAACCATTTCCACAATTTTTTGCTTCAGAGCCGTCATTGTTAAATACTCTCATTTTCACATCGGCTACATCAGACGGGCAAATTAAAATCATCCCATCACTACCGATACCTGTATGAATATTTGAAACGCTAATTGCAATTGAAGAAAGATCTTCTTCCTTCAAATTTTCTTCAAACATATTTACATATATATAATTATTACCTAAACCATGCATTTTTGTATAACGAAAAGAATTCATTTTCATGACTCCTTACTATTTTTAATAATACAAGTATAAATTTTTAATGAACTGAGCACAATAAGAACATCCCCCGTTTCTCGATATAGAAACATTTTTTGAGCGATCACTAACATGTGACTGCTCATTTTTTTTGTCTATTTTTTCAATCCATATTAAAACTAATAAACAACTCCATTATAACAATATTCGATTTCTTTTATATTATAGTACGCCACCAAATAGTTTATTGCTCATGCCAATATGTCTCAACACAATAAAGATAGAACCTTCCATATTATTTTATATCCGATTAATCTAAGCCCAATATCGTTACTTTTGAATTATTTTATTATATTTCTTTATAAAATAAACATTCTTACGACTCACTGCCGATATAGGATATATAGAACATATAAATCAGCTGAAAATGGAGCTAAGTGAAATTATGACTATAACACCAACTTTTTCCCGTACTTTGAAATGCCCATGTTGTTCAAATTCTTTTTCTACTGTCAACGTTAGAATTTCATACCCAAAAACTGTCGAAGTAAGTACTGATTTCTGTGTAACATATCAAGATGAAGTCAATTCCCCTTATTTATATTACGTAAACGTTTGTAACCTATGTGGATACGCCTTTACTAAGAATAGTAGTTTGATTTCCTCAATATCTAAAGCAATCATTCAAAAGGAAGTTTCTGAAAAGTGGCGACCTCGTAGCTTTGGAGATATCCGATCGGTTGAGGATGCCATTACATGCTACAAGCTTGCAATCTATTGCTCAATACTTAAAAATGAAAAATATTATATTTTAGCTGGCTTATTATTAAGAGTTAGCTGGTTATATCGAAAGTTGAACAATCAAGTTGAAGAAGAAAGATTTATGTTAAAAACAGTTGAAGCCTATAAAAAAAGCTATGACATAGCAGACTATGTTGGAAGTGAAATGTCTGAAATTAGAGTCTTATTTTTAATAGGAGAGCTTTCTAGGAGATGTAAACTATATGAAGAAGCCATTAGTCATTTTTCAAAAATTGTAGCACATTCAAATGCTCCACTTGAAAAAGGAATAGTAGAAAAAGCGCGACAACAGTGGCAAATAACGAGAGAAGATGCTAAGGCACATTAAATCAAAAAATTAAAATACCTCCTTTAGGGGAGGTATTTTTGTTCACAATATTTTTCAACCTTTAACTATTAGTATTATTTTTCTCAAAATACAGTTCCAGTCTTAGTGATATTAACTTTTACTTTTGTTTCAAACTGAACATTTTTATAATCTTTTTCCCAGTCTAATTTCTTCCAAATGTCAGGATGAGAACTAGCAAGCTTCCTCCCTATTCCTAACGCATCGCAGTTTGCTTCCAAAAGAATATTTGTCAGTTCTTTTGCCTCTTTCGTAAGTAGAGTAGATATATCTTTGTTTAAAGAATTAACATTGGTTTTTTCTTCTAAATTATTTGAATAACTAACTAGATTGACATCTAATTCCAAGTTTATTTTACATTTTATTTTCCGATTCGATTTGTCAATTACTAAGTCCATCTTCCTTTTTTCATCCATCACTCTAAGGGCAGTTGATCGATTACGTTTTAAATTCAATGCAACAAGTCCTTCCTTTTGTATACCGTTGGTTAATAATAATAGTAAAGTGCTTTTCTCTTTCGGTATGCTATATCCAGTATATTTATCTTTATGAAAAAGATAAACGCCACCAATAGACACTCGATCATTTTCAACTTTTTCTACAAAAGGTAACAAAAGATCTTCTCTAGAGTCTACAACTTGAGACCATGTTGAAAAGACAGTTTCTTTCGGAATATTCGTTAAAGACTCTGATGATTTCAAGGCTTTTAATATTTCAAATGCAATTGGACTTTTTTGAGGGTTTACAGATAGAATGTCTGAAGCACTTCCTTTTGTCATTACAACCCTAGCTGTCACATACGCATCTTTTGGGCGATAAAAGATTTCTAAAAAAGGATGTATACCTTGCTTCCCTAGCTCTTCTCCAATTAGTATGATATGGGCTTTACTTACATCTATTTTTCCAGGCATCTTAAAATTGATTTCCGGTCCAACTTCTGAAGAATATTTACTTTTCGTTTCTATTAACTCATCTTTAAGCTCAAATTGCCCTCCGCCTTTACTTTCAATATTTAAAATTCTTGCAGAACCTAATAACTCATTTTTATCAGTAATGTCGAAACTAACCCCATTGATAAGAGTTTTATTTACAAGAAGACTTTGATCCCAACAACCTGATAAGAATATTAATATCACACAAAGATAAATTAAAAAAAATTTTTTCAAGCATTTTCACTCCTTTTCAATGTTTTTATAAACAATGTCAAAACAAGGAGTAAAATTGGCAAAATAAAAACCACAAAATAGCTTAAATAGGTAACATACGTGCTAAATTTTGAAATCATATTTTCATCAAATGGATAGATCGAAATAAGATAGATGATGATTGCGTTTACCAAAACAGTTTTCTTATAAGACTTCTCCTTACTGATACTCTTACTTGCAAAAAATAAGTATGCGATAATGGAAGTCGTCATCGGAACAATCCAGCTTGAGATGAAAATTAAATCAATTCTATCCAACATTTCATAAGATAGTGCTTTAAATAGATACAAAACTGGTTCCCGTACTTGTTTTAACTGCATTGGACTAAAACTGATGAGACATAGAAATAAGAAGTAAGTGTATAATGCGGTGACAGTCAGATTCGCGAGAGAAACTGATTTTAGTACTCCTTTTTCTTTGTTAATAATAAAAGGATATACCAATAAAGCACCTTCAAACCCCAGCATAGAAATGATTGACTTATTACTACCCATCAATATATTTTTCATACCGGAATGCCCAATCGGTAAAATGTTTTGGAACTCTTTTTCCAAACCATAAGTTAAAAATGATAGCAAAATTAGTAAGACTAACATAAATGTAGCAATGACAAAGAATCTTGCTATGATCGTCAATTCACTAAACGCTAAATAAATACTCGATAAAATAATGAATAATGACAAAACCCATATAGGTGTTAAAGGTAATAGCCAAAGACTAATACAATTAATATATAGAATGAGTGCTAGGCTACCAGTCAAAATAAAGTATAAGTAAATGATAAAGTTTAATAATTTCCCTATATATTTACCGAATATTCTAATTGTAATTTTTGTATAATTTTCATTTGGAAATTGTTTAAATAATAGCCAATAAATAATGAGCATGATTTGAACGATTAAACCAGCTAGAATCGTTGAAATCCATCCATCACCTTTTGCTGTAGCTTGCACAACATTTGGCAATGAAAGTAGTCCAATGCCAACCTGACTCTGGATTAAAAAGAAGAATAATTGAAACTTAGTAATTGAAGTCTTTTTAGTGATCATTTTTCTTCCACATCCTAGACATTCCTTGTTGTCTTAATTTTTTTGGCTTAGCGTCAGTCGGTCTAGTATTTAGTTTCCAAAATGGAAGTCTAATAAAAGTATCCTTTAAATCTTCTTTTTTAAATGGCGCAATTGGAGAAAAGTATGGCATGCCAAAAGATTGTAATTTACTCAAATGCATAAATATAAGCATTAACGATAGGATGATTCCAAAAAATCCAAATACCGATGCCGCAATCATAGTTGGAAAGCCTAATACTCTAGCGCTTGTTCCCATTTCATTGATTGGTGCGATAAACGAAGCGATTGCAGTAAAGCCAATTACGACAATCATCGTATTTGAAACTAGATGAGCTTCTACAACAGCTGTCCCAATTACTAGTCCCCCAACAATACCAATCGTTTGCGCAATAGGAGATGGCAGACGAATTGAAGCTTCCTTTAATAATTCTAAAATGATTTGCATAGCAAATGCTTCTACTAATGGTAGGAAAGGTACAAATTCTAAGGATACACGTATAGAATATAGAATCCCAATTGGAAGGACTTCTGAATGAAATGAAACAATGGCAATATAGAT
>Ga0209676_1001317_pt1 | contig 25188 bp, 25 predicted proteins | sample AraplaCvi_mLB_r2_FD_184282 | JGI IMG/M metagenome (GOLD analysis project Ga0209676, IMG submission 184282) | Arabidopsis root microbial communities from North Carolina, USA - plate scrape MF_Cvi_mLB_r2 (SPAdes) (version 2) | ecosystem: Host-associated > Plants > Roots > Endosphere | place: USA... | reverse complement strand
CTCGACAGCGTGTAGACTTTCGCGCTTCGAACCTGGGAGCCTTGCATTTCGCGCTCCTGCCAGTCTCAGTATTGATTAAGGCGTGCTTATGGATCTGCGTCAGCTCGAAGCGTTTGCTGCTGTGATGTCGGCGGGCAGTGTCACCGCAGCAGGAAAGATGCTCGGTCGTTCCCAGCCCTCGGTGACAAGGGTCATTCAGGAGCTGGAGCAAGAGCTGGGCTTCGCTTTGTTCGAGCGCAGCGGGCCAAAGGTCATGCCGACCCAAAAGGCGTTCATGATGTACGGCGAAGTCGAAAGCGCACTGCTGGGGATTCGCAACATTCGCCAGCGCGCGCAGCACATCGCTCGGGAAGAGAGCAATCAAATCAAACTGGTAGCGATCTCGGCGCTGGCGGCAGGGCTGTTGCCTGTGGCGTTGTCGCGATTGCCTGACAGCCTTCGCCCGCAGCAGATCCAGTTGCAGAGCATGTCGCCGGAAAACGTGGTGCAGGCGGTGCTGTCGAAAACCATGGATCTGGGCGCGGTGAGTCTGCCGCTGGAGCATCGCGGACTGGATATTCACTGGATCGGCGAGGCGCCCTGTGTCGCGGTGTTGCCGGCCAGCTCAGAACTGGCGGTGCACGAGGTGCTGTCCATGGAACTGCTGGCGCAGCAGACCCTGATCACCATGGCCAATCCGTATCGTTTTCGGCGCCGCGTCGACAAGGCTTTCCAGGACGCAGGAGGCGCGCCGCCGCGCATGCTCGACACCAACACATCGTTGATTGCGATGCAGATGGCCAGAGTCGGGCTGGGCGTGGCCTTGGTCGATCCCTTTACCGCCAGGGGGGTGCCATTGGAAGGCGTGGTGGTGCGGCCGATTGCCTGCAACATCCCGTTTTTCTTCGGTTTGATTTCGGCGTTCGCCAGCCCGTTGTCCGATGTGGCGCGTGCGCTGATCGGCGAGATCGCCGCTTCGGCAAAGCTGTTGCTGCCGCAGATGATCATGCATGAAGCCGGCGTCCATGATGCCTTGTTGCAGAGCATTTACGCCGAGTAGGGCGGCTGAGCCACAGTCGCGGGTTGCTTTCTCTAGAGTCTTCTAATTCCATTTGTGAATATCATTATGTTTTTTTGCGCATTGCAGGAATAAAAGGTCCCTTTTAGTATTCACTTTAAGCATTCAATAGCTATAAGAATTCATTTATAGCCGTTCAATGTTGATGGAGTGATTTCAATCAAGGGTCGAGTGATTTGCTCTCGATCGTCATCGAGTAGCGATCAATGTCCGATGTAAAGCCACCCGCAGGCCTTGCGGCACTTGAAGCACGCTTGCGCCAGGACCTGGCCTGGCTCGACCTTCCCGCCAGTCCATGGGTCAAGCCACGTGTGAGCGAAGGCACGCCGGTGCTCGAGGTGGCGATCATCGGCGGCGGTATGGCCGGCCTGGCCCTTGCCGCCGAACTGCGCCACCTCGGTGTGGCAGCGGTGGTGTTCGATCAGTCGGTGGCAGGCTTCGAAGGGCCCTGGGCAACCACCGCACGCATGGAAACCCTGCGTTCACCCAAACACCTGACCGGGCCAGCACTGGGATTGCCTGCGCTGACTTTCCGCGCCTGGTTCGAAGCGCAATTCGGCGCTGAGGGTTGGGCCACGCTGGACAAGATTCCGCGTCTGCAATGGGCCGACTACCTGCGCTGGTATCGCAAGGTATTGACGCTGGACGTGCGCAACGAGCATCGCGTCAACCGGGTTGCGCCCAGGGCAGACGGGCTGGTTGAACTGGACATCGTGACGCCGGCGCAGACGCATCATCTGTTGGCGCGCCATGTCGTGCTTGCCACCGGGCGCGACGGCCTGGGTGGACCCTGGGTGCCTGAGTTCGCCCGGCAGCTGCCGGGTCACTTGTGGGCGCACTCGGCGGACGGTTTGCAGGATGCGTGGTTTGAAGGCAAACGCGTCGCGGTCATCGGTGGCGGGGCGTCAGCCATGGACAGTGCCGCCACCGCGCTGGAAGCGGGTGCGACACGGGTGGACCTGTTGATCCGTCGCGCCGAGTTACCCCGCATCAACAAAGGCAAAGGCGCTGGCAATCCGGGCATGGTCCACGGTTACTGGCGCCTGCCGGACGCCTGGAAATGGCGCATTCGCAACTACCTCAATACGCAGCAAGTGCCTCCGCCACGCAGCAGCACGCTCAGAGTGTCCTGCTCGGGCCGGGCGCGGTTCCTGTTGAGCAGCCCGGTTGTCGCGGTGGAAGAAAATCCGGCTGGCGGTCTGTGGCTGCACACGCCCACAGCCCGGATCGAAGCGGATTTTCTGGTGTTCGCCACCGGTTTTCGCACTGACTTTGACCAGCGTCCGGAGTTCGCGCCGTTCTCCCGGCACATCCGCACCTGGCAGGATCGTTTCGAGGCCCCGCCCACTGAACGCGATGCCGAACTGTCCGAACTGCCGGACCTGGGCAGCTGTTTCGAATTCCAGGAAAAGACACCCGGTCTCTGCCCGGGGCTGAGCCACATCCATTGCTTCAGCTATCCCGCGGCACTGAACTATGGCGCGGTGTCCGGCGACATTCCGGCCATCAGCGAAGGCTCCAAACGCCTGGCCCACGCCTTGGTCGGCCAGTTGTTCAACGAAGACATCGCGCTGCATTTCGAGTCCATGCGCAGCTATGCAGACCCCGAACTGCTGGGCGATGAGTGGGTGGCGAGCCAGCCGACCGCTGAGGAGTTGCGGCCATGATCGGCTGGGCACTGCGGCGTATGACTCAGTCGCTGCTGGTGATTGTGCTGATGACCCTGGTGGTGTTCATCGGCCTGAACGCCATTGGCAATCCCATGGACATCCTGGTGGGTGAAGACCTCAACCAGGCCGAACGCTTGCAGGCCATCACCCACCTGGGGCTGGACAAGCCGCTGTGGGAGCAGTACCTGATCTTTCTCAAGGGGGTTGCCCACGCCAATCTGGGGCAGAGTTTTGTCTATCACGAAGACGCCATGCGCCTGATCCTGCAACGACTGCCGGCCACCTTCGAACTGGCCTTCTGTGCGCTGTTCCTGGCGGTCGTGATCGGCGTGCCCTTGGGCATGTTCGCCGGCGCCTATCCCGATCACCCGTTATCGCGCCTGATGATGGCCGCCAGCATCGTGGGCTTTTCGCTGCCGGCGTTTTGGGTGGCGTTGATGATGATCATGCTGTTCTCGATCAAGTTGGGATGGCTGCCCGCCAGTGGGCGCGGCGAGACCCGCGAATGGCTGGGCGTGCAGTGGTCGTGGCTGACCCTCGATGGTCTGCAACACCTGCTGTTGCCGGCGCTGAACCTGGCGCTGTTCAAGATATCGCTGGTGTTGCGTCTGACCCGCGCCGGCGTTCGGGAAGTGCTGCCACAGGAGTTCGTCAAGTTCGCACGGGCCAAGGGCCTGTCACCGATGCGAGTGATGTGCATGCACGTCATGCGCAACACCATGATTCCCCTGGTCACGGTGCTGGCGATGGAGTTGGGGTCGACGATTGCCTACGCCGTGGTCACCGAAAGCATCTTTTCCTGGCCCGGCGCCGGGAAGCTGATCCTGGACAGCATCAACACCCTGGATCGTCCGGTGGTGGTGGCCTATCTGATGGTGGTCGTGGTGATCTTCGTCGTGCTTAACCTGATTGTCGACGGCTTGTACTACCTGCTCGACCCCCGCGTGCGTATCGAGGCCTCCCGATGAATGCCGTTCAGAAAGTCTTGACGACCCGCGTGTGTCTACAGGCCCAGTCGCCGTGGAGGAGGGTGGCCGTCGAGTTCATGAATTCGCCGACCGCCGTAGTGGGTCTGCTGGTGTTGCTGGCCATCGTGCTGGTCGCGGTGTTGGCCCCGTGGATCGTGGTGCAAAACCCCTACGACCTGATGCAGCTCAACGTACTGGATGCACGCCTGGCGCCGGGCAGCGCCAACATGGACAGCGGCTATACCTACTGGCTCGGCACCGATGGTCAAGGCCGCGATCTGGTCTCAGCCATTCTGTATGGCTTGCGGATCAGTTTGTGGGTGGGCATCGGTTCGGCGTTGATCGCGGCCTTGATCGGTACGCTGCTGGGGCTGGTCTCGGCCTATGCCGGCGGTTGGGTGGACGCTTTGTTGATGCGTCTGGTGGATCTGCTGTTGTCGTTCCCGGTAATTCTCATGGCGCTGATGATCCTCGCCTGGCTCGGCAAGGGTGTCGGCAATGTGATGCTCACGCTGGTCCTGCTGGAGTGGGCCTATTACGCCCGCACCGCCCGCGGCCAGGCATTGACCGAAAGTCGCCGCGAATACGTTGACGCCGCACGGGGGCAGGGTATTGGTCCGTGGCGCATCGTCGTCGGGCACATCCTGCCTAACTGCCTGCCGCCGCTTATTGTCATCGGCGCCTTGCAGATCGCTCGCGCGATCACGCTGGAAGCGACCTTGTCGTTTCTCGGCCTCGGTGTGCCGGTCACGGAGCCTTCCCTGGGCCTGCTGATCGCCAACGGCTTCCAGTACATGCTCAGCAACGAATACTGGATCAGCCTGTTTCCGGGGCTGGCGCTGTTGATCACCATCGTCGCCATCAATCTGGTCGGTGACCGGTTGCGTGATGTCCTGAACCCGAGGTTACAGCGATGAGCCAGCCTGAAGTGTCTTTACCACCGTCGGCTGCCGAGCAGCCAACCCTGGAGGTGCGGGGGCTTTGCACCTCGTTCTACACCCGGGCAGGCGTGCTGCCGGCGGTGCGCGACCTGTCGTTGCGTGTACAGCCGGGGCGGATCCTGGGGCTGGTGGGCGAATCCGGGTCGGGTAAATCGGTGACCGGGTTTTCCATTCTCGGGCTGGTGGATGAGCCCGGTCGTATCAGTGGCGGTCAGGTGTTGTTCAAAGGCCGTGACCTCACAAAACTGTCGGGTTCTCAACTGCGCGCTTTGCAAGGCAATCGGATCGCGATGATTTTTCAGGATCCGATGATGACCCTCAACCCGGTGCTGCGGGTCGACACGCAAATGATTGAAGCGGTGCGTGCCCATCGTCCACTGAGCAAGCGCGACGCGCGTGAACACGCCAGCCGCACCTTGGCGCTGATGGGCATTGCCAGCCCTGAAGAGCGTCTGCGCGCCTATCCCCATCAGTTGTCCGGCGGCATGCGTCAGCGGGTGGCGATTGCTATCGCGCTGCTGCATTCACCTGACCTGATCATTGCCGATGAGCCCACCACGGCACTGGACGTGACGATCCAGGCGCAGATCCTCAGTGAAGTGCAGAAACTGGTGCGCGAGCAGGGCACGTCGCTGATCTGGATCACGCATGACCTGTCGGTGGTGGCTGGGCTGGCCGACGACGTGGCCGTGATGTACGCCGGACGCATCGTCGAACAGGGTTCGGTCGCCGACGTGCTTGATCGTCCGCAACACCCCTACACCCAGGGTTTGATCGACAGCCTGCCAAGCCGCAACCAGCGCGGTCAGCGCCTGCGACAGATTCCCGGGATGGCGCCGGACTTGCTGTCGATGCCTGCAGGCTGTGCATTCGCCGCGCGCTGTGCGCGAGCGTCGCAGGCCTGCGCACAGAGTCCTGAACCACGCGAGGTCGAACCAGGCAGGACGGTTCGTTGTTTTCATCCGGGAGCCGCCCATGCGTACTGATCAAGTCCCCCTCATTGAACTGCGCCAGGTCAGCAAGACCTTCGGCAAGCCAGTGGATCAACATTCAGTCCGGCATTGGCTGCAACGGTTACACCTGACGCGCCCAAGGCCGGTGACCCAGGCGGTCGATCGCGTGGACTTGCGCATCGCCCGTGGCGAAGTGGTGGGCCTGGTCGGCGAATCCGGCTGCGGCAAATCAACCCTGGGGCGCATGGTGGCGGGGCTGTTGCCTGTGTCGTCGGGCAGTGCGTGGGTGGACGGCCAATCCCTCGACAACATGACCGCCGATGAGCGCCAGGCCGTGCGCCTGAAGGTGCAGATGATCTTTCAGGACCCGTCGTCGAGCCTCAATCCGCGTCTGCGGGTCGACCGGATCGTGGGCGAGGGCGCGCTGCTGCACGGGCTCACCGACAAGCAGGGTTTTGACGATTACGTCAGTGCGCAACTGCAACGCGCCGGGCTTAGCCCGCAGCTGCGTCAGCGCTATCCGCACCAGTTCAGCGGCGGTCAACGTCAGCGCATCGGCATTGCCCGAGCGCTGGCGGTGCAGCCACAACTGCTGGTCTGCGATGAGTCAGTGGCGGCGCTGGACGTGTCGATTCAGGCGCAGATTCTCAATCTGTTCATGGATCTGCGCGATGAACTGGGCCTGACCTATCTGTTCATCAGCCATGACCTGGGCGTCGTCGAGCACCTGTGCGACCGCGTAGTGGTGATGTACCTGGGCAGGGTGGTGGAGAGCGCGTCAGTCGATGACCTGTTTGCCCGCGCCAACCATCCCTACACCCAGGCGTTGTTGGCGCAGATCCCGCGTTTTGATGTCCGCAGTACCCGTTATGACGCGATCAAAGGGGAAATCCCCAGCCCGCTGAACCCGCCCGCCGGGTGTCATTTCCACCCTCGTTGCCCGCACGCCTCAGCGCGCTGCCGCAACGAAGCTCCAGCGCTCAGGGAGGTTTCGCCGAACCACCTCAGTGCGTGTCACCTCAACGACCACTTTTGAGCGAGCGCTAAGACGTTCGTCATGCCCATTGCCATTGCGTACAAGGAATTACCCATGAAACCACTTGTTCGTTCACTGTTGACCTCGGCCCTTATCCTCGCGACCGGCAGTGCTGTCGCGCAGACCCTGCGCATCGGTTATGCCGATCCTGTTTCGTCGCTTGATCCGCAACTGAACAACTACGCCGGTGACCGTTCGGTGGCGCTGCATGCCTTCGAATCGCTGGTCAGTCGCCGGGACAACAAGACCCTGCCGGGCCTGGCCAAGAGCTGGAAAGTCATCGATGACACCACCTGGGAGTTCGCCCTGCGCGACGACGTCAAATGGCAGGACGGCACGCCGCTGACCGCCGATGACTTCGTGTTCTCGTTCGAGCGTGCCCGCAATGTGCCGGGCAGCGTGGCTTCTTATGCCGGGTCCACACGTACCGTGGAGTCGGTCAAGGCCAAAGACGATCACACGCTGATTATCAAGACCCGCACACCCAACGCGAACCTGCTGCCGGATGTTGATTCGATCTACATCGTCAGTCGCCACGCCGGCGCCGATGCCAGCAGCGCCGATTACAACTCGGGCAAGGCCATGATTGGCGTGGGGCCGTACCGTTTCGTCTCCTACGTGCCGGGTGACCGGACGATCTTCGAGCGCAACGATAGCTATTGGGGCGCCAAGCCGACCTGGGACAAGGTCGACTACCGCTTCATCGCCAACGCCGCCAACCGCACTGCCGCGTTGCTGGCCGGTGACGTGGACGTGATCGACAAGGTTTCGCCCACCGATGTCGAGCGTCTGCGCAACACCCCGGGGGTCAATGTCTACGCCTACCAGGGCCTGCGTGCGCTGATCATCCAGCCAAGCTTTCGCGAAGGCCCCAACGAGTTCATTCGTGATAACGCCGGCCAGCCGCTGCCCGAGAACCCGCTGCGTGATGTGCGTGTGCGCAAGGCGTTGTCTCTGGCGATCAACCGCCAGGCCATCGATGAACGCATCATGCAAGGCACCGTCACCGAGGCCAATCAATGGATGCCGGCCAACACCTTCGGCTACAACCCGGACGTGAAGAACATTGCGTACGACCCGAAACAGGCCAAGGAACTGTTGGCGCAGGCAGGCTTCCCGGACGGCTTCCAATTGACCGTGCATGTACCCAGCGACCGCTATCCGCAGGCGCCGGAAGCGATGCAGGCGGTGGCGCAGTTCTGGTCGCGGATCGGCGTCAAGGTCCAGCTCGAAGTGTTGCCGTGGGCGGTGTATGCCGGCAAGGCCAACAAGAATGAACTGGCGGTCAGCGTGATTGCCTGGGGCAACGGCACCGGGGAAGCGGCGTATGCGCTGACCAACATCCTGACCACGGTGGACAGCAGCAAAGGGCAGGGCGCCTCCAACTGGGGTCGTTACAGCAACCCGCTGGTGGACAAGGCGTTGGTGGATTCGACCGCCGAGTTTGATGAAGCCAGGCGCCGCAAGATCCTCCAGGACTCGGTCAAGGTGGTCAGCGATGACGTCGGCATCATCCCGCTGTTCCACTACCAGAACATCTGGGCCGCCCGCAAAGGCCTGAAAGTCGAACCGCTGGTCAGCGACCGCACGGCGGCGACCATGGTCACCGAACTGCCTTGAACCGGTTTGCGCCAGGGTCCACCGGGCTCTGCGCACAATGCCCGCCAACAGCCCTACAGGAATTGTCATGACCTCGACCGCTGAACACATCGCCGAGCCGGATTTGCTCGACCGTTTGCTGGACATCCATCCGGGTACACATCTGCACGCCGTGCGCCATGCCCGGGCCAAAGTGGCCTCGGCCACGCAAGGCAGCCAGGATCTGTTTTTTGATCCGGCACTGGAAAACAACCTGTCATTGAGTGAGCGTCTGTGGGTGGCTTACTTCGCCGCGCGACTGACTCCGCAGGCGACACTGACGGCGCATTACCTCGAGCAATTACAGGTACTGGGCCTGGATGAAACCGTACACGTCGCGGTCGACTCCGGCGCCGTCGAAACGCTGAAAGACGCTCGTCTGCGGGTGATCCTGGGGTTCACTCGCACGCTGATCGAATCACCCGTCCATGGCGATCAGGTGGCGTTGCAAGCGCTTCAACATGAAGGCCTGAGCACGGCTGAAATTGTCGTGCTGGCGCAGTTGATTGCCTTCCTGTCCTATCAAGTGCGTTTGGCCGCCGGGCTCGGCGCGTTGCAGTCCGCGGGAGCCGCCTGATGAGCGAACTGATTCGCAGCAATGGATTCACCAACGAAGTGCTGGGCTGGAAAGCCTGGCTGCCCACGGTCGACCTCAACAGCGCCACGGGCGAGCAAGTGGCCGTACTGCAAGAGAGTCATCCGCAGGCCATGACGTCGGACTACTACCTGACACTGGCCCATCACCCGGACATCCTTCGCCAGCGTTCGCAGGCATTCAACGCCATCATGTATGCACCCGGCGGTTTGTCCCGTGCCGAGCGCGAACTGGCGAGTACCGTGGTGTCGCGGATCAATCGGTGCGTGTACTGCGCCTCGGTGCATGCACAACGCTTCGAGCAACTGGCCAAGCGCAACGACGTGATCAGCGAAGTGTTTGCCGACCCGGCAACGGCCGGCACGACAGATCGCGAAAGGGCCATTGTGCAGTTCGCGATCGACCTGACCCTTGAGCCAGCCTCGCTGAGTGCCGGGCACATCCAAACACTGCGTGAACAAGGGCTGGATGATGCACAGGTCCTGGATCTGATCCACGCGATTGCGATTTTCGCCTGGGCCAATCGATTGATGTTGAATCTGGGTGAGCCTGTGTTTACCGCCCCATAGCCCCCATCAGGCCTGGCCGATCAAGAGTCGGCCACGGTTTCCACGGCAGAAAAGTATCTCCTGTGATCGATTCGGGAGCAGGAGATTCGTGCTTCTGGGGATTCACTGATCTTGACGATTGAAGCTCTGTATTAACCTGGTTGGTTTGTCGGTTTAATTATTGGTTTTCCAATAATTAAACAGTCAGTTTTTGTATTTAATAGTCTTGTGTTGCATAAAAATCTAGCAGATATCGCATATTGACAGGTCGTCAAGCCAAAATTACCATCCGGCGCCATGAACTTTAAGGCAGCTAATCACGAGTATCTTGCATTTGCTCCGGCACCCGGGTGGAAATGTATATTCATGTGCCTGTTGTGTCTGCAGTATTGCTGAATGTCGAGCCTGTCAGATTCAAACTAAATGTGCGTTAAGGCGAGCCAAAGTGAAAAAGTCACTCATCCTGCTGACCCTGCTTGCACCCCTTATCGCCATTGCTGGCGAACCTGATCATCTGGCCATTTGCAACAGGCTCAAGCCAGAGATCACTCGTAGTTACGGCGTGCACAACTTGATGCTGGTGGATAACGGTAGTTCATACGTGTCGGGCGAAGGGATTGTTCTCTGTGTATATGACGGTATTATTCAGAAGTTCTACGCTGATAGTTCTGTCAGGGTTATGGCAACACTGAATATCGCCAGCAATAAATACAACGTCCTGTTCTAATAGTGGGTTGTCACTCGCGAGCCAGAGATTCTGACACATCTTCTGCTGGTTATTGAAGCCATGCTCTTTCATCAGGCGTTCCAACCCGGCTTGTTGAATATTACGCTCTGCCCCTTAACCTGGTGAGTCCAACGGCTTTCGTATAAAACCTGGCGCGCGCGGCCAGTGAGTTTTTTTATCAGGTAAAGGAGTGCAGAATGAGCAGCCCGGCGTTCGAATGAAGTGCCGCGGGCGGGGCTGGCGTGTAGTCATTTCGAGCACCAGGGGTAGGGACTCTCTCGGTGATGATGAGCGCTTGCTGACGACGGCAAGGGCTGGAGACGCGCTTTGAAACCATTCCCGCTCAGACCTGGCGCCTCAACTCTGGACATGTTTCTTCAAGCGTGTCTGCCACGTCGTGACGCTGTTCCGCCAACCTTGACGGAAAAAGCGGTCATCCCGGGCATTCCCAATGCTCGCTACAGGCTGGACCACGACCTGACGCCTTTCATTGAGGATGCGGTTCAGTCCAACAAGCGTGAGAGCGAGGAGCTCGCCAAGGCCGGGAAGCCGAACCATATCCTGCCGCTGGCCAATATGCTGGCGGTTTCCGGTGGCGGCGATGCGGGCGCCTTCGCAGCGGGACTGATTGCGGGATGGACGACGCACGGGACTCGCCCCCAGTTCAAGGTCGTCACCGGCATCAGCGCGGGTGCCCTGGTCGCCCCGTTCGCTTACCTGGGGTCCGATTACGACAGCGTGATTCGGTATGTCTCCAACGCAATCGGGCCCAAAGACATTTTTCATTCGCGAAACGTATTAACCCGTTTTGCCAGCGACGGTATAGCGGACAGCAAGCCACTGTCGCGGCTCATCGCAAAATACGTCACGGCACAGATTCTTGCGGCGATCGCGACGGAGTATGCCAAAGGACGAATCCTGCTGATCGGCACAACCGACCTTGATTCGGGCCGGCCCGTCACCTGGAACATGGGCGCGATTGCCGCAAGCCAGGCACCGGGAGCGCTCGACCTCTTTCGCAACATCATGCTCGCGTCAATGAGCATTCCCGGTGCAGTCTCACCCGTCATGATTGATGTGGACGTTGACGGCAAACAGTTCCAGGAAATGCACGTGGACGGAGGGGTCATCACCCAAGTGTTTCTTTACCCGCCCAGCACCGTGATGGCGCTGAGCAAAGCCACCGGCGCACCGTTGCGGTTCGACCGTCATTTCTATGTCATTCGTAACGGGACACTGGAGCCGCAGTGGGCCGGGACCAAGCGCCGCACATTGAGCATCGGCGGCCGGGCCATCAGCGCCTTGATTCAAACCCAGGGGATCAGCGACCTGGAGCGTATCTACCGTATGGCGCAACAGGATGGGGCGGATTTCAATCTTGCGTACATTGGCTCCGACTTTAACTTTGCGCACGATCGGAAATTTGATGGCGAGTACATGAAGCGTTTGTTCGATTACGCCTTTCAACTCAGCGCGAAGGGCTATCCGTGGCATAAATTGCCGTACCTGGAAAACGCTAAACGGTGAAACAAGCGTGTCATCAAGCGTTCAGATTTTTTCCGGGGAAACCACCCACACGCTGCAGGGCAACTTGTACAGCAGGTGTTCCACCGTGCTGCCAACCAGCCGCTCCATGCCGCGATGACCAATGCGTCCCATGACAATCACATCGCTGTCATAAGTCTGCGCGTAGCTGGATAGCACCTTGACCGGATTGCCCATGATCATGTGCTGGTGCTCCGGCGGGATACCGTTGCGCTCAGAAAGTTCGCGAAACGCATCAGCCTGCGCCTCGAACAGCGACTTGGCTTTTCCCGAGGAAAAAAACGCCGATCCATTGCTGAAACCGAATTCGTCTGCACTGATGCTGGAAAGGTCATGGGCGTAGATCACGTCCAGTTCTGCATTGCAGGTGCTCGCCAGTTTGGAGGCCTCGCGCAGAATGCTGTCGTTGAAGCCTTCGTATTGCTCATCAGAATGAAAAGGGTCAACGGCGGCGACGATCTTGCGCGGTAAAGTGTTGTGCGAATGACTGACAAAATGCAGGGGCACCGGGCATTCACGTAGCAGGTGGATATCCAATGGTGTAAACATCAGGCGTGACAACAGCGATTCGTGTTCCAGTGCCTTGATCAATACGGCCATCGGCTGTTCTTTGAGATGAATGAGGATTTCCTGCAAAGGCCTTTCGACCCAGACGACTTCCGTGGTGACGTGCACACCGATCTTGCGCAAGGGGCGGGCCTGGTCTTCGAGCCACTGACGATGGCGCTCGACATAGCCCAGCCGCATCTGTTCCAGCGCCTGTCCATTGACCATTCCGGCAGTCGCCAGCCCTTCAAGATAATCGAACGCCACGATGTGCAGGGCAGCACCTGAAGCCTTGGCCAAGGCAGCGGCCCGGTCGAAGGCGGGGCTGTTTTCCATCAGCGGCGAAACGACCAGCATGAAGCGTAGTTGATCGGACATGACAGATCTCCGGTAGGTAATCGCTTGCCCCGATGGCTGCGGTGTTATTGGGCAGTGAAGCCTTGCACCTAGCCTGCCGCTGTTCAGGGCGCCAGGTTTGATCTTTGTCAAATGGAAGGGAACGGATGGCGTTGCCCGACGTGCGGTTGTCCGGGCTTCGTCCAGTGACGAAATTGTTGACCGTTATCAATTTTTCGTCCGGCTCTCCGGCGCAATCTTTGGGCTCATGCCGAACTCGGCATACGTACGGTGGAGGAGGGAGCATCACGAAAACGTGAGAGCGGCTGTTTTCGTCGAAAGGAGCCGGACCATGCATTCTCGAAGCAGTACGGAGGACTCTATGATCATTGATATCAAGGAGAAACCGGCAAGCCATTGCTGGGTTGTGTGCATGGATGCCTTGAAAGTGAACTTCAACACTCTGGGAGAAGCACAGGCATTTGTTGGTCAGCTCACGGCGCGTATCGAGGCGCCCCATGTCTGGCCAAGCGGCGCTAGCCTGGCAGGGGCGGCCCTGAAGGATATCGCGCGCTCAACTGATAAAAATCAAGTGGTCGGAACAAGGAGCAATCAATCTGTGGTTCTACTCCCGGATTGAAATGGCCGCGTGCCGAGGTGCCCCATGACGCAATCTCAGCGTTTACTCTTGATCGCTCCTTCAGCCATGACTCGGACACCGGCATTCGACCGGGCTGCTGCGCTGGCGCTCGCGATGCAATTGCCGTTGCACATCGTGGCGTTCGACTATTCCCAGGCCCTGGCGGTGGCCGGGTTGTTCGCCCCGGAACAATTCAGTAGGGCTCGGGATGGCTATCTGCAAACCCATCGCCAATGGCTCGTGGATCAGGCCGGATTGATGAGCAAGCAGGGTGTCGAGGTCACCAGCGAAGTGGTGTGGGTACAGCATCCTTATGAGGAGATTCTGAACTTCATCAATGAGATGCCGCTGACGCTGATCATCAAGGACGCCCAGGAAGAATCGGCGTTAAAACGAGTATTTTTTACACCGCTGGATTGGCAGCTGCTGCGCGATTGTCCTGTGCCGGTGAATCTGGTGACGACTGCGCTGAATGCCCGACCACGCAACGTGCTGGCCATCATTGATGTGTTGCGCGATGAAGATCAGGACCGCGTGTTCAACGACCAGGTTATCGACGCCGCGGCGAAACTGGCCTCAGTCTGTGATGCCAGTCTTGAGTTGCTGCATGTGTATGACTGGACGGCTATATATGTACAGGACATGGGCATTGGCGCATTGCCGCTGGCCAGCGGGATCCATGAAATGTTGGGAGCGGCTCAGCATGAGGCATTTGCGGCCATCGCTGAACGCCACGGCGTGTCACCGCAGCGTCGTCACTTCATAGTGGGGGCACCCGTGCCGAGTATCTGTGAATTCGTCTCGGACCACCGTACCGATGTCATTGTCATGGGCACGGTACAGCACAAGGGCCTGAGCAAATTACTCGGAACCACCGCCGAGCAACTGCTGCATCGGGCGCCGTGCAGTGTGCTGGCGATCAAGCCGGGAAGAATGCTGCAATCCTGAGGGCTTGATCGCCCCGCGACGATTCGTTGGCCGGCACATCGCGCAGCGTTTGTTCTACAGGTAAAGACGATGGATCACCTGACGGCTGTCGTCGGGATCATTGTGTGTCTCGAATCCGAGTGCCTTGGCCAGGTCGCGCATGGGGGCATTGCTGGAGGCGTCAACCGAATACATCTGGCGAAAGCCGTTTTTGCGCGCCGCCTTGATCAGATGCTCCATCAACAACGTGCCCAGCCCCAGATGCATCCATTCATCGGCGACCGTGACGGCACATTCACACTCATGCTCGCGGGTGGCCGCGTAACGGCTGATGCCGATCTCGATCAGATCCCCTTTTTCATGGACCAGGGCGACATAGGCCACACGCTGTTTATTGTCCGTGTCCATCAACTGATCGAGCATCGCAGCGCCGGGTTCGCTGATCTGCGCGAGAAAGCGCATGTGCCGGGATTCGGGAGACAGCCGTTTGATGAACGCGTATTCACGGTCGCGATCCTTCTGCGCCAGTGGTCGGATCAAAACGTGGCGACCGTCCCTGAGCGCTTCTATCCAGTATTGGCCGTCGACCGCGGCATAGGTGGCCGCGGCCCGATCGTTGTGGTCTTTGACGGTAAGCATGGGGTGTTCCTCCAGTGCGGTTTGCAAGATTGGCATGCGGCAAAAAATTCGCGTTTGAGTTCTTTTCTACTCCGCTGGCGACGTTTGAATCTGATCTGGATCAGACAGCTGTGCCGGCGGCACCGGTTTGCGTGGGCTTGATGTAAATCAAACCGCGCCAGGTGATAGAGCGCAGTCTTGAAAACATCCCGGCACTGTATGACCGGAGTCGAACGGAGGTGTGTGATGGGTCGATATCAACGTTTTCTGCTGATCGCTGACCAAAACCTGCATCAGTCTCCCGCCCAGCTGCGTGCCGTCGCGTTGGCCAAGGCAGCCGGGGCCGTACTGGATGTACGGGCCTTTGTCGAACCGGCACCGGTGGTGCATTTATGGCAAGAAAAAGTCGATGATGCAGAGCAACAGCGGTATTTGCGTCGCTACCGCCGCTGGGAGGCCGAAGAGCTCGATCGACTCAGCGACCTGGGGCTGCAGGTGACGGTCAAGGCCGTCTTCACCACCCATGCGTTGCTGGATATCTTGAAGACGGTCGAGGATCTCAAGCCCGACCTGTTGATCAAGGATGTAACCCTTGAACCTGTGCTCAAGCGAGTGTTCATCACCCCGCTCGATTGTCACTTATTGCGTGAGTGCCCGATCCCCGTGCATCTGGTCAACCACGTTCGTTACAGCTTGCCGCACCGAATCGTGGCGGCAGTGGATCCGTTCGATCCGTCGACACAATTGAGCGGTTTGAACGACACCATCATTCAGACCGCCAACGCCCTGGCCCTGCACTGCGATGCGCCGTTGCACCTGCTTTACGCCTATGACCTGTCGCCGGCTTTCAACAGCGACGCGCCATTGGCCGGGGGCGGTTGGGGCGTGGATCTGAGCGAAGAGCTGCGTCAATCCTTGCACCAGGCGTTTGTTGCACTGGCGGAGCGCTACGGGGTGCCACCGGAGCGACGGCATTTCGTCATGGGACTGCCGGTGCCGGTGATCAGTGAGTTTGTCGAGCAATACCTGGCCGATGTCGTGGTGATGGGCACAGCTCATCGGGTGGGGCTCGATCGGTTGATCGGCAGCAACACAGAGCGGGCGTTGTACTCCGTGCCGGGCAGTCTGTTGGTGGTCAGGTCGCGTGTCAGGGAATGAACGCTATCGCACCGTTGAACTGACCTGCGCGCAACAGCGCCAGCCAGCAACATGGCACGCATGCAGATTCTCCAGGCTGCAGGTATCAGTGGAGGTTGCGATGGCAGCCCACGTTCAGTTGCTTGAGCCCGTCCATGTTCAGGATCTTGACGTCGCGGCCGCTTATTTCCACCAATCCCTGGTCTCGAAGGTGCGCAATGCCCCGACAGATGGTTTCAAGGCGCAGGCCCAGGTAGGAGCCAATTTCCTCCCGACGCATTTTCAGCACAAAGCTGCTGGACGAATAACCGCGGGTATTCAAGCGCTGCGACCAATTGAGGAGAAAAGCGGCCAGGCGTTCATCCGCGTTCATGTTGCCCAGCATCATCAGCATGTCGTGATCGCGAACGATTTCCCGGCTGAGGATTTTGTTCAGGTTGTGCTGCAACGAAGGCAGTTCTCGGGCAAGTTTTTCCAGGTGAGCAAAATGAATGGGGCAGACCTCGCTATCTTCCAAAGCAACGGCATTACACGCATGCAGATCGGTGCTGATGGCATCCAGACCAAGTATTTCGCCGGGGATCTGGAACCCTGTGACTTGCTCGCGACCATCGATCGACAGCACGCTGGTCTTGAACGAACCGATTCGCACCGCATACAGCGAACGCAACGGGTCGCCCGCGCGGTAAAGCGTTGCGCCCTTTTTGACCTTGAATCGTTGCACGATCAGTGTGTCGAGGCGTTCGATTTCCGGACCGGTCAGGCCAAGCGGCAGGCACAGCTCCAGGACGCTGCAGTTGGAACATGCAGACTTGAGGTTTTGACTTTGAATCTGCATGGCTTCAGACATGACATGTCTCCCCACGGATAGGATCAGCATACGCGCTAGCAGCCCAGGCCACCCTTTGTTCCAACATATAGTTGATGTAATAGACGAACGGGTGAAAGCCTCGTTGCCTCTGCTGGACCAATGCCCAATGCCTGTGCGTTATTCAGTCAATGCGCACTTTCTGAGCGTTGATGTAAATCAAGTCATGAGCGCTGCAGGCGCTCAGAATCGAGAAAAACCTGTTGGTGGCCTGATCCGCTGGCGGAGAAGTACAAGAGCGATTTTTCGAGTGCCGGGCAACTGCAGGCACATGACGTCCAGGCTGAGCCGAATATCCACCCCACGGGAGATTTTTCATGAGCCAGTATCAACGCCTGTTACTGATCATCAACCCGGCGTTGCGCCATTCCTCAGCCATTAATCATGCAGCGGCGCTGGCCAAGGCCAGCGGTGCAAGTTTGCATATCGCGGCGCTGACCCCTTCGTCCAAATGGTTATCGCTGCTTGAAGAGGGCGATCGAGAATCGGGTCGGGAGCGCTACCTGCAGGACCATCGCGGCTGGCTTGAGGCTCAGGCCGAAAATTTGCGTGGCAGGGGGATAGAGGTGACCACCGAGGTGGCCTGGGCCGAGGACATCAAGCAAGACATCATTGAACACGTCACGGACATGCAACCCGACGTGTTGATCAAGGAGGTTCAGCATGAGTCCGCGCTCAAGCGGGCCTTCTTCACCCCGTTGGATTGGCATTTGTTGCGTCACTGTCCGGTGCCGGTTTTTCTGGTGGGCGGGAGCAGCTTCGTTTTTCCTCGCAAGGTAGTAGCAGCGGTCGAGGTATCGGATGTCGAGTCTACCGACAATGTACTGAACGACCGAATCATCAAGCAGGCTTGCAGCCTTGCGATGCAGTGCAACGCCGAGCTGCATTTGCTGTATGCCTGCGATATCTCGGCCGCTTTTCTGGCGGACATGGGCGGCCTGACCCTCGCTGACCTGACCCACGCGCTTCGCAGAGACCTGGAAACGTCGTTCATTGAGTTGGCAGATCGGTTCGGAGTGCCCTCCGATCGTCGACATTTCATTGAGGGAAACCCGGTGAGGGCGTTGAGTGAGTTTGCCGATGAACACAATGTGGACGTGATCGTGATGGGCAGAGTCCAGTCCCATGGTGTGGACAAGCTTCTGGGCAGCACGACCGAGCATATTCTGTATCAGGTGCCCTGCTGCGTTCTGGCGGTCTAGATCCTGTGCGTACCAGACTTGATCCAGACCGTCAGTTGAGTCTGATACGAGTCAGAAAGGGGATTATTTGCGCTTCCAGTACTTTTGCATTTCCAGAAACAGGAAGGATGCGGTCCATGTGATGAGCACCAGCCCGGTAAGGGCTTGCAGGCCGGTCAAGTATTTGAGGTTGCCCACAGGCGAAATATCGCCGAAGCCGATGGTCGTGTACGTCGTAAAGGAAAAGTAAACGCAGTCCATCAGCGAACCGTCGAAGTTGCCCGTCAGGCTGCCCCATCCCCCTGAGTGCACCATCAGGTAATAGACCAGCGCAAAGCACCAGACCTCTATGGCGTGGGCCAGGAGGGCGCCGAATACGCCAACCACGATTCTGAAGCGGTTCCACACCTTGAGCCGGGGCAGCCAGTCATTCAGGCGCAACAGGCATTCGTAGTGGATCACTACGGCGATGACCACCACCAGCGTATTGATCAGCGTGACTGCCAGCATGGCAAATCTCCAGCGATAGGGGAGGCAGTGCATCTGAGTAGTTCTACGCGAGGAAGCCGGAAAATCGTTGAGCTGAATCAACAAGGGTTTAAGTCATCGAAAGCCAGTCGCTCCGTTAACGATAGCTGTTGATTAGTTGATAAAAGTCAGATCCCCCACGGTACAACGCCAAATAATCGAACTGCCGCTTTCCGGTCGCAACAAGTCGACAGGACTTTTTGCTGGCTGCAGTCATGAGTTCGCTCGAAGTAACAAACGTTTGACTCAAGGCTCGACAGCCAGGCGGGTTTGCACTCAGGCAGGTTTCAGGGCGAGGTATGTGATGCTCAAACTCAAACGCATTCTATTGATAGCCCCCAGCGAAATGACCCTGACCCCGGCGTTTGAGCGTGCACATGCCTTGGCGGGTGCAACCGGTGCCTTATTGCACATTGTCGCGTTCGATTATGTCCAGGCCCTGGCGGTAGCCGGTCTGCTTGACCATGACGCGATGGCACAGGCACGAGAAGGCTATCTGCAGGTTCACCGTCATTGGCTGGAGCAGCAGGCCCGGTTTCAACGATGCAGCGGCATACAGGTGACCACCGAAGTGGTCTGGGCCAGGTCGAGCCTGACAAATCTGCTGGAGTACGTGAACGACTTTCTTCCGGACCTGGTGATCAAGGACACCCATTATGTGCCGGCTCTGGACCGCGCCTTTCATCGGCCTGTGGACTGGCGATTGCTACGCGAGTGTCCGACCCACCTGCACCTGGTGACCAGCGCCCAAAATCCCAAGCCCTTGAAAATTCTCGCGGCGATCGATCTGTCCCATCTGGAGGAGCTCACTCAGGGGTTGAATGACCGAATACTCGACCTGGCCTCTACTCTGGCGGCCAGTTGCGGTGCGCAGTTGCACTTGCTTAACGTCAGTCGTTGGTCAGAGATAAGCGATGCGCCGATGAGTGTACCGACAGGCAGTCTTGATGAGAGTTTGAGAGACGCTATCGAGGATGCCCAACAAGAGGCATTCGATGTGCTTGCCGAGCGTTACTGCATCAAGGATGCCCGTCGACATTTATTGGCGGGCTCCCCCCACAAGGTTATCGCACTGTTCGCTCAACAGCATGCTTTCGACATGGTGGTGCTGGGCACGGCTTATCACCATGGGCCTGAGCGGTTTATCGGCGATACCGCCGAGAGTGTGTTGAACAGGGCACCGTGCAGTTTGATGATCGTCAAGCCATTATCGGGGGGCGGGATGTAGGAAGGCGGGAAATCACGACGCTGGAATCATCGGTGTACCGCTTTCGGCGGCGATGTCCTTTGGGCCAGGCATTAGGGCTCCGAAGTGAAATTTGTTTGAGCGAACACAAAAAATCCCGAAAGCATTTCTGTTTTCGGGATTTTTCATTGTTTCGCGACGGTGAAGCTAGTTGCTCTCGACTTTCCCTTAGACACCAGCTGCCAGAGGGAACAACCCTGCTACCAAGCAAGCGATCAAGATGAGGAAGCTCAGCGCAAACGCCCATTTCATGGTGTATTTCTGGTGGTCGCTGAACTCCACACCTGCCAAGCCACAGAGCAGGTAGGTCGAGGCCACAAGAGGGCTCAGAAGGTGAACAGGTTGGCCTACCAGAGAGGCACGTCCAATTTCAGCGTGGGTAATGCCATAGACTTCGGCAGCCTTGGCAAGTACTGGAAGCACACCATAGTAGAAGGCGTCATTGGACATGAAGAACGTGCCCGGAATACTCGCCAGCGCGGTTATCGGCGCCATGTATGGGCCCCAGGTCGCTGGTAGCATTGCCAGGAAGCTCGCAGACATCGCATTGACCATGCCCGTTCCGGAAAGAATGCCAGCCAGAATGCCGGCTGCCAGGAAGATCGCGATCTGGTTCAGGGCTGTTGGAGCGTGCGCGGAAATACGACGACGCTGATCGTTCATGTGTGGGTAGTTGATCACCAATGCAACGGAGAACGCGACCATGAACAAAATGGAAAGTGGCAAGATTTCCACCACCAAGCCGGCCATCAAAGCAATCGTCAGGCCCGCGTTCAACCAAAACAGTTTTGGGCGACGCAGTTCGGCATTCTCGTCTGACATCGATGGCAGACCTTCGTCAGTCTCCTCGTCAAAAACTGTGGCAGCAGCACCCACTGACAAGCGCAGTTTTCCAAGACGTTGACGCTCACGAATACCGATGAAGTAAGCCAGCGCCAGAACACCGAGGAAGCCCACTACCATAACGGGAATAAGTGGGATAAAGAGCTCGGACGTATCAACCTGCAAGGAGGCTGCGGCACGTGCAAGTGGTCCGCCCCATGGCAATAGGTTTGTCACACTTGCCGCCAGAATGACCACGCACGTCAGCGACAAGGGTTCGAGCCTCAGCCGTTTGAAGAGAGGCAGCATCGCGGTGACGGTGATCATGTACGTCGTTGAGCCGTCGCCATCCAGCGATACCATCCCTGCCAGAAGCGTTGCAAACACAACAGCCTTCATCGGGTCGCCGTTGATCAGCTTGATGAACTTGCGAATGATCGGATCGAACAGACCGGTATCAAACATCACGCCGAAGTAGAGGATCGCGAACATCACCATGACCGCGGTCGGCGCTACCTTTTTCAGGCCGTCGATCATCATGTTGCCCATGTCCGGACCGAATCCTGCCATGAGCGCGAATACGATCGGAACTGTTGTCATCGCTACCAACGGTGACAACCGCTTGGTCATGATCAGTGCCATGAAGGTCACTATCATGCCGTAGCCGAGTATTGAGAGCATTTGTATCACCTTGACGTAAAGTACAATTGTTTTTATGGGATCTGCGCAAAAAAGCGCATCAAGGTTCCCGCTGTATTTTTGGTTTGATCCAGCGGGTTGCCGCTGAGTCTCACACGAGTATCAACTCATGTGAAGGCCACCATTAAGCGAGAAGTCAGCACCATTCGCATACCCAGCCTCGTCCGAGGCCAGCCAAGCGCATACCGCTGCGATCTCCTCGGGTGTTCCAAGGCGACGAGTCGGAATGTCCTGGATGATGCGATCCATCGCGTCCGCCGTGGTGACGGACTTGAGTTTGGCAGTGGCGATGTAGCCAGGAGACACGGTATTCACCGTAACTCCGCGGGAACCGACTTCTCGTGCCAGTGCGCGAGTGAAGCCTCGGATTGCCGACTTTGCAGTTGAGTAGTTGACTTGACCTACTTGGCCCAGTTGGGCGTTTACTGAAGAAATGTTGATCACTCGTCCCCAGCCTCGTTCAGCCATGCCATCGATAACCTGTTTGGTTACGTTGAACAGCGAGTTGAGGTTGGTATCGATGACCGTGGCCCAGTCATTGGGCTGCATGTCCTGAAAAACAACATTCCGAGCGGTGCCGGCGTTGTTGATCAAAACGTCAACGGGGCCGACATTTTTCTTGATTTGATCGAAAGCCTTCCGGCAGGACTCCCAGTCAGCAACGCTGCCTTCAGAAGCGATGAAGTTAAAGCCAAGCTCCTTTTGTTGAGCGAGCCAAGTGTCCTTCAGAGGCGAGTCAGGGCCGCATCCCGCGACGACGGTGAATCCGTCACGCGCCAGTCGTTGGCAAACTGCGGTGCCCAGGTTTCCCATACCTGCAGTAACAAATGCGATCTTTTTGTTCATGCGCAAACTCCTGTTGTGTTTTTTGTTGGGAGCATTGATTGCAACCTTTGAAGGCTACTGGAGGCTAATAAACCCCAGTCGAAATTGTTTTGCAAGGTTACGCAGTACAATTTCGCTAAAAAGAAACAATTTCTTACCAGCGGTCATCTTCATGGGGATGCGGTTTCATGATCCTCCAGAGTTCCTCCAGTCCATCGAGCGTCGAGGTGCGAGGGCGGTACTCGCAACCCACCCATCCCTGATAGGCCCGGTCTTCCAGCATGGAGAGCAGTTTCGGGAAGTCGATGTTGCCTGTGCCTGGCTCGTTGCGGCCGGGAAAGTCCGCGACCTGAATGTGCCTCACCCGCGACCACCATTGATTGAGCTTACGCAGGCAATCCACGCCGAGAAGCTCGGTGTGGTAGGTGTCCAGGATCAGTCCAAGGTCGGGCAGTGCCTCGAGCATCTCTTCAGCGAAGTCGAAGTGGCTCATCAGGTAACCTGGGACTTCATCTGAGCTGATGACTTCAATCAACGGCTCGATGCCTTCTCCAGACAAGAACTCAACGGCGTACTTCAGATTGCGACGGTAAATGCCGCTATCGGCAATGACCCCAAGTTCTGCCTGCGACACCCCTGACATCAGGTGAACCATTCGGCAGTCGAGTGCACTGGCATATTCAACGGCCTTGGTTAGATCCGATCGAAATGCTTCTTTTGAACTGCAAATGCCGGTGTTGCCTTTGGTTGGGCCCGATGGCGCGGCGAATTGCACCATCTGGAGTTCATGCTCGCGGAGAAGCTCTGCGATTTGCGGTGCTTCGTATTCATAGGGCGAGGGAAACTCGATGGCTCGAAAACCCGCGTTGGCCGCTGCCGAGAACCGCTCCAGAAAAGGCAATTCCGTAAACTGGAAGCCGATGTGCGCGTTCAACCTGGTCATGGGTGACTCCTCAAATCTTCGAATCTGCATCAGGCGTTCAGAAGGCTGCGCAGCTTCAATACGGCGCTGTCGGGTGTTGTCAGTACAGGCAGACCACTTGCTTGGCTCACCCTTTGTGCTGCACTGGTCATGGAAAATTGTGCAAAACACAGCAGCTCGCTATTGGTAGGGGGGCGTGCTGAGTCGACGATAAGCGCGTCATGGCGTTCGGCATTCCCCTTGCGCAATTCGGCGAGTGCTTCTGGGCAGACAAGGGAATTGAGCTCAATATCGACACCCAGTTGTTGCGCATAGGCTTGAAATTCCTCGGTCATCGATGCAATGGCCGGCTGGAAAGTCGCAAGTATGGTGATTTTTGGGGTGCGTTGAATGGCCTCCTCGATCATGGCTTCGTTCGGTTTAAGTACCGGAATGCTCAGCGAGCGCTTGCACAAATCGATCGCGTCACCGAATGCCGAACACGTAAACAAGATCGCATCAGCACCGGACTCTGCGGCGTAGGTAGCGAGTTTCAAGAACCGCTGGCTCAATGCCGGAGTCAGTTCACCGGCCTCGGCCAAATCGCTGGAAAGCGAATCTTCCAATAAATTGGCCAGCCTGGCCTCAGGCCAAAGCCGAGTGAATGCTTCAGTAATGGGTGCGATTGCTACTGGTGTTGCATGGATCAAATAGATGCGTGGTGCGGTCATGACGGATTCCTGGATTGCTGTAGGGCAAGTTGGTGTACGGTGAAGTCCTGAAGTGTCACTGGCGTGTTGATGTGCATCAGGTGTGTTATTTTTCTTTAAAGCTTGGTTTTGGATGTAACGCTCCATCCCAGGCAATGCATTGATGTCATCCTCCTCTGATTACCGGTTTCCATGAATTCAGCAGAATCGACTCTTCAGCAACCCTTGGTGGGCGAACCAGCCAAAATGAAGCCCAAGATAAAGAAAGACCTTGCGGAGCAGTTGGCACCCAAGATCATCGACATGGCCAGAGCCCGGTCGATGCGCGCTGGTGATCCTTTGCGCGAGGAGTCTTTTGCCAAGGAGTTGGGAGTTTCCCGATCTCCGATTCGACGAGGTTTCGCGTTGTTGGCCGAATTGGGTCTGGCGACCAAGGAGCCGAACCGAGGTTATTTCCTGACAGCTGACGCGCGAGGAATCGACAGTCGCAAGCTCCCTCTGGAAGTCGATCCGTTTGAAGACTTCTATTTGCGCGTTGTCGACGACGTCTTGCGTGGTGACATTCCCACGACTTTTTTTGAAGCCGAGTTGATGCGCAAATATGAGGTGCCGAGAGGACAGCTCATGAAGGTTCTGACCCGGCTGGCCAATGAAGCAATGATTGAGCGCAAGCCGGGGCAGGGGTGGGAGATCAACAGTTTTCTGCACGACTCCAAAGCCCATATTCAGAGCTACCGCTTTCGCATGGCAATCGAACCGGCTGCGGTATTGGAACCGGGTTACGAGGTGGATAAGCCAGCGTTTGCCAAAGCGCGGGAAATCCAGCAGCAACTGCTCGATGGCGACATTTTCACCTTGTCGCGATCGCAGCTGTTTCAGATCGGTTCGCAGCTTCATGAGCTGGTGGTGCGCTGCTCGGGCAACGCTTTCTTTCTTGAGGCTATCCGCCGCCAGAACCAATTGCGTCGGTTCATGGCCTACAAGGCCAACGTGGATCGGCCTCGCCTGATCAACCAATGTAAAGAACACATCCATCTTCTTGATCTCATCGAAAGTGGACAGCGAGAGGCGGCGGCGGAATTTCTACGCAACCACCTTGATGTGGTCGGGCGGCAGAAAACAGATAAAGAGGCCAAGGATGAGCTGGAGTACCAGCGCAGCCTTGAAATATCGGTTGTCAGCTAGTGCTCAGCTCGTTTAACAGCACCACGCCATCGTCATCGCCGAACAGTTGGTCGCCATCGGCGATGGTGTGCCCGGCGAATTCCACCGATATGCCAATCTGTCCCTCGTTTCGTTTGACGGTCTTGCGCGGGGATGTGCCCAGTGCCTTGATGGCGATCGGCATATCGCGCAGCGCCGCTTTGTCGCGGATGTAACCGTAAATCAACACACCGGCCCAGCCGTTCTTGACCAGATCCTCAGCGATCACATCGCCAAACAGCGCGTAGCGGTCACTGCCACCACCGTCCACCACCAGCACCCGGCCGTGTCCTGGCAGACTGCTTATCTCCTTGATCCTGGAA
>Ga0209676_1001315_pt1 | contig 25209 bp, 21 predicted proteins | sample AraplaCvi_mLB_r2_FD_184282 | JGI IMG/M metagenome (GOLD analysis project Ga0209676, IMG submission 184282) | Arabidopsis root microbial communities from North Carolina, USA - plate scrape MF_Cvi_mLB_r2 (SPAdes) (version 2) | ecosystem: Host-associated > Plants > Roots > Endosphere | place: USA... | reverse complement strand
AGTAACCTTTAGCTAATTTCAATACTTTTTTACGACGTTTGCGCGTCACTGTTCCGCCTTTTACGCGTGGCATATGAATTACCTCCTGCTTTTCATTTAAAAATGAATGTTAGTATTTTGTTTGTGTAGTCAAATTATTTCATGTAAACAAGTAATGATTTGATGCGTTTGAAGTCACCAGATGAAACGATGTTTGCTTTACGTAGGTGACGTTTTTGTTTTGTAGATTTGTTTGCGAATAAGTGGCTTCCATAAGCACGGTCATATTTTAATTTACCTGAACCCGTTTTTTTGAAACGTTTCGCAGCTCCACGGTGAGTTTTCATTTTTGGCATGTCGAATTCCTCCTAAACTGTTCGTCTAATATTATTTCTCGTTCTTTGGTTGAAGAACTAAGAACATGCTTCGGCCTTCCATCTTCGGTTTTTGTTCAACCGTCGATACTTCAGCACAAGCTTCAGCAAAACGATCTAATACACGTTGACCAATGTCTTTGTGTGTAATCGCACGACCTTTGAAACGTAGGCTACATTTTACTTTATCGCCTTTTTCAAGGAATTTAATCGCATTACGTAGCTTCGTTTGGAAATCATGCTCATCGATTGTTGGGCTCAGACGAACCTCTTTCATTACGATGACCTTTTGATTTTTACGAATTTCACGGTCTTTCTTTTGCTGTTCAAACTTAAATTTACCATAGTCCATGATACGAGCGACTGGCGGCTTGGCTTGAGGGGCCACAAGGACAAGATCCAAGTTTACACGAGTGGCGATTTCTAGCGCTTCGTTACGTGTCTTTACACCAAGCTGGTCACCATTGTGATCGATTAATCGAAGTTCACGTGCGCGAATGCCTTCGTTTACATACATGTCTTTGCTAATAGTAATCCACCTCCAAGTAGTTGTCGCGAATACATGGTTTGGGCAAAGTCTTGCCCGGTTGAACGGTACATCATCTTGTCATGTCCATAAAAAAAGGACGGACACTTTGAAGATGTCCGCCCGCTATATGTGCATGCGCAAGTCTACGCAAAACAATTCAACGTGTCATACCTGTTCACAGCCCAAGAGCGTTGTATCAGGTGAGAAGCGGGCAGCCTCTACTTCAACCACAAACTTTGTATTCATTAACCTTAACTATATTAACATGTACTTTTATAAGCTGTCAAATGTTTTTTAGCTTATTTATTAATAAAGTAGCCTAAAAACTTTTAATCTAAACTATTATAGTGGTTATCATCGTAACGTGTGGTCGTTGATTTCCGTTCGGGCTGGGCGCTTTGTTGCTGCCGCTACGCTTTCGCACAGAGCAGTGCTTCCCGGGGGCGTTCGATGCGCCGCTTCACTCGCGATGCTCGCTGCAGGGTCTCATCTGTGACGCTAATCCCCAAGAAGTCGCCCAACCTCCACTCCAATCAACTTATATAAATGACATACGTTTTAACAAATGTCATTTCAAACTTTTTATGATCTTGCCAGGCAAATTTCTAATCCTTCTTCAATCTGATTGAATTCGCCTGCAAAGCATTAAAATTATTTTGTAATTTCAGCTTTAATATTTGCTAAGAAGTCTTGGAAGCTAATTGTTTCTGAATCTTTTGAGCCGTAACGACGTACGTTTACGCCAGCAGCCTCTACTTCTTTGTCTCCGATAACAAGCATATATGGGATTTTTTTCATTTGTGCTTCACGGATTTTGTAACCTAGTTTCTCTTCACGGTCATCCATTTCAACACGTAAGCCTGCTGCAGTTAATTGCTCTTCAATTTGTTTAGCATAATCAAAGTGTGCTTCGTTTGAAACTGGAATGACTTCAACTTGTACTGGTGCTAACCATGTTGGGAATGCACCTTTGTATTCTTCGATTAAGAAGGCAACGAAGCGTTCCATTGTTGATACTACACCACGGTGAATAACAACTGGGCGATGTGGTTTACCATCTTCTCCTACATAAGTTAAGTCAAAGCGTTCCGGTAATAAGAAGTCAAGCTGAACTGTTGATAAAGTTTCTTCTTTACCAATTGCAGTTTTTACTTGTACGTCTAGTTTAGGACCGTAGAATGCCGCTTCACCTTCAGCTTCAAAGTAATCTAAGCCAAGCTCATCCATTGCCTCTTTTAACATGCTTTGTGCTTTTTCCCACATTGCATCGTCGTCGAAGTATTTTTCAGTATCCGCTGGGTCACGGTAAGATAAACGGAATGAGTAATCATTTAAATCGAAGTCTTTATAAACTTCTAAAATTAATTGTACTACTTTTTGGAATTCCACTTTAATTTGGTCTGGACGAACGAAAATATGTGCATCATTTAAAGTCATCCCACGTACACGTTGTAAACCTGAAACAGCACCTGACATTTCGTAACGGTGCATTGTACCAAGCTCAGCAATACGTAATGGTAAGTTACGATAAGAATGCTTGCTATTTTTGTACACCATCATATGGTGAGGGCAGTTCATCGGACGCATAATTAATGTTTCATTGTCCATTTCCATTGGTGGGAAAATAGAATCTTGGTAATGATCCCAGTGACCAGAAGTTTGGTACAACTCTTTAGAACCAAGTACTGGTGTGTATACATGCTTATAACCAAGAGATAATTCTTTATCTACAATATAGCGCTCAATAACACGACGGATTGTCGCACCGTTTGGTAGCCATAGCGGTAAACCTTGACCAACTTTTTGAGAAGTTGTAAATAATTCTAATTCTTTACCGATTTTACGGTGATCACGTTCTTTTGCTTCTTCAAGCATTTGTAGGTGATGTTTTAATTCTTCTTTTTTAAAGAAAGCAGTACCATAAATACGTTGTAGCATTTTATTATCTGAGTTACCTCTCCAGTAAGCACCGGCTAATGAAAGAAGTTTGAACTCACGAAGCTTGCCTGTTGATGGTGCGTGGATACCACGGCAAAGGTCGAAAAATTCACCTTGATGGTAAATAGAAACTTGCTCATCTGCCGGAATCGCTTCAAGTAATTCTAATTTATATTCATCGCCAATTTTTTCATAGATCGCTTGTGCTTCTGCACGGCTAACATTTTTGCGCTCTATCTCTAGGTTTTCAGCGATAATTTTTTTCATTTCTTTTTCGATTGTTGGTAAGTCTTCAGCAGTGATTGGAGTTGGTGAATCGATATCGTAGTAGAAGCCACCTTCAATAACTGGACCGATACCAAGTTTAACATCTGGGTATAAACGTTTAATCGCTTGTGCTGTTAAGTGCGCAGTAGAGTGACGTAAGATTTCCAGTGCTTCCTCATCATTCTGAGTAATAATTGAGATTGTTGCATCCTCTTCAATTGGTGTTTTTAAATCGACTAAGACACCATTTACTTTACCCGCATATGCTTTTTTACGAAGTCCTGGGCTAATTGATAATGCTACGTCATCAGTAGATGTGCCTTTTGCAAATTCCTTTACAGCGCCATCTGGGAAAGTTAATTTAATCATATCTGACATTTTTCTGCACTCCTTATAGTTTTGTTGTGATGCATGATTGAAGTCAAAGAATCCCCGGAATTGATCCTCATTCAATAGGTGTTTGGACACTCACTGAAAAGGACCTACATCCGCATTCGTTCACCACTATTTTCCACTGAACGAAAATAAAAAAAGCTCCGTCCCTACGAAAGGGACGAAGCGTATGCTCGTGGTTCCACCCTTCTTCCTTCCGACCTTTTATAGTCAGACGAAGCTCAAGGCTAGCTAACGGGCTAGGGACCGGCGAAAGATTATCCCTTTCGCTGCTCAGCAGGTAGTAAATAATGTGCTCAAACTAGGAAGCTTACAGCCAATGACTTCCCTCTCTAAAAGCCTTACACAAAATTCATGTCCTCATCAATGCATTTGATCAATTATGCCTCGGCATAATCCGAAGGCTTTAACTTTTTCAGTAAGTTTTTGGACACCAGTTGAAAGAAGTTAATTATTATATGTGACAGTATACGCTCGATTGTCATAAAATGCAACTGCCAATCTTACATACGTCTATTTTGCCCGCCCATTTTAATCGGCTCTGTCAAGGCTTTAATACGTTCCATAACACGTCCAGCCTTCACGACTTCTATGTCACCCTTTTGTGACTGTGCTAAATGATGCTCCAACTCATCGTAATTAAAATTAGATGTAATGAATGTTGGCAATTGCTCTGCCATGCGGTAATGGAAAATAGTCCCCAAAATTTCATCTCGCGTCCAAGCAGTCATAGTTTCGGCTCCTAAATCATCAAGCATTAGCACTGGTGCCTTTTTCACATAGTCTATTTTTTCATTCAATGTGTTATCGCCAATTGCATTTTTCATTTCTCGTAAAAATTCAGGCACAAAAACTACAACTGACTTTACTTTAGCCTTCGCAAGTTCATTAGCTAATGCGCCTAACACAAAAGATTTCCCCACTCCGAATTGACCATACAAATAAAAGCCTTTAGAAGGCAAATTACCTGTATCTAGTACATTTTGAACAAAATCAGCCGCACGGTTTGCAATGTCAACACGTGTATGATCATCAATAAATAAATCACTTATAGTAGCTTGTAGCACATCCTTTGGCATATGCATACTTGCTATCATATTAGCAACATCACGACGCTCATCTTCACGTATCTTTTGCTCGCATCGTACATAATCAATTTCAACAGTACTCCTTACTACACGTAAAGTAGGTAAAAAACCTTTTAAGTAATTTGTACAATTTTCTGTATTGTCACAGCCACAGCAGACTGTAGATTGACTAATAAATTCATGGAGCTTCGGTAAATTACGTTCAACCGCATCATAGCTTAACTCATCCATATGCTCAGCTAAAAACTCTTGCACACGAGGGTTTTCTAATATTTCTTTACGCATCGCTTCATATCGTTCTTGAAATGATGGTACCTTAATTGCTCTTTTTAATGGTCCATTAATCGGTTCGATTGTCATTCACCTACCTTATCTTGAATATTACCTAATTTTTCTAGTATCTTTTGTCTTTCCTTTTCAAAATCAGTAGTGCCAGTATTTGTTGTATCTTTTAATACTTCCTCTGATTTTTCATTACGCTTATAAAACCAATCTGGCACTTTTTCCTCTCGGCGATTTTTTGTGTAAGAGTTCTTTTTTGCCGAAGACTGGGGTTTATTTTTCCACGTAGTGTACTTATCATGTTCTTTACGTGCTAGCTCCATTGCTTCTTTTGCTGTTTGAATATTTTTACGTACCCAATGATCCGCAATCGTTTCCACATATTTCTTAGGTAGCTTCATATCAGTTGTTAGCATTACATATTCCAGAAGAGCATTAACAACCCCTACCGGCATTCCATGCTGGACAATTAAACTCTCTGCAAGCTGTACGGAGGTTTGTAGCGGTTCTTTGCCATTATTGATATCTCGCAATACTTGCACTGGTGGAGTCGTCTCTAAATATTGCTGAAGCTCCTGGTCCTTTGTTTTTTGGCCGGGTTCTTCTACGGATGACGGCTCAGTCACTCTAGCAAGCTTTGGTGGTTCTTTTGATACCGTTAGCTTATAAAAATCCGCAGCGGCCTTACGTAAACGTTCCAATGAAATACCTAGATCATCATCTAATGCCAGAATTACTACCTTTTGCATATCGAGTGCCGTTAAGCGATATAAAAATGCTAATTTCGCTATTGTTTCACGCACCTCAAATGTTAGTAGGCTTGCCGGGACTAGTTGCTCCGATAAGCCCGCTTGCAGCAGTTCAAAGTCAAACTGGTCAAAATAAAACGGATATATCTTTTGCTGTGTATCCTTACGACTAGTATCTGCATGTAAATCATCTGGAATCCTTGTACTTACAGGCTTAAAAACATCTATGAAGGCACGCGATACATCTTTAAATTCTGCATCTCTTGTAGATGGAATAAAACGCTGACGTAACTTCCGATAAGCTTGCTCCCCAATTTTACTAAATAAAAACATCGACAGCAGTGGGTCTTTCATAAAACTATCCGCATCAAGTGGACGTATCAGCTCGTATAAAAAGCTCCGTTCGCCATCATCTTCTTTTTTCCATGTGTGTAACAGGCCAATTGCTTCAAGCGCAATACGTGCCTCAAATACTTTGCCAATAGGAAGCCCTAACACATTCATTAAATAATAATGTGTCATTTGCTGCTTTGGCATTTGCTCAGCCTCTGCCCATAATGTTAGATAAAGGCTGATTGGTTCCGCTCCAATTAAAGGCTGATAAAAAAGCGTTACTAATTGACGTTCCTGCGTAGAAAGTGCATGAGGTAGACGAATGTCAAAAGAATCAGCAGGCTGTAATTCCTTATACAAATGGATCAACGTCATTCCCCTCTCTATTCCCTATAATTTCTGCTCTGTTTGGCGTTGGATAATTTCTTTAATTTCTTCAATAAAGACATTGATATCCTTAAATTGACGATACACCGATGCAAAGCGCACATACGCAACCTCATCGATTTTCGCTAAGCGATCCATTACCATTTCCCCTACATCCTCAGATCGGACTTCAGAATTCCCAATACGGCGAAGATCTTTTTCAATAGACATTACTAGTCCTTCAAGTACTTCAAGAGAAACAGGTCGTTTTTCGCAAGCACGAATAAGTCCACGAAGTACCTTTTCACGGCTAAATTCTTCTCGTGAACCCTCTTTTTTCACTACAACTAACGGTGTCTCTTCAATTTTTTCAAACGTTGTAAAGCGGAAGCCACATGACTCACATTCACGACGTCTACGAATTTCTTTATTATCATCAACTGGCCTCGAATCCACAACACGCGTTCCGTTAAATTGGCAAGATGGACATCTCATATATTTACTCTCCTGATTTCACAACAATTTAGTATTTCTATTATAACAAATTTCCTATGTATAAGAAAAGCGCATTGACGATAGTGTGCTCATGATAAGCCTTGAAAGCCAAAAGTACAAGCATAGATTTTATAATCTAATACAAAAAGCACATTGAAATCACTCGGATTTCAATGTGCTCAACATATTTGCTTGATTATGCATTAACCGTTTCTAATGCTTTTGCCACTTTTTTCACAAGATCTACTACGCGTGCTGAATAACCCCATTCATTGTCGTACCAAGCAAGCACTTTCACTTTGCGGTCACCCAATACCATTGTAGAAAGTCCATCTACTGTTGAAGAGTAAGTTGTTGTATTGTAATCAGAAGATACTAGAGGCTCAACTGAGAAGTTTAAAATACCTTTCATTGGACCTTCAGTAGCTGCCTTAACGAATGCAGCGTTAATAGAATCTACAGTTACATCAGTATTTAAATCAACTACTAGGTCAACTAATGATACGTTTGGTGTTGGAACACGAAGTGCCATACCATGAATTTTGCCTTCTAATTCCGGTAACACTAATTTCAATGCTTTTGCAGCACCTGTAGATGTTGGAATGATAGACTGTGCGCAACCACGTGCACGTCGTAAATCTTTATGTGGATTGTCTAAATTCTTTTGGTCATTTGTATAAGCGTGAACTGTTGTCATTAAACCGTTTTCGATACCAAATGTGTCATTTAATACTTTAGCAACTGGTGCTAAGCAGTTTGTTGTACAAGAAGCATTTGAAATAACATCATGTTTTGTGATATCAAGTTTCTCATCATTTACACCTAAAACAATTGTTACGTCCTCGTTTTTACCTGGTGCAGTTAAGATAACTTTCTTTGCGCCTGCTTCTAAGTGCATTGCTGCTTTTTCACGATCATTAAATTTACCAGTTGCTTCAATAACGATATCCACACCCATTGTTGCCCATGGTAATTTTAATGGGTCGCGTTCGCTAATAATTTGAACACGTTTACCATTTACAATTAAAGCATCGCCTGCAGGCTCAACTGAACCCTCGAACGTTCCGTGATTTGTGTCATACTTAATCAAATGTGCTAACGTTTCAGCTGGATAGCTGGCGTTAATTGCAACGATATTTAAACTTTCTTGTACGATCGCTTGGCGGAAAACCATACGTCCGATACGTCCGAAACCATTTATAGCAACTGATACTGTCATTTATAAAATCCTCCTGTGAGTGCATACTCAGATTAATTATATACTTTATGGTGATTAGTATAACACAATTTTAAAAAAGATGAACATTATATATTCATAATATTAAAGTTCTTATTTTCTGAAAAATAAAATCGCCTAAATTAGTCCTTATTATGGTATAAACTCACAAAAAAATGCATAGCAAAGTGTTTTTGCTATGCATTCACGTTTTTAAAACACAATAATGTTTATGAAATAGGGTGTCATATTAAATATAGTATGGCTCTTCGGCAAAACAAGGGGTTTATTTCCGTTCCGGCCGGGCGCTTTCCTAGGGGCGTCCGATGAGCCGCTTCACTCGCGATGCTCGCTCCAGGGTCTCATCTGTGACGCTGACCCCCGAGGAGTCGCCCAGCCTCCACTCCAATCAACCATGTCACATAGCGTGTATGTTCTGACTTGTCACTATAATTTACAATGATAAAACTTAACAAGATATTTTTTGTGTGAAAGCGAAGCAATAGAAGTTGTACAATCACATCTAATAGGTCAATTCTGTTAGATTATTGAGTAAGTTAATGTTCACTTTTGGAAGAACTACTCGACTCCCGTTGGAAAACTCGATGCTTACAGCAGTAGCCTAGGACAGAAATCATTTAAAGCACAACGTTCATATTTTGTTTAACAAAAATAAAAATGCGTAGCAATATGTCATTGCTACGCATCGAATGATTTTACAGATTTTTAATTAATTATAATACGTCCCAAGATGTCAGGATTTTTTTCAGTTGGCGCTCTGTTTGTTCTAAATTTTCATTGTTGTAAATAACCGCATGGGCCCCTTTTTCTTTGACTGACATCGGTAACTGAGAATGCATTCGGGCTAGTGCATCCTCCTTTGGTAAGTTGTTACGCTCCATTAATCGACGGAGCTGTACCTCCTCACTAACTGATACCACGATAATGCGTTCAACAAAATGCTGCAATTTATTTTCAAATAAAAGTGGAATATCCATCACAACATGCTTTTCTCCGGCTTCTATATATGCATCGCGCTGGCGTAACATTTCCTTGCGAATAGCAGGATGCATAATATCATTTAACATTTTACGCTTAACAGGCTCGTGAAAAATAATATCGCCCAGCTTAGCACGATTTAAACTCCCGTCTTCTAGCAATATATCTTGTCCAAAATTTTCAACAATTAGCTTTAAAGTCTCCGTTCCTGGTTCAACAACATCACGCGCTACAATATCTGCATCGACAATTGGTAAACCAAGTGCGGTCATCATTTTTACTACTGTACTTTTTCCGCTCGCTATACTTCCTGTTAATCCGATAATCATAGTTAAATCCCCTTTAATGTTGACAATTTGGGCAAAAGACTGATGTGCGCCCACCTATCGTCATTTGGCTCGTTGCAGTTCCACACGTTGGGCACATCTTCTTCCCATACATTTGCAGTCGATTCTGCATGCTTCCAGCCTCACCATTTATATTACGATAATCTGAAATTGTTGAACCTCCTGCTTCAATGCTTTGGCGTAAAATAGCGACAATCGCCTCGAACAATTCACGTTTACGCTTTTCACTAATGCGGTTCATTGTACGGGCCGGATGAATTTTTTGCGTAAATAATGCTTCTGTTGCGTAAATATTACCACAGCCCGAAATGACTTGCCCATCCATAATTACATCTTTAACGGCCTTTTTCTCATATTTCGGCAACTTTGATTTCGCAATAAAATAATCACATGCTATTTCATCGAATGGCTCTGGTGCCATTTTTGTTAATGGTGCATGATCCTCAATTTTTGTTAAAAAACGTAGTTCACCAAAGCGGCGTATATCTGAATAAATTAAATAGCCACCATCTACCATTTGAAATGTAGCATGAATATGCTTTTTAAATTTCACCTCTTGGATTTCCTCAGGAGAATTTACCACAAACCAAGCACCTGTCATCCCTAAATGACTAACAAGCACATAAGGGACATCTTCCTTCAGTAAATGAAAGAAGATGTATTTTGCTCGTCGTTCAATTGTTGTAATCGTCATTTGAGTCAACGATATTTCAAATGCATCAGGCTCAGCTTGCTTCACGATACATTGCTTTCCTTCCCCAAAGGAAAAACGAATAATTTCTGATAGTTGAACTTGTTGAATTGTCCGCCCTTCAATTTTAGGTTTTAATGCCTGGACGACACCTTCAACCTCTGGTAATTCAGGCATTTTAACCTCTCCTTATTTTGCTTCGTACCAAGTTGCACCGTAGTTAAAATCTACTTTTAATGGTACTGAAAGCTCGATTGCGTTCTCCATAACTTCTGGTACTATTTTTTCAAGCAATGCAATCTCCTCTTTAGGTGCTTCAAATATTAATTCATCATGCACTTGTAAAAGGATTTTTGCCTGCATATTTTCTTTTTTCAAACGAGCATCCATATCAATCATTGCTTTTTTAATAATATCAGCTGCACTTCCCTGAATTGGTGTATTCATCGCAGTACGCTCTGCAAAGCTTCGTAGATTGAAATTCGAGCTCGTAATGTCAGGTAAATATCGACGTCTATTTAAAGTCGTTGTCACATAACCATTAAACTTCGCATCTTGGACGATATCATCCATGTATTGTTTTACACCTGGGAAACTTGCAAAATATTTCTCAATAAATGTAGCAGCTTCCTTACGAGTAATATCTAAGTTTTGCGATAAGCCATAATCACTAATCCCATAAACAATACCAAAGTTCACTGCTTTTGCAGCGCGACGCATATTACTATCGACCTCATCTGCTGAAACATGGAATACATCCATTGCTGTACGTGTATGAACATCCATACCTTCACGGAAAGCTTCGACTAAATTTTTATCGTTCGACATATGGGCTAATACACGCAATTCGATTTGTGAATAATCGGCAGAAAATAATATCCACTCTTCTTTCGATGGCACAAATGCCTGACGAATTTTTCGCCCTTCTTCTAAACGAATCGGGATGTTTTGTAAATTCGGATCCGTTGAGCTTAAACGTCCTGTAGCTGTTAATGCTTGCTGGAATCGTGTATGCACCTTTCCATCCTCTTTATGGATTTCCTTTAATAAGCCTTCGATATAAGTTGACTGTAATTTCCCTAGCTGGCGATATAAAAGAATATGCTCAATAATCGCATGCTCTGGTTTTAATTTTTCCAACACATCTGCTGCAGTTGAATAACCTGTTTTTGTCTTTTTAATAACAGGAAGACCAAGCTTATCAAAGAGAATAACACCTAATTGCTTTGGTGAATTAATATTGAAGGTTTCTCCTGCTTCAGCATAAATTGCTTGTTCAATAACTATTAGCTTGTCATTTAATTCCTGACCCATCTTCTCTAATGTGGCACGATTGACCGTGATCCCCTCACTTTCCATTTCCCCTAAAATAGAAGCAAGCGGAAGTTCTAAATTTTTATAGAGCTCGAACTGTTCATTTTCCTTTAACAATGTCTCTAGTTTTGGCTGTAAAGACCACACAGCAAAGGCTTTGCGGCTAGCATGCTCAGCAAGTGCATCTATAGCTGGTATAGCTCGTTTCGCCCCTTTACCATAAACGGCCTCATTTGCCTGCACATTACGATATCCTAGTTCTTTTGCAAGAGTTGCCACATCATCTCCACTTAGCGCAGGGTTATTAATATAAGAAGCAAGCAATAAGTCAAATTCCACACCAGCTAAACGTATTCCCGCACGTTTTAACGCAGCTTGAGATGCTTTTGAATCAGACATGTACTTTATTTTAGTAGCATCTTCTAACCAGAGACGAAGAACATCTGATTTAGCCGCAAGATCAAAAGGCACGTACATTGTTTTCGTTCCATCTGTTAATGCAATACCTAGTTGCTGGCAAGTATGATAATGCTCGTCCTCTAACTCCAAGTGCACTGCCATTACATCTTTTAAATGCTCTTGCTTTACTTCTTCCACAATTTCATAGTCAAAAGGTGCTTGTTCCTCTTCTTGGACAGTAAAATCACTTTTTTCTAGTAGTGATTTAAAACCAAGCTCTTGCCACACACTAATCAATTCTTCCTCATTCGGACCATTGTAAGCAAGATCAGAAAGCGTTATATCAATCGGCGCTTTTGTAAAAATAGTAGCTAGCTTTTTACTCATTAGTGCCTGTTCTTCATTGGCAACTAATTTTTCTTTCATTTTAGAAGCCTTCACCGTATCCATTGCCGCATAAAGCGACTCTACTGAACCATGCTCTTTAAGTAATTTAACAGCCGTTTTTTCACCAACACCTGGTACACCAGGGATATTATCTGAGGAATCCCCCATTAAACCTTTCATATCTATAATTTGTTGCGGCGTTAAGCCGTATTTTTCTGCAATAAAAGCAGGTGTATTTTTTTCAATTTCAGTAATACCTTTTTTCGTAATGTATACTGTTACTTGCTCAGTCGCGAGCTGTGTTAAGTCACGATCTCCTGATACAACGATGACATCCATATCCTGAGTTGAAGCTTCAGTGGCAAGTGTCCCTATAATATCGTCCGCTTCGTACATTTCAAGCTCATATCGCTTAATACCGTAAGCATCGATAAGCTTGCGTATATAAGGGAACTGCTCAGATAATTCTGGTGGAGTCTTTTGTCGACCACCTTTATATTCCGTAAATGTTTCATGACGGAAGGTTGTCTTACCCGCATCAAAGGCAACCAAAATTTTCGTTGGTTGCTCTTCCTCCAATATTCTTTGTAACATCGTTGTAAAGCCGTACACTGCATTCGTATGAATTCCACTATCATTCGTCAATAATGGCAACGCAAAAAAAGCGCGATATGCTAAACTATTGCCGTCCAATAATAGCAATTTATCCTTTGTCATGATTTTATCCTCCTGCGTTTTCGTCTTCTTAATTGTAAAACGAAAACGTATGTTTGAAAATGCCTCTTCCTTTTACTTTATCGAGAAAACAGGTATTTTACCAATCATAACGTTGAAAATCGCCAAAATTTCTACAGCAATAGATGAACGTATGTTTAACTACACAAAAAAAGCCAATCACTTATTGTAATTGACTTCTCCGTCGTTATTTACTAACTTTATTTGTTTTTCCTTTACGATAGAAAATTTCTTCATATATGACAGTCAAAATAAAGGCATTCATAAAGGCAAACACTAAAAACATTGGCATACCGCCCAGCTTTTGATGTGTAAGCTCTGTATCGAAAACCATTACAGCGCTGATTTGCGCTAAAAAGAAAATGAAGCCAATCCCTACTTGCCAAATAGGACGCTTAGCTTTTCGCTTTTCATACCAAAATATTTTTTTAAATATTTTTCGTACATCCTCAGCAATGACCAAACTTAATAAAAATAAAATAACAAAAAATACTGGTATATGATAAACACTTTTTGTGATCCATGCAAAATCTGATAGACGGAAGAAAAGTGTAAATAACGATGCAATACTACAGGCTATCCCTAAATTTTGGAGCCACTTACTAATTTGCAACTTCACAACTATTACCCCCATTTCTTATTTTTCAACATTATCATTCTATCAGATAATAGTCATATACGAAACATAAAATTATAAATTTCTATCATTTTCATAACATACCATCGTATAAATGAAATATATTTACAAAATATACGATTCAACATTTAAAACCCCAAAACCAGATCATAAATGCCTATCACCATAAAGCGGGGTTGATTTTCGTTCCGACTGGGCGCTTTGTACCTGTCGCTTTGCTTTCGCTACAGAAAACATTTGTTGTTGCTGTCGCTACGCTTTCGGACAGATAAAACATTCGCTGCCGCTTCGCTTTCGCGCAGAGCAGAGCTTCCTGGAGGCGTCCGATGAGCCGCTAGTCTCCACTTCAATCAACTTATATTAATATTGCCATTCATTAAATAATCCTTGCAAAACCTCGTAACCAGTATATAAAAATATCCTACAATATGTATTGCTAATTTTATGTAAGGAGTAAAAAAGCCGTCTCAAAAAATTGAGACGACTTCATATACTTATCCCTGCAAGGATCATAGTATTATTTTATCCCGCATTAACGGGCAGTAATTTATCTATACCGAAAGCGAAGCGTCAGGTACAAGACTCCCACCTCGAAATTCACGAAAGCAAAGAAGTTAAGCGGGAGATTAACTGCCCGTAAAAGCCCGATTGGTGAAGACTAATAATCAGTGGGGGTGAAGAAATTCCCCCACTGATTAAAGTTTCACTTTATATAGCCAGATAATATTTTTGCATACGGTGAAGTGGATGGTAAAATAATGACCGTATCTTCACCTATAGTTTTCTTATATGATTCTAATGTCCGGTACAATGAATAGAATTCAGGGTCTTGAGAGAATGATTTATTGTAAATCTTCGCGGCTTCTGCTTCACCTTCCGCTTGAATCAATGCTCCAGCCTTTTTCGCTGTTGCTAGCATTTCTTGAACCTGCTGATCTGTTTGAGCTTCAACACGACGTTTCTGAGCGTCACCTTCAGATAAATATTTCTGTGCGATTGATTCACGATCCGAAATCATATTCGTAAACACGGATTGCTCATTCTCAGTGGGCAAGTCGATACGACGAATACGAACATCTACTACTTCTATTCCATATTTATCATTTGAAAGTAACTCATTGACACGTGCAGTTACCTGATCATTGATACTCCCACGTGAAGAACCTTCATCATTAATAATCGCCTTATATTCTATTCGACCAAGCTCTGAACGAATAACTGAATAAATAAACTCTTCCATACGTGATTCAACTTTTTCTATTGTTCCTGCATTTGAAATTAATTGCTTTGGATCAGTTATATGCCAAACTGCATAATTATCAATAATAATTCGCTTTTTATCCTTTGTATTAATTTCTTCTTCAGAAACTTCATATGTCATTTGGTTTTTTGGTAGCCTCGTTACGCTTTGAATAAACGGAACCTTTATTTTCAAGCCAGGCTCACTCTGGAATTTCACTACTTCTCCAAACTGTCTAACAACTGCGTATTCGGATTCTTTAACTATATAAACATTAGCAAATAATATAATGGCAATAGCAAAAACGGATGTTAATGTTATAACAAGAGAAATATATTTTTTCGGATTCTTCGGGCCTTTTTTCGACATTTTGACCACATTATCCATAGTATCCCCTTCTTTTGGAGCAGTATTTTTGGATTTTCCCGATAAAAAATTCAGGAATTTTTCAAGATCCTTATTTTTTTGATCCATTAGTTACCGCTCCCTTCTTTTTTCTCCTTTGATGTTCCTTGTGGCGCAGATGTTTCTTGTGTTGCAGGTGTCTCCTGTTTTGCAGGTTGCAATGCTTGAAGAGGTAAATATTTCATTGTATTACCATCATCATTCATAATATAAATTTGTGCTTTAGGTAATACATTTTCAAGTGTTTCCAAAATTAAACGTTCGCGGGTAATTTGTTGATTGCCCTTATATTGCTCATACATTTTATTAAAGACAGCTACATCCCCTTGAGCCTGCTCAATACGCGCTGTTTTTTCACCTTGAGCCTTCGACAGAATTGCATCCTTCTCACCTTCAGCCTCACTAAGTCGCTGATTATTATATTTTTTCGCCTGATTAATTTTTGTATTTTTCATTTCGCGTGCGTCTGTAACAGCTGTAAAGGCTGCTCGCACATCTGCATTCGGTAATTCAACATCTTGTAGTTTTACCCCTAAAACACTTATACCTATATCGTATTTTTCAAGAAGAGCAACGAGTAAATCTCGTGATTTTGCTTCTATGTCCGCTTTTCCTTCAGTTAACGCAGCGTCGATTTTGGAACTTCCGATAATGGATCGAATCGCACTCGACGTAGCGCTATGTAATATTTTTTCTGGATTTTGTGAGCTGAATAAATACTTTTTCGGTTCTGTAATTTTCCATTGAACGACAAGGTCTGTTAATACAATATGTTCATCCCCTGTAATCATTTTCGTTTCAGCATCATAAGTTTCTAATTCCCCATCTTCATTTTGCTTATAGCCAAACTTTAAACTAAATGTTTCCTTGGATAAAACCTGAACCGATTGTACAGGCCAAGGTAATTTAAAATGTAAACCTGGTTCTGTAACTGTATTATCGGCACGACCGAACGTAATGACAACGGCTTGTTCTGATTCATCAACCGTGTACCACGAAGTAAATACCGCAATAATTGCAACAATGCCAAAAATGCCAAGCCCAACCATCATTAGTGACCTTTTTACACTCATGTCTAATCCTCCCTTAAGCTTAGTACTATTTTATACGGGACACTTACTTAAAAGTTTCAAAATATTTTAATAAACTACTTTTTTATTTTAGGCAGTTTTACATAAGGAACAATGTGAAGCTCATCATTTTTTTGCACCGGCCCTCCATCTCTAATCCGCAAAAAAAATATCCCATTACCATTTAAGGTAACAGGATATTGACAACTAGATGTTCAAACGCTGGGAAAAAGGTTGTCGATAAAACAATGCTAATTAATGCAGCTACAATCATCGCAAGACTTGCAAAAGTACCTTCCAACTCACCAAGTTCAAATGCTTTAGAAGTACCTGTGCCGTGCGCTCCCATTCCTAACATTAGACCTCTAGAGGATGGTCGATGGAAACGACATACTTTAATTACTAACGGTGCTATTAGACTCCCTAAAATACCAGTCACCATAACGAAAACAGCGGTAAGTGTAGGAGAGCCACCAATCATGTTGGAAATGTCCATTGCTATTGGTGTCGTAACTGAACGTGGAACTAAGCTATGCACAAGTTCGTTATTTAAACCAATTACTACGGCAATGATAAATGAAGATGTAATGGCTACGGCTGAGCCTACTGCAATACTTATAAAAATTTCTAAAGCATGTTTCTTTAATAGCTTAAAATTTTTATAAATTGGTACCGCAAATGCAACTGTTGCTGGTCCAAGTAAATTTGATAAAATACCGGCTCCTTCAGTATAGGATTTATAAGATGTACCCGTTAGTAACAAAATGACAATGACCACTAACGGTGTGATCAGTATAGGTGATAACCATTCTTTCTGATACTTTTTATAAAACATTTTACAAATATAAAAAACTGCGATAGTACCTAGTAAACTTACTATAGCGGTTAAAAAGCTCATGCAGTATCACCTTTCTTTCGTTGCCCTAGCAATTGTGCTGTGAAACCTGTTGCAAACATAACAACGATGGCACTCAATACAATTACAAGCACAGCTTTCACACCTTGCACACCGAATAATGCGGTATAATTGATTACTCCGATAGCAGATGGAATGAAAAATAGTAATAGTTCACTAAGTAATAAACCTGCACCTAGCTCAATCCATTCAAGCTTAATAATATGAAACTGCAATAGTAAAAACAATAAGACTAGTCCAATTATGCTCCCTGGAATCGGCAAGTGAAGTAGGCGTGCAATACTATTCCCAACAAATAAAATTACATAAAGATAGCCGATTTGCACGATACTTTTGACGATTTTCATGGTCATCCTTCTTTCAATTTTTTATCCTGCTATAACGGTCATTCATATAGATTACTTCTAGGTAAAGTGTGCTAATTAGCTGACCGTACAAGCCCGATTGGTTCTACTAAAAAGATACTTCTTATTAGTTGAACATTATGCTACTATACTTTACACCTATTTTTGTTACGTGTAAAACAGAAAAAGAATCTATTACCATAAAGTTTGGCAATAGATTCTTACTATTGTGGAGATAATTAAGCAACAAATAAAAAATCTAATTTATATATAAATAAAGATTTTTTTGCTATTTTATAGTCTTAGCAATTTTATAAGGGGGTTTCTACTTACAAGTATAAGACCCCAATGTGAATCTAAAATTATGCTATTGTAAAGAATTCGTTAATTTTTCGGAATCATAACAATCATTTTTGTCCCTACACCAACTTCACTTTCTACCTGAATGCGACCATGGTGCGCCTCTACTAAGTGCTTCACAATAGCAAGTCCTAAACCTGTTCCCCCAGAATTCCTGCTTCGCGCACGATCCACACGGTAAAAGCGTTCAAAGACACGAGCAATTTCATGTTTTTCAATTCCTATACCTTGGTCTTCTATTTCAAGAATGCCGTACGTTTCATTTTCCTTTAAACGAATCGTAACGGTTGTATTTTCTGGAGAGTACGTAATGGCATTGGTAATTAAATTAGTGACAATTTGAATAATGCGATTGGCATCACCCATAACTTGAACATCACGCTCTATATCAACATAAAAGCTCATATTTTTCTCATCCAGACGAGGACCTGTCAGCTCTGCTCCACGTATAAGTACATCTTGCAAGCCCATCGGCATAATATTAACGGTAAAACCATGCTGTTCAATTTTCGATAACTCTAGTAAATCCTGGATAAGCATCTGCAGACGGTTACTTTCTTTATAAATGATCTCTAAAAAAGATAGGAGCATTTTTTCGTCCTTATACGCGCCATCCAGTAATGTTTCAGAAAAGCCTTTAATAGATGTAATAGGTGTACGCAATTCATGGGATACGTTTGCTACAAAGTCCTTACGAATTTGCTCTAAACGAACAAGCTCCGTAATATCATGCATAACGATAACGACACCAAGCCAACGACCATGATCCCCTATAACAGGTGCTCCGTACACTTCCTTATTATATAGCTCCTGTTGGACCTCCATTTTAATTTGTTGTCGATAAGGCATTTCCGTTAGAAACACATGATCAATAAATTGCTCTAGTGATTTTGGTAAGCCAATTGTACGAAAAACTTTCCCTTGCACATCGTCAATTTGCATACCGAAACGCTCTAAAAATACACGGTTCACAATAGATATATTTCCTTCACGTCCTATCATCATGAGGGAGCTTCCCATGTTTTCAATTAACGTTTTAAGCCTTTCCTCTTCTACCTCACGAATCGTCGTAATATCCTGTAGATTACGCGCTAAAATATTGATGGAGTGACTAAGCGGCATCATGCGTTCATGTTCATTTTCATGGGCACGAGCACGGTAATTTCCTTTCGCCAGCTCAAGTGCCGTATCTGTCACGTTATCAATAGGAGCAGTGAAATTTCGAATCATATAGCGACTTACAATAGCCATTAACATCAGTGCTATGATAAAAAGAATCGCTAGCACTACATAAAGTCGCGCATGAACAGTCGATAATAGAGAATCTTTCACCTCAATTTTTTGCGCAGTATATAGCGCCTCTTTATCTTCCTTAGATAGTTCAATCTTTCGTTCATCTAATACTCGGTTAATTGATCCTTGCATCTCTACACTAGCCTGTTCGTTGTACTGTCCTATATAAACAGGAAAAAGCTGACCTATTACAACCATTAGGACAGCTAATATCGTTCCAAGCAATAGCATGAATGTCAAGAATAAGCGATTGCTCATTGATTTCATGTCGTTTTCGGCTCCTCGAATTTATAGCCAAGGCCGCGAATTGTTTTGATGAATATCGGCTTACGGCTATTTTCCTCGATTTTATCGCGAAGGTGGCTTATATGTACATCCACAATTCGAGTATCGCCAGCAAAGTCATACTTCCATACAGCACTTAATAGCTGATCACGCGTTAACACACGGTTTTTATTTTCAAGTAAATAAATGAGTAATTCAAATTCTTTTGGTGTAAATTCCAGTGCTACATTTTGTAAAAACACTTCAAAACGCTCTGGAAAAACACGTAATTGTCCAAACTCATACATTTTCTCTTGTGACCCATTCTTATCTTCAGCCACTACATTTTGTGTAAAACGTCTTAAAACAGCCTTTACCCGCGCTAACACTTCGCGTGGACTAAAGGGCTTCGTCATATAATCATCTGCCCCTAGCTCTAGACCAAGTACTTTATCGAACTCGTCATCCTTTGCTGTTAGCATAATAATAGGTGTATTCATACGTTGTTGACGAATTTGTTTACAAACCTCCATACCATCAAGTCTTGGAAGCATCAAATCTAATAAAATTAAATCCGGCTGTAAGTCAATTGCCTTATCAAGACCCTCTTGACCATCTGCAGCAGTTTCGACAACATATCCAGCCTGCTCTAAATTATATTTCAATAATGTCGCAATAGAAAACTCATCTTCTACAACTAAAATCGTTTTTGTCATGTGTAATGCCTCCGTTAGTGATTTGAAACCCCCATTTCAAATCTCAAGACGTTTATAAAGTAAGTGGTGGTGTTACCAGTAAAGTACCTTCAATCACAAGCTCCTTTTGCTCATTATATGAGTGTACAGATACTGTAATCGTATTTTGTACTTTATTTACTTCTGTTACCTCTAAAAGAGTATCAAATAATTCATAATGATAGAGCGGTCCTAAATATTTTATATGTTGCTCAATAATTCGTGCACCTGGTCCAGGAATATACTTTGACACAGCCGAAGTAATAATGCCATTTAACATGATTGTTGGTACGATTGGCTTTTGAAAAGGTGTCATTGCAGCATAATCATGTTGAATATAAAGTGGATTATTATCATTCGTAAGTCCTAAATAAAGCAATAAATCCTTATCTTCTATCTTTTCGGTTATATGAATCTTCTCGCCAACTGTAATTTCATCAATAGAGAGACCAAGCTTACTGTTTTTTTGAAGCAAAAATACGCCAACCCCTTTTCTATCATATACCTTCATAGTATCAATTTTATTCCAAAAGTACAATGAAAAGCAGAGTAACCATTTATTCTTCATTCAGCATTGTTTATCGGTTCCTTTGTCTTTAATCGAGAACTATGTTGCTATTCTTTTAAGATTTAGCTGATGAATGTTGAAGGACCAGATTCTCCAAAGCGTAGCTGAAAAAATACAAAGGACATCTCCCCTTCATATTTGCGGATTTCATCAATTTCTTACTTAGAGAATCGCCGAATGAACTAAACATTAACGAACTACGAATTTAACATAATTATGAATTTCAGACTAAAGTTGTAAATACTTTTCTGGATGACGTTGGTAATATATGGTGTGTGATGAATTGAGGTCCAGGATTTTAAAGGAGGAGTAATTTTGAATTACTATATTTGTGAAACATGTGGGGCGCAGTATGAAAAATCAATAGAAGAGCCAAAGCAATGTACTATTTGTTCAGAAGAAAGACAATATGTCAGTGTAAATGGGCAAACTTGGACAACTTTGAACAAAATGATTTCTTCTGAAATTTATAAAAATAACTTCAATCTTGAAGAAGATGGATTATTCAGTATTACAACTAGCCCGACATTCGGAATTGGACAAACAACTTATTTAATTCAAGAACAGGGTTTTAATTTGTTATGGGATTGTATTTCATATATTGATCAAGAAACTATTGATAAAATTGAGCGGTTAGGAGGAATTGATGCCATCGCATTATCTCATCCTCATTATTATTCAAGTCAAGTGGAGTGGGCAGAAACTTTTAACGCACCTATTTATATTCATGAGGATGATAAAAAATGGGTTACAAGAACTAGTGACAAAATTATTTTTTGGTCTGGTGAATCTCTTACTTTACAGAATGGGTTAACTCTTTATCGTATGGGCGGTCATTTTAAAGGAGCCACTGTACTAGAATGGAAAAATGGTTATCAACAAAAAGGCATATTACTAGTTGGAGATATCATTCGTGTAGTGGCTGATCGCAATTGGGTAACATTTATGTATAGTTTCCCTAATTTCATTCCACTTCCTGTTAAAACAGTGGAAAGAATCTTAAGTCAAGTGGAGGATCTACATTTTGAACGAATATATGATGCTTTTCTCCGTATTGTGAAAAAAGATGCAAAACAGTCTGTTCATAACTCAGCTGTAAGGTATATAAATGCTATAGAGGGTAAGCTTTTCACTACTTAAGTTAATTCTTCTTTATTAGAAGGATTTCGTTACTATTTCCAAAGCCTTTGCCTCCAATTTTTGCGGAAACAAAAAGCGTCCTGCTATCGTATATCATTACGATGCAAGACGCTAATCTAATATTTCATATAAAACAAAGTAAGCTACTTGTTCGCTGTGAGACGTATCGAGTCATTTTGCCCGGTGAACTATTATGTCAGACAATATATTTTTGGGTAAAATAAGTGTATGAGATGGATACATCATTCAAGCTTTTCAACAATCGTCGCCCATTTGTTGAAATATTCTTAGTATCTAAAATGCAAGAGATTACTGTTCTTCGTTTTCCAGAAAAATGAAACCACAGTCAATAAGATCCTGTAAATACTCATCAAAGCTGTTTGCTATCACTTCATATTCATCAGGGTCGTGCAAAAAGCGAATTATTTGACCGCATACACCTTCATCAGATGGGTTAAAATCAATATAGAGTCTCGATGATCCACCATTGTTCATACAATCTGAAAAATGGATATACATACCTGGGAGAAGTCCCTCCGAATTTATCTTAGAGTCAACAGCCTCCTCGTCATATTCTAAAAGATAGGAGACGTCTTCTTCTTCTTTTGAACTTTCGAGCATCTGCTGTGTAGACAGCAAATAATAAGGATATTTACCTTCCTCAACATCTGAACCTAAAATACAAACCGCAATTTTGCTTTCTCCATATTTCCTCCAATATGTACCATCAATATTTTCAAGTAGGCAGATTAGTGATTCTGGACAATTTGGATATTCTGACTTTAGCGTTTCAATATCTTCTTTTGTAGCACCGCTAGCTGTATTTAATTCCTCGAGCTCTTCTGTTGATAATGCCTCTCTCAAGCCGTTAAAAAATTGATTTACTATATCCATTATTTCGTCCTCCCAATAATAAAATATAAAAATTTATTTGTTAGGTTATATGCATGCCATTATAGAAGGTTTTTTCATTTTTCTCAAAAACTTTATTTTGTCTCTTTGTTCAAGAAATGAAGGCAGATAAACCTCGATGAACTTATTGATAGGATAATTTTAGCATATTTCTACTCTTGCACATATGTCCGTACATTTTTACTCTACTTTTTGATACCTAAATACTCAAAAAAAATCGAGTAGGAATGAATCCTACTCGATTTCATAAACTTTTATTAAGCTAAAACTTTCATAACATCGCGGACTGCTTCTGCCGATTTATCTAAAGCTGCTTTTTCATTGTCTGTTAATTCAAGTTCAAAGATTTTTTCTACACCATTTGCACCTAATAATGTCGGAACACCTAGGTATAAATCGTTGTAGCCATATTCTCCTTCTAAGTATGCAATAGATGGAAGTATACGTTTTTGGTCTTTAATGATAGCTTCCGCCATTTCAATAAGCGCCGCTGAAGGAGCATAATATGCAGAACCGTTCCCAAGAAGGTTAACGATTTCAGCGCCACCTTTTCGTGTACGGTCAACAATTTCTTCAAGACGATCTGCTGGGATTAATGATTCTAATGGAATACCACCAGCGAATGAGTAGCGAGTTAGTGGCACCATTGTATCACCATGCCCACCTAAAACAAAACCTGTGATGTCTTTTACGGAAATATTAAGTTCTTCAGCTACAAACGCACAGAAACGAGCCGTATCGAGTACACCTGATTGACCTATTACACGATTTTTAGGGAAACCAGTTTCTTTGAATACTGTGTAAGTCATTGCATCAACTGGGTTTGTAAGAACGAGGATTGTTGCATTTGGTGAGTACTTAGCAATTTCTTTAGAAACAGCTTTCATTACATCTTGGTTAATTTGAACAAGATCGTCACGGCTCATACCTGGTTTACGAGCAACACCAGCAGTGATAATTACTACATCAGAATCTGCAGTATCCGCATAATTAGAAGTACCTTTAACATAAGAATCATAGCCTTGCACTGGTGCAGCTTCCCACATATCTAGAGCTTTACCTTTTGTTGGGTTTTCAGCTTGAGGGATATCCACTAACACTACATCACCAAGTTCTTTTTGAGCTGCTAAAAATGCTGCAGTAGCGCCAGTAAAACCGCTACCGATTACTGAGATTTTTTTTCGTTTCAGAGACATTCGAATACGCTCCTTTAAAATTAGGTTATATTTTAAAAAAAGGAGGAGAATAAATTCTCCTCCCTCGATTAAACAAGTTCATCGTAAATATTTTATTAAGCTAAGTTCAATAGAAATTTACATTTCACCCTAATTATATCGGCAGAATATACATCCGCTTTAACTATAATTTCTATTTAAAATAGAAAATTAAAGGTTTTTGATTAATTCAGTAGCGAATTCTGAACATTTTACTTCTTTAGCGCCGTCCATTAAACGAGCGAAGTCGTAAGTTACAACTTTAGAAGAGATTGTTTTCTCTACAGATTTAGTAACCATGTCAGCTGCTTCTTGCCATCCTAGGTGCTCAAGCATTAATACGCCTGAAAGTAATACTGAAGATGGGTTTACTTTATCTTGACCAGCATATTTTGGAGCTGTACCGTGAGTAGCTTCGAAGATCGCGTGTCCAGTTACATAGTTAATGTTTGCGCCTGGAGCGATACCGATACCACCAACTTGTGCAGCTAATGCGTCAGAGATATAGTCACCGTTTAAGTTCATTGTAGCAACTACGTCGAACTCATTTGGACGAGTTAAGATTTGTTGTAAGAAGATATCAGCGATAGAATCTTTAACTAAGATTTTACCAGCTGCTAAAGCGTCAGCTTGTGCTTTGTTTGCTGCTTCTTCACCTTGTTCAGCTTTAATAGCATCATATTGGTTCCAAGTGAATGTTTGATCAGCAAATTCTTTTTCAGCTAATTCATAACCCCATTTTTTGAATCCACCTTCAGTGAATTTCATGATGTTACCTTTGTGTACTAAAGTAACAGATGGGCGTTTATGATTAATAGCATATTCGATAGCAGAACGTACTAAACGCTCAGTACCTTCTTTAGATACAGGTTTTACACCGATACCAGAAGTTTCTGGGAAGCGGATTTTGTTAACACCAAATTCAGATTGTAGGAAGTTGATGATTTTTTGAGCTTGTTCTGAACCAGATTCGAATTCAATACCAGCATAGATGTCTTCTGTGTTTTCGCGGAAGATAACCATATCAACGTCTTCTGGACGTTTAACTGGAGAAGGTACTCCATCAAAGTGACGTACTGGACGTAAGCATACATATAGGTCAAGTTGTTGACGTAATGCTACGTTTAGAGAGCGGATACCACCACCGATTGGAGTAGTAAGAGGACCTTTGATTGCGATTAGGTATTCGTTAATTTTGTCTAAAGTTTCTTGTGGTAACCATTCACCAGTT
>Ga0209676_1001314_pt1 | contig 25234 bp, 24 predicted proteins | sample AraplaCvi_mLB_r2_FD_184282 | JGI IMG/M metagenome (GOLD analysis project Ga0209676, IMG submission 184282) | Arabidopsis root microbial communities from North Carolina, USA - plate scrape MF_Cvi_mLB_r2 (SPAdes) (version 2) | ecosystem: Host-associated > Plants > Roots > Endosphere | place: USA... | reverse complement strand
ACCGTCAGGGTGCCCCCAGCGCCGTCCACGACCAGCTTCACATCGGGCGTCGAATAGAAGATGCCGCTGGCGTAAGGCGCGGCATCCGTCGCGGGCGAACCGTCACCGTTGCAGGTGATGGTGCCGCCCGCCGCGACGGCACCACACTCGCTGACTGCCCATGCGGGTGATGCGCCACCGAAAGCTGCCGCAGCCAGGAAGGCCGCGCCGAGCACAGCGCCTGAAGATCTCTTGCCGCGCACGGCACCAACCTCGCTCGCCGCAACCCAAGCGCCGAGCGCTTCGTTGTAGACACTCCGAAATGTCCTGTTCATCTTGTTCCCTCGTACTCCATGTAGATCGGTCGCTGAATGCGCAGCCGTGCTGGATGGATGGCCCGAAGGCAGAAGCTCGCTGCAATCGAGAACCCCAGGCTGGCCGCGATTTCGAGGCCGTGCGACCGTGCAAGGCCTCGAAGTGGCGCGGAATCTATCGATGCGAAGGAGCGCGAGGGAAACTGATTGACTTCGAATGTCTGGCACCCGACATTCAATGCGTTCTTTCTTGCTGAATTGTGAACAATGTCCAGCCGTCGGACTCACCACCAACCCGCGAACGCACGGTGGTACGGGGAAGCGCCCTGCGGCGTGGCCGCGTCGAACCTGAGCACTGCGCTGCGCAGCGAGCAGTCGAGAAAGAGCGCAGGGTCCGCGTCCAGCAATTCGACCTTTTTGTGCGACAGGTGAAGTGAACTTCTGGAGCAAGACCCACGGGAGGCAGGCGTGAGATCTTGCTGAACGGCTCCCCGTGCGTGCACCGCTCACCCCCTCCACCATGGCGCCCGTTGGCGAGCCCGCCGAGCCTTTGAAGGGACAGAAGATCGCCCGCACGACGCGCCCGTGGGCCGTCTTCAACCCGCGCCAGGATTCCAGCTCTTCGTCGAATGCCTTCTCAAGTCCATCGCCACCGCGAAGAAGACGGCGGCCATGATGGACCGCTGTCACGGCACATCGGGCCGTCCTCCGTCTTGCGTCAGCCGCCACCGGCTCGTTCCGACCGCCTGCGCAATGTCCTCGTCATGCGTCACCAGGATCAGCGCCGCCCCGCGCTCGTCCAGCGCATCGAGCAGAACGCTCATGGCTTCCTGCTGGGAGACGGGGTCCAGGCGCGACGTCGGCTCGTCGGCAAAGACCAATGCCGGCTTTGCCGCAAGGATGCGCGCGAGCGCGATGCGCTGCAGTTCGCCGCCGGACACTTGGGAAGGCCGGCGTTGCAGCATATCGGGCGCCACCCCCAGTTTTTGAAGCTGTTGCAGCACCTGCGGCCAGGGGCAGCGATGGCGCACCGCCACGTCCTTCAGTGAACGCGCCAGGCTGACCCGGGGCGCGAACGATGCGACCGGGTCCTGATAGAGCTTCTGGCATGCCGTGGAACCCAGGCCTTCGGCACGATGCACCACGCCCCTGTCTGCCGGCAGCAATCCCAGGAGCACATTGCCCAGCGTGCTCTTGCCGGTGCCGCTGGGGCCTTGCACCACGAACCGGTCACCCGCGCGAATCTGCAGGTCGAGGTCTTCGAAGAGCTGCTTGCCGCCGAAGCCTTTCGACAGACCGCGAGCGCTGAGCACAGGGGCTCCCGGCGCGGCAGCCCGGCGCCTTGGCCAATGGGTCGGATCGGCCGCTACCAGGCGTCGCGTGAATGCATGCTGGGGGTTCGCCAGAACCGCATGCGTGTCGCCCTGCTCCGCGACTTCCCCCGCGCGCAGCACGATCAGCTGCCCGCCAAGCGCCTGCGCCACGCGCAGATCGTGCGTGATGACCACCACGCAGCCGCCGCTGCGCTGCACGTCCTGCAGCATCGCCACGGCATGGTCGCGCCAATGCCGGTCGAGGCCCTTGGTGGGCTCATCCGCGAGCAGCACCCGCGCACCGCCCGCACGCGCCACCATGGCCGCGGCGCGTTGCGCCATGCCCCCGGAAAGCTGCCAGGGGTAACGCCGCGCGGAAGACGCGAGTCCCGTGCTCTCCAGGTCGCCGAGCGCCGCGGCTTGCGCCGCTTCGAAGGCTGCGCCCCGAACGAGCTCGTGCGTTTCGGACAGCTGGGGCGCAATGCGCATCAGCGGATCCAATGCCAGGGCCGGCTCCTGGGGCAGCAATGCGAGCGTCCGGCCCCAATGAGGACGGCGCGCGCGAGTGTCGGCGGCGCGGCTTTCGGTGCCCGCCAGCGCAACGCGGCCTTCCGCTCGCAGCGCCGCCGGAAGGTTGCCCATCACCGCCTGCGCCAGCAGCGACTTGCCGGCGCCGCTTTCGCCGAGCAGCGTCAGCGCCTCGCCCGCGCGAAGCCGGAAAGACACATCGCGCAGCAGCGGCCTGGTGCCCACATGCACGCCAAGATGCTCGACCGCGAGCAGGAACGGGCTCGTCATGGCGCGTCCTCCTCGGCGACCAGCAGCATCATGCCCAGCACCAGCAGCATCAGCAGCGAGACAGGGGCCGCGATGAGCCACGGCGCCTCTTCGTAGTGCGGAAGGAATTCGATCATCATCAGTCCGAGCTCAGGTGTCGGCGGCTGCAGGCCCACGCCGATGAAGCCCAGCGCGGCCAGTGCGAGCACGGCCTGCGCGGTGCTGAAGGCGAGCAGCGTCCCCAGCACGGGCGCGAGTGCCGGCACCAGGTGCCTGCGCAGGATGTAGGCGGCCCCGAAGCCCAGCAGTCGCGACGCCTCCACCGCGTCGCCTGCCAGCACCGGCCGGCTCGCCACCCGGGCCACGCGAAAGTACTCGACGCACAGCGACAGGGAAAGGCCGATGTACAGCGCCCAGTACCGCCCCGGTGCGAGCGCGGCGAACAGCAGCACGAGCAGCAGTCCGGGCACCGAGAGCACCGCGTCGGCCAGCATGACCAGCGCTCGCTCGATGCGTCCGCCCCGCCAGCTGGCGAGGACACCCAGCAGCACGCCGGGGACGGCCGCACTCAGCGCCGCAACGCACGCGAGCCCCAGCGAGAGCCGGGCCGCATGGGCCAGGCGCGCGAGTACGCTGCGCCCGAACAGGTCGGTGCCCAGCCAGTGGGCCGCACCGGGCGGCATCAGCGTATCGGCCAGGGTCTGGCGCGCCGGGTCGATGCCGATCGCGAACGGCCCCGCCAGCGCGAACACCGCCACCAGCGCAAGGATCGCGAAACCCGCACGGCGGCGCACCGCGACGCGCCGCGATGCGCGACGGGCGAGCGCCGGAATGTCCATCAGGTTGGCGTTCATGCCGTGCTCCCCGTGCGCCGGCGCGGGTCGAGCGCCAGGCATGCTGCATCCACCAGCAGATTGAAAGTGACGAACACGCCACCCATGCACAGCGCGGTGCCCTGGATCATCGGCACGTCGCGACCGAAGACCGCATGCACCAGCGCATGGCCGATCCCCGGCCAGGCGAACAGCGTCTCGACCACGACCGCGCCTTCCACCAGGAAAACAGCCTGAACGCCCAGATAGGCCACCACGGGCGTCGCCGCCTGGCGCAGGCCATGGCGCACCAGCGCCTGCCGGCCCGAGAGCCCCTTGGTCCGGGCGAACTCGTAGGACGGGGACGCAGCCGCTTCGCGCATCGCGGCGCGGGTCACCCGCGCGAGCCCTGCGGCCAGCCCCAGGCCCAGCGTGAGCGCGGGCAGCAGCAGGCTGCCCGCATGGTCGTCCCCCGCGACGGGTAGCGCGCCGAGTTGCACGGCGACCAGCACCATCAGCAGGACCGCGAGCAGGAACGATGGAATGGCGCGCAGCACCACCGCCGACGCCAGCGTGAGGCGGTCGATCCAGCCGCCCGGATGCAACCCCGACCAGATGCCCAGCGGAAGGCCGGCGGTGACGGCGATGAGCATCGAGGCCACCGCCAGGTCGACGGTGGCTCCCAGCTGGTGTGCCACTTCGCGCCACACCGCATTGCCGGTGACCAGCGACGTGCCCAGATCGAAGCGGGCGATCTGCCCCCACCATTGCAGCAGAGCCAGCCACATGGGCCGGTCCAGCCCGAGCTCGGCGCGCACCGCGTCGGCCGCCGCGTTGTTCACCAGGTCGTAGCCGTAGCGCCCTGCCGCGATGCGGGTCGCCATGTCGCCCGGCAGGAAGCGGGCCATGAAGAAGCAGACCGTGCCCACAAGGAGCCCCAGTGCAACGATCTGCATGCAGCGACGCAGCAAGATGCCGGTCCAGGCCGTCGCGGTCGCGGCTGTCTTGTCGTTCGTGTGGTTGTTCATGCGCGCCACCTCATGGCGGTGAGTCGGTAGGACCGTTCCAGCGGATCGAGGCTGACGCCGGCCAGCCGTGGCCCGACCGCGACCTGCTGTCGATACCAGGCGATCGGAACGACCGGCAAGTTCGACTGGAGCTCGGCGGTGACCTGGGCCCGCAGGCCGGCGGCGCGCTCCGGCGACGACGCGCCGTGCGTGAGCTCGGCAAGCGCCTCGACCAGCGGATCGCTGGTCCATCCCATCGCGCCCCAGTCACCGCCCGCGGCACCGAAGTCCTGCATCAAGGTGCCTGTGGGGTCCGGCACGGTCGCATAGTTGCGCGCGGCCAAGCCCAGTTGCAGGCTTCCGTCACGGTGACCCAGCGGAATGTCGCCCGAGTTGCCGATGTTGACCTGCACCGCAATGCCGGCCTGGCGCCACTGCTCCTGCAGCGCGGTGGCGATGAGAGGGAGTTCGGGCCGATCGGGAAAGGTGCGCAGCGACAACCGCAACGGCTGCCCGGCGGCATCGCGCAGGCCGTCGGCACCGCGCTGCCAGCCAGCCTCGGACAACAGCCTTGCCGCGGCGGCCGGATCATGTGCCAGGGGCGCCAGCGCGAGGTTGTGCCAAGTCCCGAGCGTGGGCGGAAAGAGCTGCGTCGCCGCCAGTTCGGGGTCGCGCAGCAGAGCCTTCGCGATGCCGGCGCGATCGATCGACAGGCTCAGCGCCTGTCGCACGCGCAGGTCTTTCAGCGCAGGCAGGCCGGCGTTGACCTTGAGGATCACGGTGCGCGGCAGCATCACGGTATCGATGCCGACCTTGCGACGCTTGCGCAGCCGCACGAGGCTGGCGGGATCGAGCCCGTAGGCCAGGTCGGCCTGCCCGCCTTCCGCCATCAGCGCACGGGTTTCGGGACGGCCGGCCGTCAGGTAGCGCACGCGCTCGATGGCCGGCTTCGCGCCGTCGTAGCCTTCGAACGTGACGGCTTCCAGCTGCTGGGGCGGGGCGAGCGATGCCACGCGGTAGGGACCGGTGCCGACGATGGCGCGCACGGCGCCATCGAGGCCATAGCTCGCGGGCGCGAGCACCATGGTGCTGCTGTGCGCGAGCAGCGCCGGCAAGCTCCCATGGGGCGATACCAGGCGGATCACGACAATGCTCGCGCCCTCGGCGTCCACGGACTTCACCGGCGCCACGCTCAACAGCGCGGGTGCCACGCGCGACGCCTGCAGGCAGCGCACGACCGCCGCGGCGGTCACCGGTGTGCCGTCGTGGAACCGTGCCGCCGGACGCAGCCAGAAACGCCATGCCAGGCCATCGGCCGAGACCCGCCAGCGCTCTGCCAGGCCCGGCAGCGGCGCACCGTCTTCGCGTGCCTCCATCAACGTTTCCGTGATCTGCATGCGCGTGAAGATGTAGCCGCTGCTGGCCGGCGCGAGACCGCCGATCTCCCAGGGGCCGACGATCTGCAGCGGCGCGCCTGCCGGTTGCGCCGGCGAGCCGGCCGAGGCCATGGCCGCCGGGCCCGCCAGACAAAGTTGGAGCGCTCGGCGGCGCGTGGGATGGATGGGCAATGTCATCTCAGAACTTGGCCTGCAGGCCGACGGTGATGGTGCGCGGTGTGCCGGGCGTGACCCAGACACGGCTGTACGAACTGCTGTAGTAGGTCTTGTCGAACAGGTTGTCGACATCGAGGGTCACGCGCAGGGTCGGGTTGATCCGCCAGTACGCAACCAGCTTGGCGGTGGCGTAGGCCGGCAGGTCGAATGCGGGCGTGCCGGCTGAAGCTTCGGCCTGCGTGCGGGCTTGCCCGAGGCGCTTGCCCACGTAGGTCAGCCCGCCGCCGACGCCGTAGCGCTGGCCGTTGGCAAAGCCGTCTTCGTAGACCGCGAGCACGCTGCCGTTGACGCGCGGCACGTTGAGCAGCCGGCCGCCAACCTCGAGGGTGTTGTCCTTCGTGACCTCCACGTCGTTGATCACCAGGCTCGCATTGACGCGCCAGTTCTTCGTGACCTGGCCCGAGAGGTCGAACTCCAGGCCCCGGCTGCGGACTTCTCCCGCAGCCAAGGAGTAGCCAGGGTTGACGGGGTCGGCGGTCAGCACGTTGCGCTTGCGGATGTCGAACAGCGCCGCGGTCGCACCCATGCGCTGGTCCGCGCTCTCCCACTTGGCGCCCAGTTCCAGCGCACGGCCCTTCTCCGGCGCGAAACCGTTCGAGGCGACGTCGGAGCCGGTATTCGGCCTGAACGAACGGCCCGCATTGGCATAGAAGGTCCATTGCGGCGCCGGCAACCAGCTCACGCCGAGGCGCGGCGACGTCGACGACGGCTCCTGGTCCGTCATGACGCCGTTCCTGCGGTTGAGCAGCGACTGGCGGTAGTTGTCAGCGCGCACGCCCGCAACGAGCCGCCATTCGGGCGAGAGCTTGATCGCGTCCTGTACGTAGAAGGCATGGTTGTGCTGGCGCTCCAGCGTGTCGGTGTTGGCGGTGGGCACCGGCTGAAGCTGGCCGTAGACGGGGTTGTAGATGTTGATCGCATAAGGCCGTGCGGTCGTCGGGTTCGCCCGCAGCATCAGCGTGTCCATGTCGAAGCGGAAGCTTTCCACGCCGAACAGGAGCTCGTGCTCGATGGCGCCCGTCTTCACATTGCCCTGCAGTTCGGCCTGCAGTGCCATGTCGTTCGAGCTGAAGTCGCGGTAGCGCCGCTGGCGGGTCAGGTTGCCGCTGGCCAGCAGGGCCGTCGGCTCGGTGGAAAAGCCGTCGAGCGAAGTCTCGCGATACGACAGGCCCAGCCGGCTGCGCCATGCGGAGCTCCATTCATGGGACAGGATGAACTGGTGCGTCTGGTTCTTGACGGTCACGTCGCCGTCCGCCGGCTCCCCCAGAAAGCGGCTGCGCGGGATGGCGCCCAGCCGGTTGCCGACCGCCACCACGCCACGGTCGAGCGGCGTGGCATGGCGCAGGTATTCGCCCGAATACTCCAGCACCGTGTCGCGCCCGAGCTTCCAGGTGAAGGCCGGGGCGATGACCTCTCGCTTGGCGCTCACCAAGTCGCGAAAGCTGTTGCGGTCTTCCACCGCCACGTTGAGCCGGTAGGCGAAGTTCTCGCCGATCGGCCCGGTGCTGTCGAAGGCGCCGCGCTTCAGCCCGTGGCTTCCCCCGTAGGCCTCGACCGAATTGGCGGATCTCCACAAGGGCCGCTTGGACACGATGTTCAGCGTGCCGCCAGGCTCGCTGCTGCCGTAGAGCGCGGCCGCGGTGCCCTTGAGGAACTCGATGCGTTCCACGCCGGCCAGGTCGCGTGGCGCGTTGAAGCCCCGGTTCGAGGAAAAGCCGTTGAACAGCGTCGCCATGCCGGTGTTCTCGTTGCCGGGAAGTCCGCGGATGGCGATGTTGTCCCAGAGACCGCCGAAGTTGTTCTGGCGCGAGACGCCGCCGACATAGTCGAGCGTGTCGTCGAGCTTGGTGGCGCCCAGGTCATCGATGGCCTGGCGCGTGACGATGCGCACCGACTGCGGCAGTTCGCGCAGCGGCAGATCGCTCTTGGCGCCCGCGGCTTCCTCCGCATGGTAGGCGCCCGATTCGCTGCGGCCGACCACGTCGATGGGTTTGAGTTCGCCCTCGGCGGCAGGGCTGGCGCTGGAAGGCTGCGCGATGGCGGGACCCGCCACCAAAGCCGAAGCGGCCAGCGTGAGGGGAAGACGACGAACAAGGAGCGAGCGCGCGAATGCGCGCCCGGATGGAAAGGGAATCATGATGGCACTCGACAAGACACTGCCGCCGTGCGCTCAGCGGGCTCGGCAGCAGAATGACAAAGAGAAAAACGAGTCACGGCCCCGGCAGTGGGGCGTCAGGTCGATGCGTGCGGAGGATCCCGTGAGGCGAAGGGCCAGCGCTGAGGCCCGGGGACGAAGGTCAGTTCCCGCGCAGGCCGCAGCAAGGCCGCTGGCTGCACCGCTTCGAGGGCGAACGACAGCCGCGCCGGGGTGACCGCGTGGTGCACGTAGGCAAGGCACCACGCGCACAAGCCGCGGGCTTCCTCCTCATGCTCCGGAGATGCGGCGTCCAGGCCGGCTTCGGGAGCGGCACTCTGCGCCACGTCCACCATCGCCTGTCGAAGATGACCGGCCTCGTGCGCAGGCATCCCGATGGCCGCGTTGAAGAACACGGCCAGCAACAGAAGCCGAAGGAAGCGCTGGAGTTGAAGGGGACGAAGGTGCATGGCGAGGGCGAAGGATCATACCGTTGCGGTGAGATCGCACGGGCGGGACGCATGCGGTCCTCGGCATGAAGCGCGGACGGAGTATGGAGATTTCTGCATGGCTTTCCCATACGCCATCGGCCGTATCGGATCGTGGGAGCGTCTGGGCTGCGTCGTGCGAATCAGGATCGAGGCGGCGCCGGCTGCTGGATTCCGCAATCGATGCCGGCACCGCGATCAGGCCAGGTCAACGACGCGGATCCTATCGATCCGATGCGGCATCCCACATCCCCATGGCGTCGGTCACGGCGTTCTCGATGACCGAGTAGCGGACGCGATCGCGCGCGAGGACCGAGATGCCCAGAAAGAAGCTGTCGAACGCCACGGCCAGCGCAGTCGCGTTCGTGGACTCGCGCAGTTCCCCGCTCTCGATGCCTCGTTCCACGCACGAACGGAATCCGGTGCGGGTGCGGGTGCGCACGTTCCGGAGCAGCTCGGTGATGGCCTCGCTGCCTGAGGAGCATGCGCCCATGACGCCCAGCGCGACCATGCAGCCTCTGGGATGCCCGGCCTCGCATTGCATCTTGGCCGATCGCTGCAACGCAAGGTACACCGCCTCTCGCGGCGCGATCGAAGGATCGTGGAGGCTCCGGGTCACATGGCCATAGAACTTCATGTAGTGCTCGAGCGCTTCCTTGTACAACGCCTCCTTGGACTCGAATGCCGCATAGAAGCTCGGCGCGGCGATTCCCCCGCCGATGGCCGCCTTCAGCTGCGACAACGAAGTCGATTCGAAGCCGTGCTCCCAGAACAGGTGCATGGCCGAGGTGAGTGCCGCATCGCGGTCGAACGTGCGTGGCCGGCCTCTTTGAGCCATGAACATCTCCGCCAGTCGAAAATTTACATACTAATCGATACATAAATTCCGGACAAGGCACGGTCTTCTGCGCTCGCTGATGCGCAACGCCGTTGACACGCATCCTCAGTCTCCCTATATTTGTACCGATCGATATTTAATTCGCGCGATGCGGAGACAGTGGGACCGGGCCGGTCGAAGACGGGCCTCAGGACCTCTGCGCCGTCCGCGAGAGACCCCGATCCTCCCGCAGCACGAGCTGCTCTTTTTTCCGCTATTTATGTACCGATTGGTATATTTATTTGGTGCGATCACGGACGGTCCGCGCCAACCACTCATGGAGAACCTACATGTCAAAGGATCTTGAAGCTCGCCTGGATGCCATCGAAAGCCGCTTTGCCATCGATGCACTGATCGCCAACTACGCGGAGGCTTTCGACACCATGAACGAGGAGCTGCTCGCGACCCTGTGGCACCCCGACTCGCGGCTGCTGCTCGGTGCGAACGGAGACGCGGAGGGGCTCGATGCCATCCTGGCGCAAGCGCGCGTCAACATGAGGCGCATGCCGCACATGCACCATTGGATGGCGAATGCACTGATCACGTTGGACGGCGACCGCGGCCACGGCGTGGTCGCGGCGAACTGCCTCTTCTACGACATCGAAAAGGGCCCTTTGCAGGTCAGCGGCCAGTACAGGGACATCTATGAACGAAGAAGCGGCCGGTGGGCCTTCCGCGAGCGCGTCTTCGAGACGCATTTCGCCACGCCGTTGCAGAACTGGGTTCCGGTCGCGGGCACCGAACGCTTTGGCCGTCCCGCCTGATGGGCGCTCCAGGAGCTCGAACCATGCAGACGAAGAACCCGGATACGCGCCGCTGGCTGGCCTTCGCGGTGTTGCTGGTGGGGGCATTTCTGCCTCCACTGGATTTCTTCATCGTCAACGTCGCCCTGCCGTCCATCCGCGGCGACCTCGGTACAAGCGCGGCAGAACTGCAACTGGTGATTTCCGGGTATGCCGCAGCCTACGCGGTGTTCCTCATCACCGGCGGCCGGCTGGGAGACCTCTTCGGCCGGCGGCGAGTGTTCCTGGCGGGGATCACCGGCTTCGGGCTGACGTCGCTGCTGTGCGGCCTCGCGACCTCGCCTTCGATCCTGATCGTCGGGCGGGTGCTTCAGGGCCTGAGCGCCGCGGCCATGGCGCCCCAAGGGCTGGCGTCCATTCACGCCCTGTTTCCGGTGCAGGAGCGTTCGCGGGCCCTGGGACTCTACGGCGCCGCCGTCGGGTTTGCGGCAGTGGTCGCGCAGGCACTGGGCGGCGCGTTGATCTCCGCGGACATCCTGGACCTTCAATGGCGCATCATCTTCCTCATCAACCTGCCGGTGGTGGCCGCCGTCCTGATCGGTGGACTGCCATTGCTGCCCGATGCGCGCGGTGAGAGTCCGGCGCCGATCGACTGGGGCGGCGTGCTGCTTTGCGCGCTCACGCTGGGTCTGCTGATCGTGCCCCTGGTGGAAGGACGCGAGCGCGGTTGGCCATGGTGGGCATGCGCGATGCTCATCGCGATGCCTGTGGCCGGCCTCTGCTTCTGGCGCTACGAGGGGGCATTCGCCCGACAAGGGGGAGTGCCCCTCCTCAGCGTGGACCTGGTCCGCATGCCCGGCCTGATGAGCGGTCTGGCGGGCGTCCTCTTCTTCTACGTCGTCTCCGCGTTCTTCCTGGTGTTCTCCGTCTACCTTCAATCGGCGCTCGGCCTGAATCCCCTGGAGACCGGACTGGTGTTCCTCCCGTTCGGCGTCGGCTTCTTCATCGGGCCGTTGACGACACCGCTGGCCGTCCGCGTCTTCGGCAGCTGGGTTCCGGCGATCGGCATGCTGTTCGAGGTGGCGGGCTGCCTGTACCTCGCCGCGCTGGTGGCGCAGGCGCCCGGGCAAATGCCTGCTCAACTGCCGTTGATGGTTGCGGTCGGCCTCCTCGGCTTTGGCCAGGGCTGGGCGCTGCCGACCCTCGTACGCTCCGTCATCGATCGTGCGCCGGCGACCGGCTCGGGGATGATCGCCGGCCTCACGAATTCGGCCTTGCAGATCAGTGCGGCCTTGGGCGTGGCTGTCATCGGCGGGGTCTTCTTCAGCATCGCGGGTGATTCACCCGACCCGATATCCATGGCGAAGGCATTGATCGCGGCCATGCTGTGCACCGGGGCCAGCCTGGCCCTCGCGGCCGTGCTCTCCGTGGTCGCTTCAAAGTCGAGCATCCAGGCCGCTCCACGGCCGGTGCCGCGTTGACGCTCGGCCGTGTCGACTCCACAAAGGAATTCCAATGCTTTCTTCTCGCGACGGCTGCGCCACTGCGTTTCGCTGTTTGCAGCCGCATCAGGCCTCGCCGCATCTTCGCCCACGCCATGGGCTTCGCGGCCCTTGACTTGTCGACCAACTAGTAGATAGACTGGAGCCATGAACCTTCCAGACCTCTCTCCCAAGGCAGCCGAGATCGCCAACTGCGCTCAGGGGCTCCTTGCGACCAAGGGGTACAACGGCTTCAGCTACGCCGACATCTCGGAGGCCGTGCACATCAGCAAGGCGAGCATCCACCACCACTTCCCGAGCAAGGCCGAACTCGTGCAAACCGTCCTGCGAAGATACCGTGAACAAGGTCGAGAGGGCCTGGCCGCGCTGGCGAAGCAGGTCGGCGATCCGCTGGCCCGCATCCGCGCGTACACCGGCTACTGGGAGACGTGCATCCGCGACGAGACGGCGCCGTTCTGCATCTGCGCAATGCTGGGGTCGGAATTGCCTGCGATCCCCAAGGAAGTCGCCGATGAGGTTCGAGGGCACTTCAGCGACCTCGCCACCTGGTTGGCGGGTGTCTTGAAGGACGGCGCCGCCCAGGGGACCTTCAAGCTGCGAAGCGATGCGCAGTCCGAGGCCATGGCCCTCATGGCCACCGTGCACGGCGGAATGCTGGCAGCCCGCGTCTACGGCGACCCGGCAGCGTTCGCGACCGTGGTGCAGCAGGGCGTCGAGCAGTTGCTGGCGCCGAAATCTCGACGCTGACCGCCAGGCCTCAAGTCTCGGCACGGTCATTTTTTAACCATTTTGTCTATCAACTAGTAGATAGATTAAAGTTTCATCGGAAGCCTCTGTGGCGCGGCTTTCGATGCCATCCACAACGCGCCCTTCACCCGCGACGCACGTCGCACAGGAAATCACCATGCAATTCCCCAAAGCTTCCAGGCTCCTCGCCGCAGGCGCAACCAGCGTGCTGCTTGCGATCGGCACCCTCACGGCGGCTGTCGCCGCAGGTCCTGGCGACCAGGTACGCATCCGCGGCACCGTCGTCTCGCTCAGCGGCGACCACCTGCAGGTCAACTCACGCGAAGGAAAGCCGGTCACCGTGACGCTCAAGGCCGGCTGGAAGGCATCGGCGGTCGTGAAGGCCAACATGAGCGATATCAAGCCGGGAGATTTCGTGGGCATCGCCTCGCTTCCCCGCTCCGAAGGCGGCGACGGCGCCCTGGAAGTTCTCATCCTGCCGCCGCAACTCAAGGGCATGGGCGAAGGCAGCTATGGCTGGGACCTGAAGCCCAACAGCACCATGACCAATGCCACAGTCGCCGACGCAGTCAAGTCGGTCAACGGCAGCACCGTCACGGTGAACTACCACGGCAAGGAAAAGAAGATCTCGATCCCCGAGGGCACCCCGATCGTCACGCTGGTGCCGGCGACGCCCGAGGACGTCAAGCCGGGCGCAGTCGTGTTCATTCCCGCGGAAAAAGGCGGCGACGGCCTGTCGGCAGGCCAGTTGATCGTCGGCAAGGACGGTGTCGTTCCTCCCATGTAAGGAGTCCCGCGCCGGCCAGCCTTAGCGCCTGGCCGGCCGGGATGTTTCATGAGCACATCCTCCATCCGCAACACCATGCCACCCACCGCACGTCAACGCTTCATAAGGCGGCATTCGCCCACCGTGAGAGCGACGCACTGGCTCAACGTGCTGTGCCTTTCGTTCCTGCTGCTGAGCGGGCTGCAGATCTTCAATGCCCATCCGCGGCTGTATTGGGGGCAGTACGGCGCTGACCCGGATGCGGCCTTCCTGTCCATCGGCACGAGACAGACGGGCAGCGCGTCCCAAGGATTCCTGCAGGTCGGCCCGCTCCACATCGAGACCACCGGCTTTCTCGGTGTCTCCGACGAAGGCGGCAGCGCGACCGCGAGAGCCTTTCCCGCATGGCTCACCATTCCTTCGTACCACGACCTGGGAGCCGGCAGACGCTGGCACTTCTTCTTTGCATGGCTGCTCGTCCTCAACGGCCTGCTCTATCTGGCCCACGGGTTCTGGCGAGGCCATTTCCGTCGCGACCTCGTACCCAGCAGCGGCCAGCTTGCACCCCGGCACTTGTGGCACGAGGTTCTCGACCATGCCCGTTTGCGCTTCGCGCGCGGTGAAGAGGCACGCCGGTACAACGCCCTGCAGAAGCTCAGCTACCTCGTGGTGGTGTTCGGCCTGCTGCCGCTGATGGTGCTGACCGGGCTGACGATGTCACCCGGCCTGGACGCCGCCTTCCACTTCCTGCCCGATCTTTTCGGCGGGCGCGCTTCGGCTCGCACGATCCACTTCGTCACCGCATTCCTGCTGGTGTCGTTCGTCGTCGTTCATGTCGTGATGGTCATCGCGTCGGGCCTCTGGAACAACCTGCGCTCGATGCTCACCGGCCAATATGCCATCACCGATGAAGGAACCAGACCATGACGACACGGCAGTCTTCGCGCCGAAACTTCCTTGCGCGCCTTGCCGCGGGGGCGGGCGCCCTCGCGTTGACCGGCTGCGACCGCCTGGTTCAAGACGACAACGTGGATGCGTTGCTGCGCCAGACCGAGAAACTGACGCTGGCGGGCCAGAGAGCCCTCCTTTCCAGGCATGCGCTGGCGCGGGAATACACCGAAGCGGACCTCTCGCCGGTCTTTCGCGCCAACGGCACGCAGATGCCGGACTCGAACGAGTACGCCCGGCTTCTGGAAGGAAGCTTCATGGACTGGCGGCTGAAGGTGGACGGCCTGGTCGAGCGACCCCAGAGCCTGTCGCTCGCCGAGCTCAAACGCTTTCCTTCCCGAACCCAGATCACGCGCCACGATTGCGTCGAGGGATGGAGCGCCATCGGCAAGTGGCACGGCGTGCCGCTTGCCCATGTTCTCGACGCCGCAGGGTTGAAGCCCGGCGCTCGCTACGTGGTGCTCCACTGCGCGGACGATCTCGAAAAGGCGCTCGACTGCAGCGGACGCTACTACGAGAGCATCGACCTGATCGATGCCTATCACCCTCAGACGATCCTGGCCTACGGCATGAATGGAAGGGATCTCCCTGTCCGGCATGGCGCACCGCTCAGACTGCGGGTCGAACGGCAGCTCGGCTACAAGCAAGCGAAGTATCTGATGCGCATCGAGGTCGTCGACGGGTTCTCGACACTGTTCGGCGGCAAGGGCGGCTTCTGGGAAGACCGCGGCTATGAGTGGTATGCCGGGATCTGAACCATCCCCCGCGACCCGGCGCGTACGCCCCATGCCTTTGCATGAGGTAACGTGCGCATTCCTACAGAATCAGGCCGCAAGATGAACTCTGATGCGCTCGCCAATCTTTACAGGGACTACATCGCCTGCCTGAACAGGCGCAACCTCGACGACCTCGGGACCTACGTTCACGACGACGTCCGGCACAACGGGCAGCGGCTTGGGATCGAGGGCTATCGGCTGATGCTGCAGAAGGACTTCACCGACATTCCCGACCTCCGCTTCAACATCGAACTGCTGGTCTGCCAGCCGCCTTTCGTGGCAAGCCGGCTTCGCTTCGATTGCACGCCAAAGGCGAATTTCCTCGGTCTTGCCGTGGACGGTGTGAAGGTCTCATTCTCGGAAAACGTCTTCTACGAATTCCAGGACGCAAAGATCATTACTGTGTGGTCTGTCATCGACAAGACGGCCATCGAGGCTCAGCTGCGGCAGGAGGGAGCGGCCGGCCATCCTTAGCACCGAAGAAGAACTTCGAGCCTCCCGGGAGGCTTCGACCTGGCGTGGGGCACATGGCGCCGGATCTCGCGTCGAGTCGGCGCTGCGCGACCCTCACGCATGATCCGTGGACCGCGTCACCGTCTCCCATGCATCGATCTCGCTGGACAGCGCTGCGAGCTTGGCCCGCACGAGCTCCAGCGCATCCGTGCCCAGAAGCAGGTGCGCCGGCGGGCTCGGCGCGTCGACGATCGCCAGGAGCGCCCGTGCCGCCTTGGCCGGGTCGCCGGCCTGCGAACCGCTCTTGGCCTGCCTGGCCTGCCGGATCGGATCGAAGAGCGCGTCGTAGTCCTCGACGGTGCGCGCCGACCGCACCATCGAGCGGCCGGCCCAGTCCGTGCGGAAGGACCCGGGTGCGATTGCAGTGACCTTGATCCCGAAGCCCGCGACTTCCTTGCCGAGCACCTCGGAGATGCCTTCCAGCGCGAACTTGCTGCCGCAGTAATACGCGATCCCCGGCATCGTGATGAAGCCACCCATGGACGTGATGTTGATGATGTGCCCGCGGCGACGAGTGCGCATCGAGGGCAGGACGGCCTTGATCATCGCGACGGCGCCGAAGACATTCACGTCGAACTGCCGCCTCATTTCTTCGAGGCTGGACTCTTCGAGCGTTCCCTCGTGGCCATAGCCAGCGTTGTTGACCAGCACGTCGATCTGCCCGTGCCTGGCAAGCAATTGGGGAACGCGTCTTTCGATCGCGTCGAAGTCGGTCACGTCGAGCACGACGGCATGCGCCCTTCCGGGAGCGCTTCGCTCGAATGGCGCTACGCTGTCCTCCTTCCTCACGGTCCCGAGGACCGTGTGCCCCTCGGCAAGGGCGGCGGCGGCGAATGCCTTTCCGAATCCCGAAGTGACGCCCGTGACGAGGAAGTTTTTCTGTGAGGTCTGGCTCATGGTCGGCTCCTTGAAAGTGATGGATCGATCCTAGGAGCCGGTAGGCAGACTCGAAATGCCAAGTCGCACGCTTGACTTGCCTAAAACCACAAACCCATGGACTGGCAGGCTGCACCATGGCAGATTGGCAACCGAAATGAACGACGCCCGAACGCCAGGCAAGACGCCCAAAAAGACACCGAACGAATCGCCGCAGATCCCGGACATGCAGCGTCGGATGGTCGAGCTGGCAAAGCCGCTCTCGCCCCTTGAGGGCTACAACCTCACCGTACTTCCCGATGTCCGGCTCCTGAGGTCCGATCGGCCACTGGCCCGCGCGCCGGTGCTCTATGAGCCCGGCATCGTCATCGTTCTCCAGGGCCGCAAGCGCGGGTTCCTTGGCGACAAGGTCTATCTCTACGACGCGCAGCACTACCTGGCCGTGTCCGTGCCCGTTCCCTTCTCGATGGACACCGATGCGTCGGTGGAAGAGCCGCTGCTGGCGATCTACTTTCGGCTCGACTTCAAGGTCGCGGCGGAACTGATGATGCAACTCGACGAGCACGGTTCCGCCAAGGAAGCCGCCCCCAGGAGCCTGACATCGACGCCGATGGACGAACGCCTGGCTCGCTCCGTCCTCAGGTTCCTCGAGGTGATGAACTCGCCCCTCGAGGCCCCGATACTGGGTCCGGGCCTGGTTCGTGAGATCTACTTCCGCGTTCTCACCGGCGAGCAGGGAAGCGTCATCCGGGCTTCGCTCACCCGCCAGGGACATTTCGGCAAGATCGCCAAGGCGATCCGGACCATTCATGCGGACTTCGACAAGAAGCTCGACATCGACCAGCTCGCCGATGAGGCGGGCATGAGTCCCACCTCGTTCCACGCCCACTTCAAGGCGATCACCTCGACGTCGCCGATCCAGTACTTGAAGACGACCCGCCTGCATCAGGCCAGGCTGATCATGGCCAGGAACCAAGTCACCGCCGCGCAGGCGAGTGCCCAGGTGGGCTACGAGAGCCCTTCGCAATTCAGCCGGGAGTTCAAGCGCATGTTCGGCCGCGGCCCTGCCGAGGAGGCCTCCCGCATGCGCCAGGCCTTCGCGGCGCCCGATCCCTCGCCGCACGCGGTGTATGTTGCTGCGCACTGAGGGTCAGGCACACCCGCAGCGACATGTGAAGACGCGCCGCTCGCTCGGCAGGCTGCCTATCCGGTGACTTCGTGGACGAACTGGCCCGCGCTCAGCGTGTTGACGGTCTCACCCGGGATATCCATCAGGATGCGGCTGCGTTCGGGCGTCATGGTGACGGTGATGTACTGGACCGGCCTTGCGGCGGGATCGTGCAGCACGCGCACGATCTTCAGCAGGGGCGCTCCGACTTCCGTCTGCATGAGCTTCGCACGGACCGGGTCGCTCAGCTCGGCCGTGATTTCCTGGATCACGCGGCCGAACTTCACGCCCTGGGCCATCAGGATCTCGTAGAGCGCCTGCTTGCGAAGCGTGGTGGCCGTGACCTGCTTGCCCAGGCGCTCGGGCACCCAAGCATCGGAGAGCATGACCGGCGTGCCGTTCATGCTGCGCAGGCGCAGCGCATGCACGGCCTTTTCTCCTGGCGCGAGCTGCAGCAGTGCGACCACGTCCGAAGGTGCCTCGACCCGCTCGACGCGCAGCACCTGCACCTGCGTCTCGCTCGCCGTCTGGCGCAGGCTGTCGATCAAGGAAAGGGTGGGTCGCGCCCGCACCAGCGGCAAGCGGTCCTGGAGCACGAAGGTGCCGCGCCCATGCCGCCGCTCCACCAGGCCCTGCGCCGCCAGATCCGCCAAGGCCCGGCGCACCGTGATGCGCGAGACGCCGAAACGCTCGCACAGCGACTCCTCCTTCGGCAGCAGCCCCGAAGCCGAATACACCCCGCGCACGATCTCGTCGCGAAGGACCACGAAGAGCTGGCGGTGCAGCGATGTGCCCGGCGTCCGGGGCAAGGGGGATTCGGCGAGTTCGACCTGGGCTTTCGCGGGTTTCATCAACGTCGGTGGCAGGGAGCTTGTGAAAGACGCGAGCATAGCCTGTTGATGGTCGGGTGTTGATAGCAACAGGACAGCCGGCGACCGCACTCATGCACACGCTGGTGCCCGCGGCTTCGGGACTTCAGGCGCCACCGGTACCATTCCGACCAGGTCGCTCCACGCACCCAGGCAGGTCTGGATGGCCTGGACCAGGCCCGCCACAGGCATGCCGACAGCTCGGCTTGCTCACTCCAGCGGATAACGCTTGACGAGCGAGCCGAGGCGCTCGCCCTCTTCACGCACTTGCGCTGCGAACTCGGCCGGTGAGTTGACGACGGGCTCCGCCCCCGCGGCCGCGATCGTTCTTTGCACGTCGCCGTCCTTCACCGCATCGCGCAGCGCGGCCACGATGGCCTGCGTCACGGGAGCCGGCATGCCCACAGGGGCGAAGACGCCGAACCAGTTGAGCGAACGGTATTGCCCGAAGCCGGCCTCCTTGGCCGTCGGCACCTCGGGCAGCACCGCGGAGCGCCTGTCGCCGGTCGTCGCGAGGAACCGCAGCGTGCCCGCCTTGGCATGGGGCAGTGCCGCTGCGATGCCCGTGAAGGAAAGGTTGACGTTGTTGGCGACAAGGTCCGACACGACGGCACCGGTGCCGCGGCAGTTGGCGACGACCGCATCGGACAGCTTCGACTCCGCGACGAACTGGTGCGAAAGAAGGCGCGACTGGTTGTCGGTGGTGCCGAGCGAACACCGTTGCCCTGCGCGCTGGCAGTGGGCCACGAACTCAGCCAGGGTCTTGACCGGCATCTTGCCGCTCACCACGATCGCGTTGGAGGCCTGGGCCACCGCCGTGACGGGCTGCAGCCGCTGGAGCGGATCAATGCCCCTCAGCCCCGGGGTATAGCGCGTCAAGGCGATGGATGGCACTTGCAGCAGCAGCGTCGAGCCGTCGGGGTGGGCATCCATGACGCGGCGCGTGCCGATGAGTCCATCGGCGCCCGGCACGTTCTCGACGATCACCGCCTGGTTCCAGAGGACGCCGAGCTGACGGGCCACCGCACGCGCCACCGTGTCGGTCCCGCCACCCGGTGCGTAGGGCACCACGATGGTCACGGGCTTGGCGGGGCGCCACGGCGCGTCTTGCGCGCAGGCGGCGGACGGTGCCACCCATGCCATCGCGGCGAAGGCCGCGATCAGCGCGGCGCGTCGTCCTGCATTCTGTCCTGTGTGTCGCACGGTCTTGTCTCTCGAAATGATGGGGATGATCTGCGGCTCGGCGAGCGGAGGCTGTTTGCGCCGCCCTGGTCCACCCGCGACGGCCATAGGTGGCGAGCGTCGTTGGCGATTCAGTCCAGCTTGAGGTTCGCGGCCTTGATCAGGTTGCGCCATCTGTCCAGGTCCTTCTCGAATGCCTCCCGCGCGGGCGCCGGCGCTCGATGCCCCACCACGAGGCCGCTGGCCTCCAGGTTTCGCACGACCTCGGGGTCGGCCAGCACCGTGGAGAGCGCGGCAGCAAGGCGGTCGAACACCGCGGGCGGCAGCTTCCTGGGCGCGAGCACGCCGCTCATGTAGGTCGCCTGGAGCGACGGAAAGCCGAGTTCTGCCACCGTCGGCACGGACGGCAGGACCGCGATCCGCTCGCGCGTGGTGACGGCGAGTGCCTTGAGGCGGCCGGACTGCACGTGCTGCGCCACGCCGGTGGGAGCGAAGAACGCGAAGTCGACCACGCCGGAGATGAGGTCCGTGCTCGCCTGACCCGAGCCCTTGTAGGCCACGTGCACGGTGTTCATGCGCGCTTCCAGCCGCATCATCTCCGCTTCCAGGTGCGGGATGCTTCCCACGCCGCCCGACGCGTACGACAGCCCCTTCGGCCGCTTGTGCGAAAGCGCCGCCAGTTCACGGATGTCCTTGGCCTGCACATCGGGGTGCACGACCAGCACCATGGGTAGCTCCCCGATGCCGCCGATGTAGCTGAAGTCGCTCGGCTGGTAGCCCACGGCCCGGTAGGCCGGCGTCACCGAAATCGCGCCGTTGTCCGCCAAGTAGAGGGTGTAGCCGTCGGAGGGCGCGTTGGCGACCAGCTGGGCGGCGATGGCGCCTCCGGCGCCGGGGCGATAGTCGAGCACCACCGGCACGCCCAGGTGGCGTTCCAGGCCCAGGGCCAGCGGCCGCCCGACGCCATCGCCTCCGCCGCCCGGCGGGTAGCCGATGACGAACTTGATCGGCTGCTGCGGCCACGAGGACTTCTGCGCCCGCGTCCATGGCGCGGCCAGGAGGCCGACAGCCAATGCGAGCACGCCGCGGCGCGACATCCTGCGGGCCGGCTTCGGGGAATGGATAGCCATGTTTGTCTCCTTCGCTCTTTTTCAGAATCAGATGGCACGCCCGGAGACGAGCTTCGGTGACGTCCGGCTTAACGCAGCGACCCGGTCCCATCGGGCAACCGGTACTTCGTCACCCGTAGCAGCATTTGTGCGGGCGTCACTCCGGGCGAGGCGGACGGCGGTGGCGGGTCCGCGCCCGTCCTCGCCCACCCTCGCCCGTTCAAGCGACGTTCTGCAAGGCGAACTCGTTGACGTGGCCCGAGGGGAGCGCGGCCATGCCGGGGTCCCGCGGCAGTTCGACCCGGAACCAGCGCTTGAGGACGTCCGCGATCAGGTCGTAGCACGCGCCGAAGCGGATCACCTGCATCGTCTGGAAATTGATCAGCGTGCCGGAGCGGCCGTACATGTGATAGCGGCACAGGCCGTGATCGATCTTGATGTCGGCGATCTCGTGCAGCTCGGGCTGGACGTCCTCCAGCCTGAACCGCGATCCGGTCCCCGAGATGTTGGCCGACGAGCCGAACAGCGGCACCAGCTCTTCGCGCGAGAGCCGCGTCAGCTCCCTGTGCAGCGGGCCTGCGTTGAGCAGGTTGCCTATCGTGCCTCCGGCCGAGGAAGCCTTCAAGGCGTCGTCGCCCAACTTCAAGAGCAACGGATGGCCTGCCCGGAATGGTCCGATCACGCCGAGCGGCAGGTCGTAGTCGAGGACGATCGCCTCGACCATCTCCTGCTCGCGCTTGCCGAGGGTCATCATGTCGCGCTGCGTCTCGAGGTCGGCGGCCATGGCGTTGCGCTTGTGGCCGCCGCGCTGCTTGGTGTCGAAGATCTTCCTGAGCGGCTCCATCGAGGCGCCGCACATGGCGTAGCCGGTGTGCTGCGGCACGAGCGCGATACCGCCGTTCTTGACGACGTCGATGATGCGGCGGGCGTCGCCCGCGATGTCGAGGGTGGGCATGCAAGTCTCCTGAGAGTTGGTGGAAGTTGTCGAAGGCATGAAAACTAGGCGCGCACCGAATTCCAGGCCCAGGCGCGCCGAACGCGATCCTGGTCCTGCCATGCGCGAATCAGGGCGTCGTCACGCAGCGTGAGGCCGATGGCGTCCAGGCCACCGAGGAGCGCTTCGCGCCGGGTCGCGTCGATGGCGAACGGCTGAGGATCGCCGCCGCTGCACTGGATGGTCTGCGCGCGGAGATCGACCGTCAGCGCGGAACCGTCGGCACACCGGCTTGCGAGTGCTTCGATGCGGTCCAAGGGCAGCCGGATCGGCAGCATGCCGTTCTGGAAGCAGTTGGCATAGAAGATGTCGCCGTAGCTCGGTGCGATGACGGCGCGGATTCCCAGGCACATCAAGGCCCACACGGCGCCTTCGCGCGACGATCCGCAGCCGAAGTTGTCGCCTGCCAGCAGGAACGGCGCGTTGCGGAAGCGCTCGGCATTCAGGATGCACGCCGGATCGGCGCTGCCGTCGGGCAGGTAGCGCAGCGACTCGAACGCGAACGGGCCGAGCTGGTCCTTCGGCAGGCTGGTGAGGCGCTCGATCCGCACGATGATGTCGGTGTCGACATTCGCGCGCATGAACGGAATGGCTGCGCCGCTGACGATCGTGAAAGGTTGCATGGCTGGGTGCTCCGGTCAGGCAAGGGCTCGCACGTCGCTCAGGCGGCCCGTCAGGGCCGCCGCCACCGCCATCGCGGGGCTGGCCAGGTGTGTGCGCGCCTGCGGGCCCTGGCGGCCGACGAAGTTGCGGTTCGACGTCGAGACGCAACGCGCCATGGGCGGCACCTGCTCGCCGTTGGCAGCGACGCACATGCCGCAACCGGGTTCACGCCACTCGAAGCCGGCTGCGACAAAGACCTGGTGCAGCCCCTCGGCTTCCGCAGCGCGCTTGACGTCCTCCGAACCGGGAACCACCCACGCACGCACGTGAGGCGCAATGCGGCGGCCGCGGGCCACGTCGGCCGCCGCGCGCAGGTCGGAGAGGCGGGCATTCGTGCAAGAGCCGATGAACACCCAGTCGATCGGTGTGCCGGCGATGGGCGCGTCGGCCTCCAGGCCCATGTAGTCGAGCGCCTGCGACGTCGCATCAGCGTCGGCGCCGGCCGCAATGCGCGGCGCGGGAATCCGCGCGTCGATCGCGATCGCCTGCTCCGGGCTCGTTCCCCAGGTGACCGTGGGAACGACCTCGCGCGCATCGATGAACTCCTCGCGGTCGAAGACCGCGTCGGCATCGGTCTTCAGCTCCCGCCACGCAGCCACCGCTGCGTCGAAGTCGGCACCCTTCGGGGCGAATCGGCGGCCCTTCACATAGTCGATTGTCCGATCGTCCGGGGCGATCACGCCGGAACGGGCGCCAAGCTCCACCGTAAGATTGCACAAGGTCAGCCTCGCCTCGACATCGAGTGACTCGATCGTGGAGCCCGCGTACTCGACGGCATGGCCCACGCCCGCATTGGCGCCCAGCCTGGCGATGATGTGCAGCGCCAGGTCCTTGGCAGTAACGCCGAAGCCTAAGGCGCCTTCGCACCGGATGCGCATGTGCCTGGGCCGCTGCAGGCGCAAGGTCTGCGTCGCGAGCGCATGCGTGCTCTCGCTGGAGCCGACACCGAGTGCCAGCGCGCCGAGCGCACCGTTCGTGCAGGTGTGGCTGTCGCCGCAGATCATGGTCAGGCCCGGCAGCACGATGCCCTGCTCCGGCCCCATCACGTGCACGATGCCCTGCCCCTGCTCGCCGAGGTCGAAGAGCCTGATGCCGAACCGCTGCGCGCCTTGCCTGAGCGCCGACCACAGCTTGCTGCCCGCGAGGTAGGTCCTGCCGTCGCGGCCTGGCCGGGTGGAAACGGCATGGTCGGGCGTCGCGAACACGAGATCACTGTCGTGCACGGCGAGTCCGCGTTCGGCCATGTCCGCGAGCGACGCCGAGCCGGACAGGTCGTGCAGCAGGTGCCGGTCGATGTGCAGCAGCGCCCACCCGTCCCCGAGATCGCGCACGACATGCGTATCCCAGATCTTGTCGAAAAGAGTCCGCCCGGCCATCACGCGGGGCCTCCGGCGCGGCCGTGCACGCCCACGGCGGGCGCGGCAGGATCGATCGCGCCCGCGCCGGCATTGAAGCGACGGCGCAAGGCATCCCAGTCGTCCGCCCCGAAGCGCCGGAACGTTTCTGCCACGGCGGCAGCGACCGGCGGCACGACACGCGCAGACCTGAGCGCAGCTAGTGCAGCGTCCCCGGCCTCGATGGCGGCGCTCAGCAGCAGGCCGGGCACGATCGCGAGCTTGTAGCCCATCGATTCGGCAACCGACACGTCGAGCACCGGCGTGCGCCCGCCGCCGACGATGTTGAGCAGGCAGGCACCGCGCACCCGTCGCGGCACCAGCTCGACCTCCTCCCTCGTCTGCGGGGCTTCGACGAATGCGATGTCGGCGCCGACGTCGATGGCTGCATTCGCGCGGTCGATGGCTTCGTCCAGGCCCAGCATGGCACGCGCATCGGTACGGGCAATGATCAGGAATTCGTTGGAACGCCGCGCCTCGACGGCGGCGCGGATCTTCGAGACGAACTCGTCGCGCGTGACCACCTCCTTGCCTTCGAGGTGGCCGCAGCGCTTGGGTGACACCTGGTCTTCAATGTGGATTGCCGCGACGCCCCGCGACTCGTACTCGCGCACGGTGCGCGTGACGTTCAGTTCATTGCCATAGCCCGTGTCGGCATCGGCGATCACCGGGACATCGACCGACCGCGCCATCACGCCGGCGTTGTCGGCCATCTCCGTTTGCGTCAACAGGCCGAAGTCGGGAAAGCCGCGGGCCATCGCCGTACCTGCCCCCGTCATGTAGACGGCAGGGAACCCGGCCTGGGCAACCAGCCTGGCTCCGATGCCGTCATAGGCGCCGGGCGCCACGACGATGCCCGGCAGAGAGATCAAGTCCCTCAGCGACCGTCGATGCTCGAAAAGAAGATTCGTCATGATGTCATCATATTCTAATAACAACAGAACGTCAGCAGCAAGGCCGCGACCCCAGGTGGTAACCCTCGTAATTTCGTCTGGCCTGTCGTGCTACGGGGTCCTCACGCGAAGTGGAGGAGCGTTCATGCCGCCAAAGAGGGAGCTGCGTGGGCGCGCCCCGCCCTGGCACGTGGCTGATCGCCATGCTTTGCAAGCGCTGCCGCGGCGGCGCCTGCCGGCAGACATCACGCAGGAAGTGCTTGGAATCGATCGCGCGCAGTTGATCGTGCGCGCCCGTCATCCTCTGAGCAGAAGGGCGATCCTGCCGAAGGGAACGGGCCCGTTCGAGCACATGAAGAGCGTGTTTGCGCGGCAGAACCTCGCGCTGCCCAATGTGGTCGTCGAGACGCGCTCGGTCATGGCGCTCAAGAGCCTGATCGGCCACTCAGGCTTTCTTGGGTGGATGCCGGTCCCGATGTACGACGCCGAGCGAAAGGCCCGGCTGATCGATGCCCTCGATATTCCGCGCGCGAGCGATAGGAGAATCCTGACCGCCTTTCGCAGGCGCGTCGGCATGCTGCCGGGTCCTTCAGTCAAGCTGCTCGAGGAGCTTCGCGCGCTGACGGCAACCTGAGGCAACATGAGGCACGCCTCGAGCAATGACGCTCACACGACCATGTGCTGCTCGATTCGCTCGCGGCCCAGGGCGGCGAAGCTGCCCTGCAAGACGACCTCTCCGTGATCCAGCACCAGGACCGAGTCGGCAAAGGCCGCCAC
>Ga0209676_1001313_pt1 | contig 25251 bp, 27 predicted proteins | sample AraplaCvi_mLB_r2_FD_184282 | JGI IMG/M metagenome (GOLD analysis project Ga0209676, IMG submission 184282) | Arabidopsis root microbial communities from North Carolina, USA - plate scrape MF_Cvi_mLB_r2 (SPAdes) (version 2) | ecosystem: Host-associated > Plants > Roots > Endosphere | place: USA... | reverse complement strand
TACAGCTCCTGTTTATACAACAAACTCACTTCACTCTGCAGTAGTTGAAATCATCATTAAAAAAGATGCTTACTGCCGTTACACTACAATTCAAAACTGGGCGAACAATGTGTTCAACTTAGTTACGAAGCGTGCTGTTTGTGAAGCAAATGCAACAATGGAATGGATTGATGGTAACATCGGTTCTAAACTTACGATGAAATATCCTGCAGTTATTTTAAAAGGTGAAGGTGCTCGTGGTCTTACACTTTCTATCGCAATTGCTGGTAAAGGTCAACACCAAGATGCTGGTGCAAAAATGATTCACTTAGCACCAAATACTTCTTCTACAATTGTTTCGAAGTCAATTTCAAAACACGGTGGTAAAGTAACATATCGCGGTATTGTTCACTTTGGTCGTAAAGCTGCTGGATCTCGTTCAAACATTGAATGTGATACATTAATTATGGATAATGCATCAACTTCTGATACAATTCCATACAATGAAATCTTAAACGACAATATTTCTCTTGAGCATGAAGCGAAAGTTTCTAAAGTGTCTGAAGAGCAATTATTCTACTTAATGAGCCGCGGTATTTCTGAGCAAGAAGCTACAGAAATGATCGTTATGGGATTCATTGAGCCATTTACAAAAGAATTACCAATGGAATATGCTGTTGAAATGAACCGTCTGATTAAGTTCGAGATGGAAGGATCAATTGGCTAATATTCTTTAAAGTTAAGAAGGCGGACTGCTTAGGTTCGTCTTCTTTTTTTTCGGTAATATCGAGATAAATATCTTCTGTTATTTTGATTGTTTGATGACCTAGGCAGTTTGGCACGTATTTAATACTTACTCCTGATTCAAGTAGCAGACCAGCATGAGTATGTCAAAAACATGTGTCCTTTTTTGTATCCTACACCAGCTTTTTTGCAGTAATCACGAATGGAATTTCTAACTTTAAAGGTGTTAGATAATGCCCATGACAGTTCTGAAAAACAATACCATCTTCATTTCGATGAAACCTCTCGTTTCCTACTATCAATTCATTTTGCTTTTAGTTTAAACTTCTTTAATTCACTCAATAATTTCTCTTCCTTTTTCAAGGGCTCTCAACCAATTTGGTTGGGGGTCTTTTTTATACAAAAAATGCTTTTGTCTACACAAGATGTTATGTATACGCATAGTCTTTATAGAAATCCTTAATTCCCTATTAACTAGGTTCTGGAGGGGAAACTTAATATGCAAAATAGAAACAATAGTTCCATTTATATTATTTCAGGTCCATATGGAGTTGGTAAATCGACAGTTTCAAATGCACTTGCTCAGGAGATAGAAGAAGCTGCATTAATAGAAGGTGACTTAATCAAATTAATGTTCAGAGGAAAAATACAACCTCCGAGGGAAGAAATAAGAGCTATTATATGGAAAAATATTCTCTCATTAACAAGGAACTTCCTTGAAAATAACATTAATGTAATTATAGATTATGTTGTTTACAGTGAGTTAGAGTGGTTATATAAGCACTTATCGGATTTAAATGTAAAAATTCATTATGTCGTATTACGGGCAGATGATGAAATGATTATTAGACGATTAAATCAAAGAGGGGATGATTATTTAATAGAAGGATCTTTATATTTATTAGACAAACTTGAAAACTTTTTACCAAACAAAAACTATCTCTATGACACAACAAATAAACAGCCCGGTGAAATTATTCATGATTTAATAAGCCGGTTCGATCAATTTTGTCTATAACTTTGACTACACTAACATTTGGATGTCAGTTTTCCCTAGCTCTCTCCTGTCCTTCTTAAATACTTTTCCGTTTCAAGTAAGCCTCATTTTAACTTTCCTTTCTAAAATGCGTTTTGAATGTTGGATATGCCTAAACAATTTTCAAAATTAAGAATATGTTATTAAGAAATTAACACGGCAACTAATCGATGTTTATACAAAGAAGCAGAATGTCTCGAAAGGAGAGAAAAATGTGAAGGTCATAATTTTAGCTGGGGGGTTTGGCACAAGAATAAGTGAAGAAACCCATTTAAAGCCGAAACCTATGATAGAGATTGGCGAAAAACCCATCTTATGGCATATCATGAAGCTTTACTCTAGTTATGGATATAACGACTTTATTATCTGTTTAGGGTATAAGAGCCATGTAATCAAGGAGTATTTTTTAAATTATTACCTATATAATTCTGATTTAACACTTGATTTTCAGAAGGGAAATGAATTTATTATTCACCAGCATTCGGTTGAACCTTGGAGGGTTACCTTGGTTGACACTGGCTTAAATACAATGACTGGTGGCCGAATTAAGAAAGTGCAGGATTATGTTGGTAATGAATCTTTTATGTTGACTTATGGTGACGGAGTAAGTGATGTAAATATTAAGGAATTAGTAGAATTCCATCGCTTACATGGGAAGTTAGCTACATTAACAACTACACAGCCTCAGGGTAGATTTGGAGTTTTATCCTTGTCCAATGATCAGAAAGTAGAGAAGTTTCAGGAGAAAATACCAGGAGATGGCGGTTGGATAAATGCTGGCTTTTTTGTATTGCAGCCAGAAGTATTTAATTACCTGAATAACGGTGAACAAACCATATTTGAAAAGGAGCCGTTAGAAAACCTTGCTAAAGATGGTCAATTAATGGCATATAAACATAATAGTTTTTGGTATCCAATGGATACTTTGCGGGATAAGAAATATTTACAAGAAATGTGGGAGTCCAGTAAAGCTCCTTGGAAAATATGGGATAAAAATAATTAAGAACAACAGTTTTTAGTTTATGCCTCTGTAATTGGTGCAATTGTTTTATTTAAAAGAATGAATGTGGAGGTAGATAACTTGGATTTATATGAAAAACACAATATCTATCAGTCAGATCTTCAATATATATTTAATAATCTTGATCAGACAGAAATAGAAAAACTTAAGGATTCAACAATCCTCATTACGGGTTGCGCCGGATTCTTAGGCTATTATTTCATGTCATTTTTATCTGATTATTCAGCGCAGCTTGGTATTAAAAAGATTATTGGAATTGACAATTTTAAACTAGGGAAACCCAAATGGATTAAAGATTTAAAGAAATTAAATCCAAAGATTGGATTATACATGTTTGATATTACTGAGTTTTCATTATTTGATACTAATAAAATTAACGATGTTGATTTTATTATCCACATGGCTTCGATTGCCTCGCCAACCTTTTATAGAAAATATCCTCTTGAAACCTTAGATGCTAATGTAATAGGACTAAGAGCTTTGTTAGATTTTTATAAGGATAAAAACATTAAAGGGTTCTTGTTTTTCTCTAGCAGTGAAGTTTATGGTGATCCATTTCCGGATTACATTCCGACTTCCGAGGAGTATAGAGGAAATGTGGCTATGATAGGACCGCGCGCATGCTATGATGAGGCAAAACGATTCGGAGAGACGTTATGTTACTTATATGCCGAAAAATTTGGTATGCCCATTTCAATTGTCAGACCATTTAATAATTATGGACCCGGAATGAGGCTTAATGATAAAAGGGTGCCAGCTGATTTTGCAAAAGCCATTATTGAAAATAAAAAACTGATTATGCACTCCGACGGAAAACCAACTCGAACATTTTGTTATGTTACAGATGCCATCACTGGTTATTTAAAGGCGCTACTATATGAACCATTTGACTACTTTAATATAGGAATAGATACACCTGAAATTTCAATCAAAGAATTAGCTCAGATATATAAGGATGCAGGCTCAGAAAATTTTGGTTTTAATCAGTCAATAGAATTTAAAGAATCGGAAGAAAAGAGTTATCTAACACATAACCCATTAAGAAGATGTCCTGATATTTCAAAGGCAAGAAAACTTTTAAACTATTCCCCTTCAATATCAATAGTTGAAGGTGTCAATCGCTTTCTAAGCTTTTTGAAGGAAGAAGGTGAAATTCATTGATTACTGTAATTGGCCTTGGATTTGTTGGATTGACTACGGCTTTAGGATTTAGCGAGAAAGGGTATCATGTTTATGGTTTTGATATTGATCAAAAGAAGAAGGACCAATTAAGAAATGGTAAGATTCCCTTTTATGAACCTAATCTTAATGAAAAATTAAATAAGCACTTAAATAAAGGCTTTACGATTACAGATGATTTACAGGAAGCTGTAATCAACAGTGAAGTTATCTTTCTTTGCGTAGGAACACCGAGCAAAACGGATGGTAGTGCGGATTTGGGATATATCTTGGAAGCAATTAAAAATGTTGCAGGCTATATAAAAAAGCCTGAGTTTAAAGTATTAGTGATCAAATCGACTATTCCTCCATCCACAACAAGTGAAAGGATTAAACCCTATCTGGAAAATTTAGGTTTTAAGGTTGGAGTTGAAATTGGCCTAACCAATAATCCTGAATTTTTAAGAGAAGGATATGCTTGGGACGATTTTATGAATCCAGATCGTATTGTTATTGGCCAGAATGATGATAAAAGTGGACGGATAGTCGAAACGACATACCAAACTTTTAATGCTCCGATTTACCGGGTTTCTTTAAATACTGCTGAATTTATTAAGTATTTATCTAACACGATGCTGGCAACTCTTATCAGTTTTGCAAATGAACAGTCACTAATTGCCAGGTCCATCGGAAATATTGATATAAAAAAAGCATTTCAGGTCTTACATCTTGATAGAAGATGGAGTGGCGCACCAGCTAATATGACATCTTATGTATTCCCTGGTTGTGGATTTGGCGGCTACTGCCTTCCTAAAGATACGATGGCTTTAGTTAGTCAGGCCTTAAAGAATTCTTACACACCAGAATTATTAACAAGTACCCTAAAAGTAAATGAAGCCATTAAAGAATTTGTTGTCAGTGATGTAGAAAGAATAGTTGAAAAGAATGAAAATATAGGAATCCTCGGGTTAGCATTTAAGCCAAATTCAAATGACATTCGGGATACACCGGCAAAAGCTATTATTCAAGGTTTGCTTCAAAAAGGGTACAAAAATATCATCGCCTATGATCCTATGGCAAACGAAGAGTTTAAAGAGGTATATGGATTTCCTATTCAATATTCTCCTAACTTATCATCACTGCTTTCAATGGTTAATCATGTTGTAATTTTAACAGCTTGGGATGAATTTATTAAAAATGAAGAGTCGATAAAGAAAAAGAATGTTTTCGATTATCGTTTTATTTACCAATAGTTAACGATTAAAGGGATATCTAAGCGCTGCAGACTAAATTTTTAACTTGAAAGGAGTTTGAACAGTTGAAACATTATTACTGCTCAACCTTTAGTAAGGATTACGCCTATAAAGGTTTATTATTATACAACTCAATTGAACAACATGATAAAGATTTTCATTTTTTTATGATATGTCTTCATGAAGAAGCAAAAAAATTATTTGAGAAAATGAACCTAACTAATGCAACCATAATAAGTTTGGAAGAGATTGAAAAGGAAGACAAAGAATTACTTTCGGTAAAAAGCTCTCGAAATGACAAGGAATATATTTGGACCTGTAAAGCGTCGGTATGTATATATCTATTAAACCAATTCGAAGAAATCGATCATATTGTATGGCTGGACGGAGATACCTTCTTTTTTTCGAATCCGGAACCTATTTTTACCGAATGGGGAGAATACTCTGTTACGCTAACAGCTGAAAAATGGCTTGAGGAACATAGTATATTAGGCGAAACGAACGGCATCTATAATACCGGTTTTATGGGTTTTAAAAGAGATGAATATTCGATGGTATGCCTTCATTGGTTTAGAGAGAAGCTGATAGAATGGTGTTTTGATAGATGGGAAAAAGGACGTTGGAGCGACCAGGTATATGCAAATGATTGGCCAGTAAGATTTCAGAATATTGGTATTATTGAAAATGTAGGTGTCAATCTTACTCCTTATATCATAAATTACAGGTTAATAGAAAGTCCAGTTATTAAAAAAGACAAAGATATATTTATAAATAATGAAAAAATAATATTTTTCCATTTTTATGGGTTTAAATACTATGATGGCAATGTCTTTGATATTTGTAATTATGTAATGAATTGCAGAGATGACGTCACTAAGCATATTTATATTCCCTATATAAATGCCTCAATAGCAATGATGAATAAAATAAAAGAAGTGGACAGTAACTTCGTTCAAGAAAAGAGTAAAAAAGATTATCATATAAGAAATTATTTTAACCTTAAAATAAATTCGTCAGCAGATAAAGAAAAAAATAACCTATGTACAATTATGGGCAAAGAATCCCTAGAACAAGGTTTAGCACTTTTTAACTCCTTAAAGAAGAATACACCCAATTTTCAACTATGGATTTGCTGTCTAGATGAGAGCACCTATTCCTTCTTTTACAAAATGAATTTAGATCATGTCATTCTTATCAATTTAACAAATCTTGAAGGCAACGAGTTATTAAGTATCAAAGATACTCGAAACCCTGAGGAATATAACCGGACAGTAAAACCTTCCTTTATTTCATATATTTTTAAAAATAATTATCAAGTAAATTCTCTTGTTTATACCGACGTTGATAACAACCTTTATACAGATTTTAATAACTTATTTTATGAATTGAAGCGTGGGAACTCTCTTTTAATTTTCAAGAGGCCGGTTACTTCTGAAGAAGAAAAGAATTATGGTGTGTATGATGCTGGACTAATAGGATTTAACAGAGATGAAATCGTACTAGAATGCCTGTACAAATGGAAGAAGGATTGTATTAATTGGTGTTTTAACAAAGTGGAAGTAGAGCTATGGTTAGACCAAAAGTATTTAGACCAATGGCCGAATCAGTTTTCAAGTTTAAAAGTCATGGAGAGTCCCACTAGAACTCTTGATCCAGAAAAATAACTTTGGAGGAATTTATGGCAGCGACTAATTATTTTTATAATCAAAAGGTTTTAATTACTGGAGCAAATGGATTCATTGGATCTCATGTCGTGCAAAAAATGGTAAATGAAAAAGCTGATGTATCCATTATAGTTAGGGAATCATCCGATTTATGGAGAATTGAAGAATTAAAAAAGGATATTAACATCCATCTGATTGATTTAAGAGATTCCGTTTCAATTGACAATTGCGTAAAACAGATTAAGCCAGAATATATTTTTCATGTTGGTGCGTATGGGGTAGATTCTAGACAAAAGGATTATTTAACTGCAGTTAACACCAATATCATAGGGACTATGAATATGTTAAATTCTTTAAAAGGTGTAGGGTGCAAGAAATTTATTAATGTAGGTACTTGTATGGAGTACGGTGATAAAAAGGATATTATCAAAGAGAACTCTCATTTAGAGCCCGATAGTATATACGGAAGTACTAAAGCCTCATCTTCCATTATTTCCCACCAAATTGCTGCGGAAAATGAAATAGATATTGTAACTCTGAGGCCTTTTGGTGTATTTGGAGAGAAAGAAGGAAGTCATAAATTCTTTCCTTATATTATTTTATCTAATTTAGATGGCAAAGATGTTAATTTAACTCCGTGTGAACAATATCGGGATTATTGTTATATAGAAAATATTATTGAAGGTTTTATTTTGGCTGCCAAAAATGAAACTATTAAAAACGACGTGTTCAATATAGGCAGTGGTGCTATTTATAAGCTAAAGCACTATGTTGACATGATTTACAATGAAATGACCCCAAATAAAAAACCAAATTATGGTGCACTTCCTTATAGGGAAAATGAAGTTTGGAGACAACAGCCTGATACCACTAAAATTAAAAACCTTTTAAAATGGGAACCTAAAATAAGCCTCCATGATGGCATAAAAAGAACCATTGATTGGTATACAAGAAATAAAGAAAAATTTAATGGAACAGGTAGATAAAGGAAGACGGTAATAGGGTGGGAAGGAGTTGTTATTTTGGAGAAAGGATTTGAATTAATTTCCATTCGACCTTTTGTAGATAAGCGAGGAAGTCTAAAAAAAATTGTAATGAAAAGTCAGTTAGTGGAAAATGTACAAATTGAAGAGGTTTACCTGCTGTATTCTGAAAAGGGAAGTGTTAGAGGGAACCACTATCATAAAAAAACTTTAGAGTATTTTGTGATTGTTAGTGGGAAGGCAAAGGTTGCACTAAAGAATCTGGAAACAGGTACATTGGAAGAAATCAATATTTCATCAAGTGATAATTTGATTTTAAAAGTTACACCCTATGTAGTGCATGCTTTTAAAAACGAAGGAGATCTGCCGTTAATCATGCTTGCTGTTTCATCCAAGGAATATAATAAACTTGATACAGATACATTCAATATGGAAATCTTACAATAAATAATTTTCATACAATAGACTGAAGATTAAAAAAACTCCCATCACAATGGTTGGGGGTCTTATTTTTTGTGACTAAAAATAGCTTGTGTCCATATTTGATCATATAAATTTTTTGATTACATTTGACGAGAAATTAATCTCATTGTACTTTTGAAATTTTAGCAGTTGTTTGTTCTTTGAGTTACAAAGGTTTAGATATTCATTGTCAACTTACTATCCGGTTGCCCTTACCGTTCCAATACCTCTTTAATACTTATTTTTTGAACGCATTCTGACCACGAGACATTTAGAACATTATATTATTTCATTTCATTTTTAATTAATAAAAGCTGATTTAACCTTGATATAGCAAGGATAAGAGCGTATTATATTTAATTCTACTTTATTTATAATTAATTAAGTTGCAGATGGAAGGTTCGATTGGTTAATTATTTCAATGTAGTAAGAAAGACGAACTTTTTTGTTCGTCTCTTTTTGTATCTTAACTTAATTTTGTTCATAAGAAGTATAAATCAATTTTGAAACGAAGAAGGGAAATTGTAATGAAAAGATGAAATAAAATAAGTCAGGTAGATACCTATTAGAGTTTTATGGTACATAGATATAATTAATTAAAAAAAGGAGCGGTTAAATGAATTTTATCCTTAAAGAAGCGATCGAGGTATTAGAACGCACACCACAAACGTTAGAGTATTTTTTATCAGGGTTATCGAATAGATGGTTGTATAGTAATGAAGGCCAAGATACATGGAATGTTTCGGAAGTGATTGATCACCTCATAGAAGGAGAGAAAACAAATTGGATGGTGAGGTTAAATTGTATTTTGAATGAGGGTGAAAATAAACCTTTTCCAACATTTAATCGGTTTTCACACTTAAATGAAAAAAATGATAGGTCCATAGATGATAAATTGCTTGAATTTAAGACGTTTAGAATAAAAAATATTACAAAACTACAATTGCTTAATGAACCCGAACTAGATCTTGAGTTAACCGGAGTCCATCCGGAATTTGGCATTGTTAAACTAAGTGAGTTGCTGTCTACTTGGGTTGTCCATGATTTAACACATATCAGTCAAATTGTAAGGGTAATGTCAAAGAGTTACAAAGAAGATGTTGGTCCATGGAAAGAATATTTAAGTATACTTAAAAAGTAGGTTTTCATAAGTAATAGGATCAATGAGATTCCTATCAGCAGTACTCGAAGAAATTCGAGTTTTTTTGTGTTAAACTATTACTTATTATAATGATAGATTAATTGAACAAACGGTATTTAAGGAGAGAAATAAAGGTTGGACATTTTATTACAGGTTCTTATACTACTGAGTATAGGATTGGTAGCAGGAACAGTCGGTTCGCTAATTGGTCTAGGCGGAGGAATTATTATTGTTCCGATGCTTTTAAATATAGATCGGTTTTTAACTGCATTTTCGACGGTACCGATTCATGTTGCAGTTGGTACTTCTTTAGTTACAATCGTATTTTCCTCACTTTCATCAACTCTTGCTTACCATAAACAAAAAAGGATTGATTTTAAGAGTGGTCTTTTATTTTTAATCGGAAGCGTTCCTGGAAGTCTAATGGGTACTTATCTTAATTCGCTTTTAAATACTGAACGATTTACATTATTTTTTGGGATCCTTCTAACTTCTATCTCGATATTTCTCTTTGTTTCATCTAAATTGAATAGAAAATCAAAAGAAATATATAAAGGTGTTATTCGTACATATACAAATGATGAAGGTGAAGCATATACATATAGTTATAGTCTACCATTGGCTATCGGATTATCTATTTTGATTGGTCTAATCTCAGGTTTATTTGGGATTGGTGGAGGCATTATGTTGGTTCCAATGATGGCCTTTTTATTTGGTTTTCCGCCACAACTCGCTGTCGCAACATCGATGTTTGTAGTGATGTTTACGACTCTTGGAAGTTCTATTTCGTATTTAGCGATTGGATCAATAAACTTCTATTATGCTCTTTTATTAATACCAGGTGCATGGTTTGGTGGAAAGATTGGTGCCTTTATCAATCAAAAATTAAAAACAGAAACAATTGCCTTGTTGTTAAGATTAGTCGTTTTAATATATGGTATAAAATTGATGATAGAAAATATATAACGAAGGAGTGGAACAATGGATTCAAATAATCAAAATTTAAATATTCGGTTGTTCCATACAAATGACATTCATAGTCACTTTGAAACTTGGCCAACAATTGTGGGGCTATTAAAATCGAAAAGAGAACTTGCTAGAACATATGGTGAAGAATATTTAACCTTTGATATTGGAGATTTCGTCGACCGATTTCATCCAATTTCTGAAGCAACTATAGGAAAAGGGAATGTAAATCTATTAAATGAAGCAGAGTATGATGCTGTTACGATTGGTAACAATGAAGGAATAACTTTAGCTAAAGAGGATTTACTAAAATTATATGAGCATGCAAGTTTTGACGTTTTAGTAAGTAACTTAACGATCAAAGAGGAAAATTCGAAAGCATTCAGTAAGCCGTATGAAATCTATGAGAGAAATGGCTTGAAAATTGGCGTTATTGGATTAACGATTTCTTATCCAGTTTTTTATGATTGTCTTGGTTGGAGTATTCAAGACCCTATAGAAAGTCTAGAACAAATACTCCCGATCGTTACTGAACAGTCAGATATCGTTATCGTACTTTCACATTTAGGGTTAAAAATCGATCAAATGATTGCAAAACAATTCAAGGGAATCGATGTGATTCTTGGTGCCCATACACATCATTTGCTACCTAACGGAGAATATCTAGAAAATACATTATTATGTGGAACCGGCAAACATGGTAATTATCTTGGTGAAGTATTGTTGACTGTGAACAAACAGACGAAACAAATAATCAATAAAACTGCATCGGTTATAGAAATACATAATATACCGAAACATTACCAAGATGAAGCTACAAGCCATTATTTAGCATATTTAATGAGAATGAGCGAAGAAATTCTTAGTGAACCTACCGCTCTACTCTCAAAAAACTTACCAACAAACTGGTTTAAAGAAAGTTTACTTCCAAGAATTTTGGCAAATTCTTTAAAGCAGTGGACTGAGGCCGATATTAGTTTAATAAATGCTGGGATTTTACTTGATGGTCTAAACAGAGGTGTTGTGACGAGAGGTCATATTCATCGTATTTGCCCACATCCAATCAATCCATGTACAGTTTATTTATCTGGAACTGAATTACTAGAAGTAATCAACCGTGGAGAAGAAAAAGAGCTAGTGCATTTAAAAATGAAGGGTTTTGGATTTAGAGGTAAAGTGATTGGGATGATGGTATACGACGGGGTCACAATTGTAAATAGGCATGTAAAAAGACATCTTTACCGTGAAGATATATTTATTAATGGTGAAATGTTAGATTTATCGAGAAACTATAAGATAGGCACATTAGATTTATTTACTTTTGGGAAATTTTTCCCACAAATAAGTGCCGCGAAAAATAAGAAATACTTTATGCCTGAATTTATCCGAGATGTGTTACTTTGGGCTCTAAAAAGTATGTAAATTTGTATGGTAGACAGGTTCATTTATTAAATTTTTCTCATATTTTAGAATGAGAAAGGAGCGGTGAACTTGATTCAATTAACACCTATTAAGATTGAGGATCATACATTTAATGCGGTAACTGTCCTTCTTCCAAAAACAACTTTATTAGTCGTTATGAATGATAAAGGGTATATTATGTGTGGGGCTTTAGATGTCGCACTTTTAAATGAGAGGCTTCTTGATCGCAAAATTATTGCCGGTCGAGCAGTCGGAGTCAAAACAATTGAAGAGTTATTAAATGCTCCATTAGAATCAATTACTGTTGAAGCCGAAAGACTCGGGATTCAAAAAGGTATGATTGGAAGGGAAGCATTATTAAAAATGTTATAAAATCAGCCACTAAATTTCGTTTAGTGGCTTAATTTTTTCAAAATTTAACCGTTATAAATAGTATAATAAAGTAAAATATAGTCAGAAAAAGTAGAAAAATCTATTCAGGTGCTAAAAATCAACTAGAATCTTATTAAGAAATGACATCACGAATTTACTCATCTGAGCAACCATATATTTAATAAAAAGTATATCAGGGAGAAAACTATGAGAATTGTCGTGACTTCAACTCTTGTTCCAGGCACACTTTTAGGGAAGCCAATTTATAATGAACAGGGAAAAATTTTAGTTAATGCTAATGTTCCTTTAACAGTGATGATGATTAATCGTCTACATAAGTTAGGTATATCCTATGTCTTCATTCACGATCCTCTTTCTGATGGCTTAGAATTAGACTCTACTATTTCAGACGAGCTTAGAATTGAGAGTACCAAAAAAATTGAAGATGCTTTTGTAAAATTTAAAAATGAAGAGCTTCACCTTAGATGGCTTTCACTAGAAAAGTCGGCTCCTCAATTAAAAGGCATAATTGAATCATTGTTAAAAGAATTAAGGAATAACAATGATATGCTTTCACTATTAACGGACGTATTTTCTTATGATGAGTATATATTTACGCATTCATTAAATGTCACAATGTACTCACTAGCAATCGGTACGAAATTAGGGTTAAATAAAAGCCAATTAGATTTATTAGGTCTCGGGGCACTGCTACACGATGTTGGCAAAATGGTGGTACCGATTCAGATTTTAGATAAACCAGAACGTTTAACTGAAGAAGAGTATGAATTAATTAAAAAACATACGACTGCTGGATATGAAATTCTTAGAGAAGTTCCTAATATTCATTCAGTTGTGGCGATTTGTGCACTACAACATCATGAACGTATAAATGGAAGCGGTTATCCAAAAGGGATATCTGGAGAAGAAATGCATCTGTACTCTAAAATAATAGCGATTTCGGATGTTTTTGATGCGGTTACTTCTAACAGGGTATATAGAAAAGCGATGTTACCTCACGAAGGATTAGAGCTTTTATACAGCGGGAGTCATAAGTTGTTTGACGCAAAATTAGTCCGATTATTCAGAGATTCATTGTCGATTTATCCTACAGGCTTAACTGTTAAACTAAATGATGGTCGTCGTGGAATCGTTGCCAGACAAAATGCAGCATCATCTGATCGTCCAATTATTCGTATTATTGAAGAAAATGGATATGAAATAAGTATTCCATACGAAGTGAATTTGTTTGATGACCTGCATTTATTGATTACAGAATGTGATACAACTTTAAAACAAAGAGTATTTCAATAAAAGATGTTCCATGTAAGATGGAACATCTTTTTTGTATTGAAGAGAAGATGAATGAACATGCCATGACATGCATACCCATTTAATAGGGGGGCATGGATACGGATGAAAAAATTTAAACACAAACGTGTTCCAGGAAATAGATTTATTACGAAAAGAAAATCACAGGGTGTTTTTAAATCTAATTCTTTTAAATCAATTCCAGTTCTACAATCATTTCGAAAAAAGCTACCTAATAAGTATGTCGTCATTGTCCTGTTACTACTTATCCTTGGTTGTTATGGCTTTTGGAAAGTTGATAAGATTTTTTCTCCTACAATTTTAAAGTATTCAGAAAAGCAAACGAAACGGATTGCCAATCTTGTCATAAATGAAGCTTATGAATCTGCTTCAAAAGAACTGGAAGGGCAGGATATTATTATTCGCGATGTTGATCAAAATGGAAAAACAGTTATTAGTACAAATACTTATTTAATCAATAAAATAATCGGTTCAACGACAAGTAATGTTGAAGAGAATATTCGAAGAGTTGAACAAGGAGATCTTTCGTTTCTATCTTTATCAAAATCTGAATTAAAGAAGATGAAAAGTGATAATGAAGGATTTTATATAGACGTACCAATTGGGGTCATGACAAACACCGTGTTGTTAGGAAAACTTGGACCGACAATTCCTGTTCGATTCTCAGTAGTTGGAGATGCAGTTGCGAATGTATCACAAAAGGTAAAGCCATTTGGATTTGATAATTCAGTTGTAGAAATTATCATGAATGTTGAAGTAAATATGAATGTCATTATTCCATTTACCTCCAAATCGACAAAGGTTAAAGTACAAGTGCCAATTGCATCTGAGATTATTGACGGGGAAGTTCCAAGCTATATTCCTTTTGCACCAAATCAAACGACACCTAATACGACTAATAAAAAATAGGCTCTGTTAAAAAAGAATATTGATTTCCACTCCAATTACTCTCGAACCGGCTATGCTCTTTTCATACTCTTGATGTATTTAGCTAAAATCAACAATTAATATTAACAGAGCCAAAAAATAAAAAGCAGACACTACAATGTCTGCTTTTTAATTTGATCAGCTACTTCTTCGTGCTATTCGATCTTGTCTCTCCCATAATCGAAGCCTTGGAAATGGATCAAAAGACCATTCTGAGTAGCCATTATCCTTGTAAATTCCATAATGTAGATGTGGAGGGAATTTGCCTGATGTTCCAGGAGGACCGTATCCAGTACTGCCCACATAGCCAATAATTGTTCCTGGCTCTACTACCTGACCCTTTAGTATTTCTTTATTAAATCCACCTAAATGTGCATAGTAATGATAGTTATTATTTAAATCACGTATTCCAATTCTCCACCCACCAATACGGTTCCAACCTTTTGTTTCAATAACGCCATAGCAGGTTGCTCTAACAGGCGTACCATAGTTTGCGAAAATATCTGTCCCTTCATGTACTCTTCGTCCTCCAAAGCTACGAGGAGCACCCCAAGTACTTCGATAACTATGTTCACTCCGGATTGGTAGTGGGAATGCATTTCCTGTAATATTGAGTTTTCCAAAGTATTGATATATACGTGCATATTCATCGATAATATCAACAGTAATCGCTCTTTGGTAATAATCCCATAACATCATTCTAATATACTGCCTTGAAGGTCCATAGAAATGTAAACGATGTATGAATGCAAATAATAAGTCTTCGTCGTCTTGGATTGAAGCTTTACCATCGTTATTACCATCCATTCCTATTCCACCAAATAAATGAATGGTTGGAAGGTAAGAGTCTTCTTTAACTGGATTGACTAATCCGCTCCAGTCTTCAGGCTTAATATAAATTGAAAGTACGCCATTTTCACGTTTAGGAATATCATTTCTTACACTTCGGACGTTTCGCTCATATGTATCAATTGCTGCGAAATAGTACCATGGAATAAAAGTTAATGCTTCGCCTTTTTTATATAATGACATTCGTTCCAGGTCTAACTTTGCCTGGTCAATTTCCTCAGCACCTGCAAATGATGGTGTTATGAAGATAACCACCATACAAAAGAGTACAATTATTTTTTTCAAAACCATCATCCCTTAATTAGATTTTCTTCTTTAGTTTGGTTAAAGGAGCGACTTTCATAGATGGAAATTATAGGGAGATATAGACGAAAGTTTTTCATCTCTGTGAAAAATGTAGTAATATATAGTAATATTGGAATTGATATTGAAATATGTCGTAAACGATAAACGTTGGAGGAATTTCAAATGGCATCAAAAAAAGAAGAGTATTTGAGAAAGCCTGAATGGCTAAAAATAAAATTAAACACGAATGAATCGTATACTGATTTAAAAAAGATGATGCGTTCAAAAAATCTTCACACAGTATGTGAAGAAGCTCGTTGTCCAAATATCCATGAATGCTGGGCAGTAAGAAAAACTGCTACATTTATGATTTTAGGAGCAATCTGTACACGAGCATGCCGTTTCTGTGCCGTTAAAACAGGCTTACCTACTGAACTGGATTTACAAGAACCAGTACGTGTTGCAGAATCAGTTACACAAATGAATTTAAAACACGTAGTTATTACTGCAGTTGCACGTGATGATTTAAGAGATGGTGGAGCAGCGGTATTTGCTGAAACCGTTAAAGAAGTAAGAAAAGCAAATCCATTTACTACAATTGAAGTATTACCTTCTGATATGGGTGGTAAATTTGAAAACCTAAAAATGTTAATGGACGCTAAGCCAGATATTATGAATCATAATATCGAAACTGTACGTGATTTAACACCACGTGTGCGTGCAAGAGCAACTTACGAAAGATCTCTTGAATTTTTACGTAGAGCAAAAGAAATTAATCCAGATATTCCAACTAAATCAAGTATCATGCTTGGTCTAGGTGAAACAAATGAACAACTTTATGAAGCAATGGATGATTTACGTGCTGCAGGTGTAAACATTATTACGCTTGGACAATATTTACAACCAACGAAAAATCATTTACCAGTTAAGAAATATTACACTCCAGACGAATTTGCAGCGCTTAAAGAGGTTGCACTAGGAAAAGGATTCTCACACTGTGAATCTGGACCATTAGTTCGTTCATCTTACCATGCTGATGAGCAAGTTCAATCAGCTAAACAGGCACAATAATAAAAAGCACTAGCTAACGCTAGTGCTTTCAGACTGCCTGACAAACGCTCGCTTTCTTCGTTGTTTCGCCTGCATGCGGTGCTCATTACCGTTTTAGGTAACTCCGCTCCTCTTCAGGCTTCACGCCTCGAAAGACAAGCGTTTTCAGGCAGTCTGAACTCTAATTTTTGTACTCTCTACATACAAGAAGCACTAGCTTTTGCTAGTGCTTTTTCAAGTTGATATTAATGTGGATCATTAGACATTTTATCGAAGTGTAAGCTTTGTTTATCAACGTCGAAACCTTCTGCTAAGAATTTAATTTTTTCTTCTAATTGTGCGTCAGTTAAATCACCATATTTTTGAAGCTCTTCAATATTATTAAAATTTTCTACTCTATTTGAAGTGTAAATATGATAGTAACTAGGTAAAGCTGAACGGGCAGTTTTTTCAACTTGATGTCTAACTTTGTTTTGATCATCATGTGTACTATAAGCGATAAAGACTTCTTGATCAGTAACAAATGTAGCAGCATCATCAACTGAAGGGAGTTTAACTTCTAAATAAGAAATAAATTTTGCAACTTCTTGTTTATCGATTTTTAAAGTATATTCGCCATCTCTACCTGAAACCTCTTGCTTTTGTAGCCTAGAAAAGCCATAATCTTTGTAAGAAGATTCTTCTTTATTGTTCACATCACCTAGTTCCATTGGTGCTGTATTTAACTTTTTAGGCGTATTTGTTCTTTGCTCATCTTTATAAGAAGTATCCTCATATTCAAATTGTCTAGATTGACTTGGACCAAATGAACAACCACCTAAAAATGATAAAGTAATAAAACAAACTAAAATTTTGCGCATACCTAAAACCACCTTTTATTAGGATTGTAAAATTAGTATGCCAAATAAGTTGATTACATATTTATGGGAGTATAAGGAAGGAGAAATAATATGGTTTGCATTCAAAATACCTGTTATGAAATTGTTGAAGACTATCGTGAAGGCTTTAATGAAGAAGCTTTTAAAGCGAGATATGCAGAAATCCTTTCGAAGTACGATTATATCGTAGGCGATTGGGGATATGAGCAATTGCGCTTAAGAGGATTTTTTGATGACTCGCAAAAAAATGTACCATATGATTCTAAAATTAGTACATTGCGTGAATATATTTATGAATACTGCAATTTTGGATGTAAATATTTTGTCTTGAAAAAGATTAAAAACTAATTGGTGGTGTAGTAGCCATCAATTTTTTTATTTCATTTTTGTGGATAATTATTTTTAGATTTTTTTAAATAGTGAAAAATAATGTGGATAAGTGTAAAGAATGAGATTGGTTTGTGTATAAGTTAGAACTTAATCACAAAAAGAGTGGACAACTTTAATTGTTATCCACTCTTTTTCAATTCGATTTAGGTTATCCACAAAAAAAATCTAAATTAATAAATTATTTCACTAAGGAAATCTAATAACTCTGCGGCTTTTTCTTCTGTGATTCCAAAAGCAAATTCTAAATAACCTTCTTCTTTCAAATCATCTGATCCAATAATTGCAAAACGGTTACTTTGAATGTCTAATACAATAACTTTTCCGTAGTGACGATCAGAATAAATTAAAGCAAGGTCATGCCTTTCTTCATCCCCCATAAAGCTTACAAATCTTGTTTTCGCTTGAGTTACATCATCATATAAGAAAAAACGTTCACCCATTATTTGTTACCCCCTAATTTTATCATTCAATATATTTTCTTAAAATATTTACATTTTTGATGGGATTTTCAATTTGAGTAAACATATATAATGCTGTTTTAACTACAAAGTTCAACAGATTAACTGTCGGGTCCCAATCATTTACCTATCTACTATATCAAATATCGAGCAGAAACGCTTTCATTGATGTCGATTTTTTTCGAATTTAGCTATAAAATAAATATATGTTCATAAAATGTAGAAGATAGAACTGAGAAGGAAGTGTACATATGTACTTTATTAATCGTCAAAGTATTATTGATCGAATAGAAGTAATCAACTCAATGCTTAATTATTATGATTCAAATAGTAAACCAAGTAATCAAACTGAGGTGCTTGCATTTGAAAGAATGACGCAGCTTTTTATCGACAGTATTTTAGACATTGGTAATGCAATGATTGACGGATTCATCATGAGGGATCCCGGTAGTTATGATGATATTGTTGATATATTAATGGATGAAAAAGTAATTACGAAAGAATTAGGAGAAGCAATTAAAAAACTAATACCAATTCGTAAGCATTTATTACAGGATTATACAACATCAATTACCGAAACAATCATGTCTACTTTTTCAGAAAATATTAGTGCATATAAAGAATTTCCAATTGCAGTGGATAGTTACTTGAATAAAGAGCTTGGTGTCGTAAATGCCTTTAGTAGCGACAAAGAGAAATAAAAGGTCTTAAAAGGATTGAAGGAGTGTCAACATGAAGCATTATAAAGGGTATTTAATTGACTTAGACGGTACCATGTACCGTGGTGAAGAACAAATTGAAGAGGCTAGTCGTTTTATAGAAGCATTAAAAGAAAAAGGAATTCCATATTTATTTGTAACAAATAACTCAACACGTAAACCTGAACAAGTTGCAGATAAGCTTAATCGCTTTAATATTCCTACGACAAAGGAACAAGTATTTACAACAAGTAATGCAACAGCCAATTACATAAAAGAACAGAAAGAAAATGCATCAGTTTATATGATAGGTGAAGAGGGGCTTACATTTGCTTTGGAGGAAGTTGGCCTAAGAATCACTGATGATCAACCAGATTTTGTTGTAAGTGGTCTAGATCGAGATATCAATTATGAGAAATTAGCGAAAGCATGCCTTGCAGTTAGAAATGGTGCCACATTTATTTCTACAAATGGTGATATTGCACTTCCAACTGAAAGAGGACTATTACCTGGCAATGGATCATTAACATCTGTGATTGCAGTTTCTACGACAGTCAAACCAATTTTTATTGGCAAACCTGAATCAATTATTATGGAACAAGCATTAAAAGTACTAGGAGTGCCAAAAGAAGATACGCTAATGGTTGGTGATTATTATGATACCGATATTTTAGCTGGAATTAATACTGGTATAGATACTTTACTTGTACATACGGGTGTAACGACGAAAGAAATGTTAGCTGATTATGAAAAGCAACCTACTTATTCAGTTCACTCATTAGAAGAATGGTTACAATATATTTAATAAAATCTCTGAAAAGAAAACGACCGTAGCAAAATATAAAAGCACTCAGCTTATTAGCCGAGTGCTTTTATATTTTTTATTTATCACCTTTACGTTCATCTGAGTTTTTATGAGCTGCACGATGAGCCAATCTGCTAGATGCTGCAGCCGCAATTGCACCAACAATGTCATCTAAAAACGTATGAACCATTCCAGTGGACTTATCATTTAATCTTTCTAAAATGCCAGGTTTCATTTTATCGATATAACCATAATTCGTAAAACCAATCGAACCGTAAACATTTACAATCGAAAGAGCAATGATTTCGTCTATTCCGTATAAACCTTCATCTCTCTTAATGATGGATAATAAAGGCTCCTGCAATTTATTTTGCTCACCTAATATATCTAACTCAATACCGGTAATGATGGCATTTTGTATTTCACGCTTTGTTAAGACCCTTTTAACATTGTGTAAACACTCTTCCATCGACAAATCATCATGATATTTACTTTGTAAAAAATAAACTAAATCGGCAATATCATCAAGCGTTACACCTCTTTTTTCTAATAATGATAGTGCAGTCTTCTCTAGATCGTGATTTAAAAATTCCATGTCATCACCTTTTCCTTATCAATTAATTTATTTAGTGGGAATGTAACTAAAATTGAATGAACTACTGAAACGATTAGAAATATGCAAGGATAAAGAGCCAATTTTTTAATTAAACAGAGGTTTAAATATATATGATTCTAGATTGAACATAATTCCCCTTTATAAAAAAATGTTAATCATCAAAATGAACTCAATTTATATAAAAAATTACATTTAAGGCTCTAACCATATTTCTAATTCACTTAAATAAACAAATTTCAAATAGTTTCTTCCTAATCTAACTCTTGATATGTTTTCAAGTTTTGAGTATCTTTATAGCTTTTTTTCTATGTTAGTTCTTACCAATACTTTAACGAAAAACGTAGTAGAGGTTTACTTGGTAATGATGAACAAACTGGTTTTCGACTTGCTTATTGGAGCTAACCAGTCGCCTCCACCTTTCGAATTGTCTAGTTCCGGCTCCTAACTCCTCGAGGTCATAAGACAAATCCCATTAAAGGTAAAAAGCACCTTTACTGGTTTTTGTCTTATGCTTGTCGGAGCTAACCAGTCGCCTCCACCTTTCGAATTGTCTAGTTCCGGCTCCTAGCTCCTCGAGGTCATAAGTCAAACTCCATTAAAGGTAAAAAGCCACCTTTACTGGTTTTTGTCTTATGCTTGTCGGAGCTAACCAGTCGCCTCCACCTTTCTATATTTATACGTCATTTTCACCTTTTTTGTGAAGGGTCATTCGGTTTATGTTTTAAAGTGAAAGTATGGGTACAGGTTTTTGGGTTTGTGACATATACATTAATAAGTAGTAATTTAAAGGATGTGAGTGATGATGTTTATTAGAAATCAAAACATCATTCAAGATTTGTTTCATCATTATCAAATTCAACCAGCTGAGCTTCTTTCAGTTCAGTCATATTACATGTTTTGGCAGAGGAATAGAGTGTATTTTCTTGTGCCAATTGGAAATTTAAAAGAAGATGATTTACAGGAAATGAAACGATTGAGTGATTTTATGAGTGCAACAGGTGATCAAACAGTTGCAACATTTGTTCAAAATGTTCAAGGGTATTATGTAAGTAAGATTGGTGGTAGTAATTATTCTTTATTTAAAAGTTTTCGTCAAAGTGAACGAAGCACAAGCACGAGCTTTGGAGAAGAATTAGCAGTTTTTCATTTGCGTGGTAAGAAGTATAGCGAGGATTTAAAGCAGTTAAAAAGAATTGGTCAATGGAAGTCTTTATGGGAGAAACGCTTAGAGCAATTAGAAAGATTTTGGCAAAAGAAGGTGAATAGTCATCCTGAAAATTATTTTGAACAAATCTTTATCGAATCATTTCCCTACTATCTTGGAATGACGGAGAATGCGATTCAATATGTTGTTGATACGGAATTAGATGACACCCCTCAAATTGTTGATTCTGCGACGATTTGTCATCAAAAAATGGCTGAGAGAAAAATGAAAGAAATACATTTTGCAAAAATACCTACAGAATGGATTTATGATCATCCTTCTAGGGATTTAGCGGAGTGGGTTAGAGATGAATATTTAGAAAACAGCAGCGGGAATTATCGAAAAAAAATACTCTCATTTTTGTATAGTTATGAAAAGAAAAGTCCTTTATCAACATTTTCTTGGCGATTATTATATGCAAGACTTCTATTCCCAGTACATTATTTTGAAACGATTGAAGGCTATTATTTATCTAAGACAGATGCGGATCGAAAAAGGCATGAACGTAAGCTAGTCACTTATTTGGAAACGACAAGTGAGTTTGAATCGTTTTTAGGTAACTTCTATGAAATGATTGGTCTGCCAATAGTTAAATTAGGAATTAGAGAAATTAATTGGTTAAAGTAAAAAAGAGAAGGGAATCTCCTCCCTTCTCTCAGACTGCCGCCAAACGCTCGCTTTCTTCGTTGCTTCACCTTCTTGCGGTGCTCATTACCGTCTAGATAATTCCGCTCCTCATCCGGCTTACGCCTCGAAAGACAAGCGTTTTCAATCAGTCTGATTCTCTTGTTTTTTGTACTTTGTCTACAAATAAAAAAGAGAAGGGAATCTCCCTTCTCTTTAATGAATTGAATTAGAATACTTGCTCTACTTCAATTACACCAGGTACCTCTTCTAATAGAGCACGTTCAATACCAGCTTTTAAAGTGATCGTTGAACTTGGGCAGCTTCCACATGCACCTAAAAGGCGTAGTTTAACAATACCATCCTCAATATCAACTAAATCAACGTCTCCACCATCGCGAAGAAGAAATGGTCTTAATTTATCTAATACTTCTTGTACTTGTTCTTTCATGTCCATACTTATCGACTCCTTTCACTAATTTTATTATAATCAGTTAAGAGGAAAAAATCTATTACAGAGTACTTTGTGTTGTGTAATTTTTAGGACACACAGTTATTGTATGCTAGGAGGAGAAAATGAGTAATAAATTTTTAGTGGAAGTTTTTGGGGCTGAAGTAATTTGTGCAAGTTGTGTAGGAATGCCATCTTCAATCGAAACATTTGAATGGCTTCAAGCAGCACTACAAAGAAAATATCCTGACATAGCATTTGATTTTCAATATATCGATATTTTTAATGTTGATAATAACGAAAAAGAAGATTTTGCAGAAAGAGTTAGAAATGATGAATATTTCTACCCAGTCGTGTTAGTAAATGGAACAGTGGTTGGAGAAGGTAATCCAAAACTGAAAGATGTATATCAAGCAATTGAACAATAATGTTGTTACCTCTTTATGAAAATAAGGAGGTTTTTTTAATGTAGTTTTAATAATGTTCAAGATTTCTATGTAAATTGGACTAATTTACATGTTAAAATAGAAGTGGAAGATAAATTACAAAATTTGGCATATATATAGACTGGGAGGAGGGGTGGTATGGTCGCAATTAGCTTATTTGTAATTGGCGTTATATTAGTTATTATTGAAATGTTTTCAATTACATTTGTTTTTTTATGGATTGGAATAGCGTGTATTTTAGCAGCAATCGTTAGTTATTTAACTGGCTCGATCATCTTAACTTTTATTACTTTTATAATAAGTGCACTTATTCTTTGGTTAAGTACAAAGAATTTTGCCAAGAGAATACATCAACATAAAACGATAGAAAATGGTGTAAATTCTTTAATTGGAAAGGAAGTAATTGTATCATCCATTGAATTGACAGATGATACATTAGGCACTACAAAAGTTTATGGAGATGAGTGGACTATTCGCTCGACCGAACCACTAGTATTAAGTGAAAAGGTTGTTGTAACAAAAATAGAAGGTGCAACATTATACGTAACAAATATTTAGTCAGGGGAGAAGTGGGTTATGTCTGAAATTCCATATGGTCCAATTATTATAGGGATTATTGTATTATTCGTCGTATTACTATTATTATCGAGCATTCGAATTGTACGTCAATCTGAAGTTTATCTAGTTGAACGCTTAGGTAAATTTCATCGTAAATTAGAGAGTGGTATTCATATTGTCGTTCCATTTATTGAAAGAGTTGCAAGTAAAAAAACATTACGTGAAACAGTTGTGGATTTTCCACCACAATCAATGATTACGAAAGATAATGTAAGTATTCAAGTGGACTCAGTTGTGTTTTACCAAGTTACTGACGTTGTTCGACATGAGTATGAAATTGCAAACCCTCTTTCAGCGATTTCTAATCTAACTGCAACAACATTGCGTAACTTAATTGGGGAATTAGATTTAGATGAAACGTTAACAAGCCGTGATACGGTTAATAATAAATTACGTGCAATACTTGACCAAGCAACAGATAAATGGGGAATGAAAGTTAATCGTGTTGAGATTCGAAATATCATTCCACCGATTGATATTCAAAATGCGATGGAACGTCAAATGCAAGCAGAACGTACTCGTCGTGAAAAAGTACTAAACGCTCAAGGTGAAAAGGAATCGAAAATTCTTAAAGCTGAAGGGGAAAAGCAATCTCAAATTCTTGAAGCTGAAGGGCAACGTTTGAGTCAGATCGAAAGAGCACGTGGAGATAAAGAATCACAAGTGTTACGTGCAGAAGGGGAAGCAGAAGCAATCATTAAACTTGCAGAAGCAAAAGCCCGCGGTGAACAAGTAGTATTAGATGTTTGGAGAGCTGCTTCACCTACAAAAGAAATGGTCCAATTACGTTCAATGGAAGCATTAGAAAAAGTAGCAAATGGAACTGCATCAAAACTTGTTATTCCAACAGATGCTACAAAGCTTTTAGGTATGGTTGAAAGTGTAAAAGAAGTTATGCGTTCAGATAAAACTGAACAATAAAATGAATGAAACAAAAGACCCTTAGCGTTAGCTAAGGGTCTTTTATTGATTAACCGTTAATGGACATACAGACTATTAAAAATATCAAATGAATAGTTTAATTACTTTTTATCATAATAAGTGCAAGGAGGGATTAAGTTGAGACATGTTAAAGCACTAATAATAAAATTTATAGCTAGTTTTGCTTTATTATATATAGTTCTGGCTGTATTATACGATATGTCGTTTGGAACTGTGTTCTTAATAACCCTAGTTGTTGGGGTTAGCTCTTATTTACTTGGTGATATGCTAATTTTACCTAGATCAAATAACATTGTTGCTACGATTGCAGATGTTGGATTATCATTTTTTTTCATTTATTATATAGGGTCAGTGTTAACTTATGATGGCAATCTGTTTTATCCATCATTAATTTCCGCAATTGGAATAGGTTTATTTGAATTCTTTTTCCATAAATATGTTTATACTCATGTAATCCATAATGAAAATGTATCATAG
>Ga0209676_1001312_pt1 | contig 25251 bp, 21 predicted proteins | sample AraplaCvi_mLB_r2_FD_184282 | JGI IMG/M metagenome (GOLD analysis project Ga0209676, IMG submission 184282) | Arabidopsis root microbial communities from North Carolina, USA - plate scrape MF_Cvi_mLB_r2 (SPAdes) (version 2) | ecosystem: Host-associated > Plants > Roots > Endosphere | place: USA... | reverse complement strand
ACAAGGGAACGCGCGTGACGCTGCTGCTTCCCGCCGTGCATGCCGAGACCGGCAGCGCACGCGAAGTCGGCGCGGTGGAGGACGCGCGCCGTCCGTTGCGCCTGCTGATGGTGGACGACCGCGAGGACCTCGTCTTCATCGTGCGCGACATGCTGCGCAACGAGGGACTCGACGTGACTACCGCCAGCGACGCCAGGCAGGCGCTGTCGAGACTGGAGGACGCGGGTCCATTCGACGTCATGCTGAGCGACGTCGTCATGCCCGGCGAAATGGACGGCATCGCGCTCGCGCGACACGCGCGCGAGCATTACCCCGACACGCGCATCCTGTTGATGAGCGGTTTCACCGGCCGCGAACTGGCGCCGGAAGCCGCCGAGTTCGACCTGATCGCGAAGCCCTTCCGCTTCCCGGAACTCATTTCGCGCATCCGCAAGGTGCTTGCGGAGGCGCCACACACGCGACTGTCCCCCGCCTGAGCGCGCTCCAAAGCTTTCCGCCCATCACGGGACGAACGCCGCGCGCACGCAGCCGTCTTCCTTCTTCTTGAACATCTCGTAGCCGCGCACGGATTCCTCCAGCGGCATGCGGTGCGTCATCAGGAAGCGCGTGGACAGTTCGCCATTGGCCGCAAGTTCGAGCAGGCGCGGCACGTAGCGCTGGCCGTGCTGCTGTGCCGTTCGCACGGTGAGTCCCTTGTTCATGATCACGCCCACCGGAAACTTGTCCATCAGCCCGTACACGCCGAGGATCGACAGCACGCCGCCCTTGCGGCAGGCGTGGATGGCCTCGCGCAGCGCCTGGCCGCGATCGCTGGCCAGATGCAGCGCCTGCTTCGCGCGATCCATCGCATGCAGCAGGCCCTCGCCATGCGCTTCCATGCCGACCGCGTCGATGCACGCATCCGGGCCACGACCGCCGGTCATCTCGCGCAGCGTGTCGGGAACACTGTCCACCGCGCTGTAATCGATGATTTCCGAACCCACGATGTCCCGCGCCATCGCCAGGCGTTCGGGCAGGCGATCGATGCCGATCACGCGCCCGGCGCCGAGGACGCGCGCGCTCTGCTGCGCCATCAGGCCCACGCCGCCGCAACCCCAGACCGCCACGGTGTCGCCCGGCGAGATGTCGCAGAAGTCGGCGCCCATGAAGCCGGTCGGGCCCGCGTCGGACAGGAACAGCGCGTCGTCGTCGCTCACCTGTTCGGGCACCTCGAAGCAGCCGATGTCCGCGTGCGGCACGCGGATGAACGTCGCGTGCGAACCCGCATACCCGCCGAAGGCGTGCGTGTAGCCGTAGATGCCCGCCGTCGCGTGGCCGAGCAGCGGCTCCTGCATCGCCCAGTGCGGATTGGTGTTGTCGCAGAGCGAAAACTCCTTGCGGTCGCAGAACCAGCAACTGCCGCAGGAAATGAAGGAAGGCACGACGACGCGCTGGCCGCGCTTCACCCGTCGCACCTCGGGACCGACCTCGACCACTTCGCCCATGAACTCGTGGCCGATGATGTCGCCTTCGCGCATCGTGGGCAGGTAGCCGTCGATGAAGTGCAGGTCCGAGCCGCAGGTCGTGGTGAGCCTCACCTTGAGGATCGCGTCGCGTGGATTCACCAGCACCGGATCCGGCACGGTTTCCACCCGCAGGTCGTTGACTCCGTTCCAGCACAGTGCGCGCATGGCGTTGCCTCAGGGGTTGTCGTCGTTGTCGCGGGCCGAAGGGTTGCGCTCCAGCGTCGGGAATTCACCGGTTTCGAGCAGTGCCTTGAAGCGGTGCAGCACCGTGCTCACGAGCAGCTCGGGCGCCGAGCCCAGCCATTTCCCCAGCGTTTCGGCCACTACGCCGCCCGGCAGCGAATAGCCGACGCGAAGGCTCGCCTGCGTGCCCCAATCCGCAGGTCCCGGCGTCACGGTGAGTTCGCTCTCCACGCGCAGGTCGCGGTCGCCTTCGCTCAGATAGCGCACGCTGCGGCCTTCGTTCCACTCGACCTGTCGCGATCGGACGTCGACATGTCGATCGCCATGCGTGCGTACCGACCAGACCATCTGTTGACGGTCGCCCGACACGAGCGTGGCGCGATCGTGCAGTACGGCGCGCTGGACTTCCGGATCGCTCCAGCGCTCCAGCAACTGTTCGGGTGTTGCGCGGATGGTGAGCGAACGCTGCACCCATGAGTCCGCCGTCGAAGATGTCTCCACTGACTGCTCCTTGCTGCAAACGCGAACTTTCGTGCGGTTCGAGTGGATGCTAGGTAGCCGGAAGTGAAGGAGAAGTCTGTCGCGTGAACAACGGTCGCCGTCGCTTGCGCGCACTTACAAGCTGCGTTCGCTTGCATTCGCGTCGTCATCGGCGTGAACGAGAACGATGCGCGCGAATCGACTTGCGGCGAGATGCCTGCAGCGCGAATGCACAGCGCAAAAGGGCGCGTCGTCAGCGCGCGCGCACCGTCGCCGACATGCCCGGACGCAGGCGTTCGACATCCGCGCCATCATCGATGAGTGCCACACGCACGGGCACGCGCTGCGCGATGCGGGTGAAGTTGCCGGTCGCGTTGTCGGGCGGAATCAATGCGAACTGCGCGCCACTGGCCGGCGACAGGCTGTCGATGCGGCCGTGGAAGGTTTTGCCAGGTATCGCATCGACGACTACATCGACGTCCTCGCCCGGCTGCATGCCGTCGAGCTGCGTTTCCTTGAAGTTCGCGACGACCCACACATCGGACGCGACCAGCGCGATCAGCGGCGTGCCCGAACGCACGTACTGGCCGACGCGCGCAATGCGCTCGCTCACGCGACCGTCGACCGGCGCGCGAACCGACGTGCTCTCGACGTCGAGGTCGGCGAGCATCACCGCCGCTTCGGCCGCGCGGATGTCGGCCTGCAGCTGCGGGCGCTGGCTTTCCAGCACGCCGATGCGTTCGCGTGCGGCGCCGAGGGCGGCGCGCATCTCCGCCACGCGCGTGGCGGCCACCTGTGCGCCAGACACGAGCTCGTCCAGCTGCGAGACGGCGATCAGCTGGTCCTTCGCCAGTGCGCGGCCACGACTGGAATCGCGATCGCTGCGTGCCGCCTCGGCGGACGCTTCGATCACCGATGCCTGCGCCTGTTCGATGGCGGCGTGCTGGAGACGAAGCTGCGCGTCGAGGTTCCCGATCGCTGCCTGCCGCGCGGACAGCACGGCACGCGCCTGCGCCGCACGCGCCCGGTAGTCGCGATCGTCGATCTGGAACAACAGGTCGCCGGCCTTCACCGACTGGTTGTCCTTCACGACCACGCGTGCGACGTGACCGGACACCTTGGGGCTGATCTGCGTGATGTCGCCGCGCACGAAGGCGTTGTCGGTGTAATGGCGATCCCACGACTGCACGAGGCTGCCGGGCCGCATCACGGCGGTCGCGGTGGCGGTGGCGGCGACGGCCACGAGCAGGCCGATGACGGTGGCGGTTCGGGATTTCATGGGGTTTCTCCCACAAGCGAGGGACGGATGACGGCCGGACGCATGAAAGCGACCAGGCACAGGGACACGAGCAGCACGGCGCCGACCACGAGGAAGGCGTCGTCGATGGACAGCAACCAGGCTTCGCGGCGCACGACGGACGCGACCTGCGCGATCGCGCGGGCGACGTTCGCATCCTGTTCGCCCCATCGCGCATCGAGCGCACCGGTGAGTGAGGAAAGGCGATCCGACGAAACGAAGCCGAGCCAGCTCACCTGTTCGACCAGCACGCTGGAATGGAACTTCTCGCGCTCGGTGACGAAGTGCGACATCAACCCCGTGCCGAGCGTCGTGCCGCCCAGCGTGGTCGCGTTGAACGCGACGGTGGCGGTCGGGCCGTCGGCGGGCCCGAGCGTGCTCGCGCCGGACAGCAGCGTGGGGACGAGGAACATCATCTGCCCGACGCCCACCAGCATCAGGCTCGCGCGCAGTTGTTCGGCCGCGGCAAGGTGGGTCGAGAATGCGGCGAGCAGCGTGCCGATGGCGCACAGCAGCAGTCCGCCGAGCGCCACGCGTCTGCCGTCCATGCGCGCGAGCAGGTGCCACACGAGCGGAAACACGGCGAGCTGCGGCAGCACGCACCACCACAGCGCCTGCGCCGTTTGCTCCGGCCGATAGCCCTGCGTCAACGCGAGCAGGAGCGGGATCAGGTACACGGTGACCGCGAAGCTCGCACGGAAGACGAGGTTGAGCAGGATCGGCAGCCCGAAGTCGCGCCCGATCAGCAACGTCGTGTCCAGGATGCGCGGCGTGGCGTAGCGGTTGAGCACGGCGAATCCAAGCCAGGCGCCGATGCTCGCGCTCGTCGCGATGGCGATGACGTCGTCCTCCAGCCAGAAGCGGCGCGTGCCCTGGCTCAGTACGAGCATCAGCGAGGCCAACGCGATCGCGAGCAATGTGACGGCCGGCCAGTGCGTCTTCAGTGCGTCGCGGTCCACCGGCGCGACCGGCATCCAAGCGAGCCCTGCGCACAGCAGCGCAGCCGCGAGTACGGCCTGCAACAGGAACAGCGCACGCCAGCCGAACGACGCTTCGACGAACGCCGACACGATCGGGCCGGCGTTGGCCGGCAACAGCAGCGCGGCGGCGAGCAGCGCGAGACCGCCCATCGCGCGCGGACCCTTCCACAACGCGAACACCGCGACGAACGCGATCGGACCGAACGAGCCGCCCGCAACGCCCTGCAATGCGCGCGCGACGATCATCATCGGCAACGACGTCGCGGCGAACGCCATCCACGCGGTTGCCGCGAATACCGCCGCGGCGCTGGCGAAATAGCGGCGCAGCCCGAAGGTACGCACCAGGATCGGCGAAAGCACGATGCCGACGAAGCTCGTCATCGTGTAGATCGTCGCGATCCACGAGGCCTCGTCGACCGACGCGCCGAGGCTGCCCTGGATGTCGGCGAGGTTCGTGGCCGTGAACTGGTTCGCGAGGTTGACGAAGAACGCGCCGGCCAGCGCCGTCGGTACCGCGCGGCCGATCGTCGGCATCGGGTGCGAAGGCGGGGTGGCAGCGACGGAGGCGTTCATGGCGGTGCTTCCGCGGAAGCCGACGCGCTCGGGCGTCGGCGTCCGCCATCGGTCAGGCGGCCTGCGCCGTCCTGTAACGCGACGCAGGCGAAGTGCGCGACAGGCCGGGGCGCAGTGCGGTGCGCGCGCTCTCGAACGCGTTCCACTGCGCGATGTCCGGCAGCGCCGGGATCGTCACCAGCTCGCCCATCGCCAGGCCGGCCAGTGCGGCGTCGACCATGTCGTCGGCGGACATGACGATCTCCTGCGGCAGGTGTTCGATCGGCGTTCCCGCAGCGGCCCAGAATCCGGTCGCGGTCGCGCCCGGCAGCACGGCCTGCACGCGCACGCCCTTGTCGGCCAGTTCGTGATGCAGCGACTGCGACAGCGCGAGGACGAACGCCTTGCTTCCGCCGTACACGCCGTTGAGCAGTTCCGGCTGCAGCGCGACGATGGACGCGATGTTGACGATCGTGCCCGTGCCGCGGGCGACGAATGCAGGGGCGGCGGCGTAGGCCAGGCGCATCGGGACGCTCACGTTGAGCGAGATCATGTGGTCCATGTCGGCGACATCGGACTGGAGCAGCGGGGCAGTGGCGCCCACGCCCGCATTGTTGACCAGCAGGGTGATGCTGGCGTCGGTTCGCAGCACGGATTCGACGCGCGCGAGGTCGTCGGGACGGGTGAGGTCGGCGACGAGTGTTTCGATCGAGCGACCGGTGCGCGTGGTCAGGTCCTGCGCGAGCGAGCGTAGCGCGCCGCCGCGGCGCGCGACCAGGATCAGGTCGTAGCCGGCGCGCGCGAGGCGGTCGGCATAGATCGCGCCAATGCCGGACGACGCGCCGGTGATGAGGGCGGTGCCTTGGTGAATGGGGGTGTTCATGGCGGTTTCCGTTGGACCGGCGGCTGCCGGGCGAATGGAAATGTAAGCCGCCTTGCCCGTGGCTCAAATGTCGTATATACCTCGTTTCCTGCCATGTCCCCTCGGGGCGCTGGAGGCCGTCATGCTCACCATCGGATTCGTCACGCCGCCGGGTTTCCAGATCATGGGGCTGGCGGCGGCATCGGCATTCGAACTCGCCAACACGACGGCGGGCGAGGCGCTGTACGACATCCGCATCCTCTCGGAGAAGGGCGGGCCGGTCGTCAATTCGCTCGGGATACCGCTGGAAACGCGCGTGCTCGCGCGAGCGAAGGTCGACACGTTGATCGTGACGGGCCTGCTGCATCCGGTCGCGTCCAGTCCCGACCTCATCCGGCAGATCCGGAAGGCCGGCAAGTCCGTGCGCCGCATCGCGTCGGTCTGCACGGGCGCGTTCATCCTGGGCGAAGCGGGGCTGCTCGACGGCAGGCGCGTGACGACGCACTGGTTCCATGCGCGCGACCTGCAGTCGCGATTCCCCGACGCGGTCGTCGAGGACGATCGCATCTTCATCATCGATGGCGCGCTGTGGACGTCGGCCGGCATGAGCGCCGGCATCGACCTGGCGCTGGGCATGATCGAGAAGGACTTCGGCGTGGAACTCGCGCGCGCGGTGGCGCAGAAGCTGGTCGTCTATCACCGGCGCGGTGGCGGGCAGTCGCAGCATTCGGCGCTGCTCGAACTGGACGCGAAGAGCGACCGCGTGCAGAGCGCGCTGGACTACGCACGCAGCCATCTGAAGTCGGCGCTGTCGGTGGAGGAACTCGCCGACGCCGCGCACCTGAGCCCGCGGCAGTTCAGCCGCGCCTTCCGGGCGGAGACCGGCCAGTCGCCGGCCAAGGCCGTCGAACACCTGCGCGTCGAAGCGGCGCGCGTGATGATCGAGCAGGGCCGGCATTCGATGGGCGAGGTGGCGGTCGAGACGGGTTTCGCCGACATCGAACGCATGCGGCGCGCCTTCCTGCGTGCGTTCGGCCAACCGCCGCAGGTGCTTCGCCGCAACGCGCGGCGGGCAGCGGCCTAGGGCGCGTTGCTCCTGTCGTTCGTGGGGTCGATGCGGGTTCCAGGCACGACGCCGCGCTCGCGAAGGTCGCGCAACATGCGCACGCCATCCACCTCCAGCGCGGCCGGCTCGGCGCCGACACGCGCGGCCAGCGCGGCCAGGTGCGAGCGCCCGGTCCATGCGTGGTTCGCCAGCGATTCCAGCAGGCTGTACACCAACGGCGAGATGCGCGTGAACTGCACCTGGTGCTCCGCATCGCGATGGACGAGCAATGTCGTCGGCGTATCCGGCGCGGTGTCGGGACGATGATGCGGACCGATGTCGGCGACCGGCCATCGATAGATCAGCGGCATGGCAAGCGACGACAGAACGGGCACGCCATCGAGCAGATCGCCGTCCGGATCGTGCGCGGGCAATGACGCATCGCTGACGAACAACGCCTGTTCCACCCATTCGTAGTGCGCCAGTTCCGGCAGCCACGGCGGGATAGCAGCATCGTCCGCGCGGCTTTGGAGATACGCGACGAACTCGCCGGCGATCTGCGTGAACAACGGCGTGCGGCTGCGATGGCCCGCGTAGAAGGCACGCACCAGTTCCAGCCAGGCCGTCGTCCCCAGCGTTTCGCGGATGACCGGGAAGCCGCCCGCCAGCAGGCCTTCGATCGAGTGGAAGAAGAGCTCGCGATACACCTTCAGGCGACGATCCTGCACACCCGGCGGCGGCCGGTTGCCTTCGGGATCGCGGATATGGCGCGCCAGCGCGAATTGCTGCTCGCGTAGCGTGGTCTCAGGCAACACGGGTTTGCTCCAGCAGCCGCTGGCGGTCGAGATGCGCCAGCTGCATCGTCCGGATGCGGTTGGTTTCGAGCAACAGCTCGTGCAGCGGGGGGAAGTTGAAGTCGCGTTCCAGCAGCGTCGGCCGCACGCCGAAGCGGCGATACGCGGCGTCGAGCAACGTCCATACGTCGTCCTTCACCGGTGCGCCGTGCGTGTCGACCTTCAGGTCGATGTCTTCGTCGTAATGCCCGGCGATGTGGTACTGCGCGACGCGTTCGGCCGGCAGGCGCGCGAGGAAATCCGCCGCGTCGTAGCCATGGTTGATCGCGTTGACGTACAGGTTGTTGACGTCGAGCAGCAGGTCGCAATCGGCCTCGGCCAGCACGGCGTTGATGAAATCGATCTCCGCCAGTGCCTGGTAGGGCGCGGCGTAATAGCTGACGTTCTCGACCGCGATGCGTCGCTCCAGCACGTCCTGCACCTGTCGAATGCGCGCCGCGACGTGCGCGACGGCTTCGTCGGTGAACGGAATCGGCATGAGGTCGTACAGCTGGCCGTCGTCGGTGGTGTAGCTCAGGTGCTCGCTGTACATCATGACGCCCAGGCGCTGGTTGAACTCGCGCGTGCGACGCAGCAGCTCCATGTCCAGCGGCGCGACGCCGCCGAGCGACAACGACAGACCGTGCGCGCTGATCGGGAATCGCGTCGCGAGTTGGCCCAGCTGTTCGCCGAACCTGCCGCCCACGCCGATCCAGTTGTCCGGCGCGAGTTCGAGGAAATCCACGGCGCCGTCGTCCATCGCCAGCAGTTCCGGCATGAGGCCGCGACGCAGCCCGAGGCCGGCGGAGGTTTGCGATTCGAGGGTGCGCATGGTCGTTTTCCGAACGTAGAAGGCGCTCCCCCGCGGGGAGGGGACGAGGGAGCGCCGGGCGTCACACGACGTGTCGTGCGATCACTTGCCGAAGTGCGAGAACAGGCCGGCCGGCATCGGCTTGCCGTTGGCCTCGTAGGTGGCCTTGAGGAAGTCGTAGGCTTCCTTTTCCGAGACCTTGCCGTCGCCGGACACGTCGAGCTTCGCGAAGTCGGCGGCGCGCGTCGGCGCCACCGCGACGAACTCGGCCTTCGACACGAAGCCATCGTCGTCGCTATCGGTCCTGGCGAACGAGGCGTCGCCGCACTTGCCTTCACCGCACTTGCCTTCGGCGGTCTTCGATGCGGTGGTGGCCTTGGCCGGCTTGGCGCCATCAGCGCCGCACTTGCCTTCACCGCACTTGCCCTCGGCGGCCTTCGATGCGGTGGCGGCCTTGGCCGGCTTGGTGCCATTGGCGCCGCACTTGCCCTCACCGCACTTGCCTTCGCCCGCGGCCTTGCTGGCGGCGAGCATGTAGCCCTGGCTGAGCGGTTCGATGGCGAACGCGGACGTGCTGAGGGACAGGCCGGCGAGGGCGAGACCGAGCAGGCCGACGGTGTTGCGGGTGTTGGAGGTGGACATTGCGAATACTCCGTGGAGATACACGGCGTGTGCCGTGAGGGATGGAGCGCCGCACAGGCGGCGCGAGGAAATGGCGGTGTGCGGCTCAGGCGTTGACGAGTTCGCGTCCGGAGTCGCCGCGAGCACGGTTCCAGGCGAGCAGGCCCGCGCCGACGAGGGCGAGCGCGCCACCGGCGACCGGCAACAGGAGCGACACCGCTGCGCCGATGCCGAGCAGGACGGCGCCCCAGGCGGTGGCGTCGGCGTTCGTCGGCGCGGCCGGCGAGCTCCACCAGGCGATCAGCCGGTCCACACTCAGGCGGCCACCGCCGTTGAGCATCAGCGGAACGAGCATCACCAGGTAGATCAGCGGGAGCTTGTAGTTGCCGAACCCGTCGTTGGTGATCGCATAGCCCTGCAGCAGCTCGCCGACGCTCGACCAGTCGGACGGCCAGTGCACGGCGTACGTCGCCACGACGGTCAGCACGAACAGCGCAGCGGCGACGTAACGCGTGCCCAGTCCGAGCAGCAGCGCGACGCCGCCGGCCAGTTCCAGCCACATGGCCGCGTTCCAGTTGACGTTCGCGCTGAACAGCGAGAACGGCAGCGGAAACTTGTCCCCGAGGTCGGCGAACCAGTTGGCGCCATGCAGCTTTTCCAGGCCGGCTTCGAAGAACTCCCAGGCCAGCAGCACGCGCAGGCCCAGCGGCGAAAGCCATTGCCCGACGCCATCCACGCGGGAGAAGAAGGGCGGGGCGGCACGGCGGGAGAGGGAGGTGGACATCGTCGTTCCTGCAAGGAGAGGCCATCGGCGTTGGTGCGCATTTCAGCGACGCCCGGTATCGGGCTTGTGTCGCGCACGCCGACGCACCGACGCAAAACGTGTCGTCGGGGAGGGCGGATACGTTTCGATACAAACCCGTCAGGCGTCGTCGGGGGCCGGCGGATGCCGACGCGATGTACGGCGGGGATTGGCCACACCCTTCCGCCCCGGGGACCTCCGATAGACTTCCCCTGCGGCTCCAAACCAACCATGACGCTGGTCCGGCGAGGCGAACACACATGAGTCCACGCTCACGCGTTGCGTTGATGCGGCTTGCCATCGTGGTGCTCGCGCTGGCGCCGGTGGCGTGCCGATCGCCCGGAGAGTCGCGCGCTCATGTCGAGTGCTGCTCGTCCCCGCAGCTTCAGCCGGCGACGGTGGACGCTCACGAAGACGCCGCGCGCGCATGGGCGAATTCCGCCCGCCGCGCGTCCACGCCGGCAGCCGCCGGACGAGCGTGGTTGCTCTGTGCAGCGCACGCGTACGACGCCTTGAAGGGCGGGGCAGAGTCGCCGAACGACATGGCCAACCTCGCAACACGATGCACCGACGACTTCCTGGTCTACGCGCTCACGCAGAACCGGTCGTGGAGCGAAGGGCCGCTGCGAGTGGCGGGCATGGAGCTGAGCGTCGAGTTTCGCCAGCTCTCGCCGTATCTGGTGCCGCCGCTCGACGTGACGCTGGCGCGCGAGGTGTCCATGGAGTTGTATCGCGGAAAGCGCTTCAGCACGGACGGCTTCGGCGTGCCGCTGGCGATCCTCGGAAAGCGCTGCGAGGACGCCCCCGTGTGCTCGCTGCTGCCGCCGGAAGGCGTGTTCCGCGGCGCGACCGCGTGGATCGAAACGGATCGAAAGGGCAGTCCGGTCGTGGTCCTTTCCGATCCGCTACGAACGCCGCAGGTGACGATCGGCGCGTCGCAATATTTACTCGCCAGCGACACCTCCGCCGCGTGGGCGCGGGGCGCGCAAACCTCGAAGTTGCAGCGTCTCGGGGTCTGGGGCCTGTTCGGCGGGCGTGAGGTCGGACGGCGTGCGGGCGTCTACCTGCTCGAGGATTACGACCCGGACAAGAAGCCGCTGGTCATGATCCACGGGCTGGGCAGCAGTCCGCTGATGTGGGCGGGGCTGTCGAACGAGATATGGGGCGACGCGGCGCTGCGTTCGCGCTACCAGGTGTGGCATGTCGTCTACCAGACGAACGCGCCGCTGCTCGTGAACCGGCTGCGCGTGCAGGGATATCTCGACGCGGCCTGGAAAGCGCTGGATCCGGAGGGCGACGATTTCGCGCGGTCAAACATGGTGCTGGTCGGCCACAGCCTCGGTGGCGTCGTCGCGCGCATGCTCTGCTCGGACAGCGGCGACGTGCTCTGGAACGCGGCCTTCGTGACCGATGCAGGCCGGATGCAGGCTGCGCCGTCGGACCTGGCGATCGTGGACGCGACTTTCCACTTCACGGCGTATCCCGGCGTCAGCCGGGCGATCTTCCTCGCGGCGCCCCATCGGGGAAGTCCCGCGGCGACGCGCTGGTTCGGCCGCGTGGCCCGGGTGCTCGTCGGTCGGCGCGCGCCTGAAATCCAGTCGCTGCGACGCGTCGCGCAGGCCAATCCCGAGGCGGTCCAGCCCGAATTGCTGGATCGATACCTGCGCGGCTGGGTCAACAGCATCTCGACGTTGCAGAGCGCGCAACCGGTGCGCGCCGCGGGCGAACGCCTGATGCCGAGGGAAGGCATCGCGTACCACACGATCGCCGGCGCGTTGCCGCGTTACGACTTCGAATCCGATGGCGTCGTGCCCGTCGCGAGCACGCTGCTCGACGGCGCGCAGTCGACGCTGGTGGTGCGCTACGGCCACGACCTGGAGGAAAGCCCCGAGGCGCTCGCCGAGATTTCCCGGATCCTGCACGAGGACGTCGCGTGTGGTCCCGGCTGGCCGGGCGATGCGCCATCGAATACGGCGGCGTGCACGACTCCGTCGTTTTCGCGGGAGTAGGGCAGGCGGACGCAGGAAGTCCGTATGACCTTCGGCGCTGGCCGGCAAAAGGACGTCTCTCGCATCCTCGCTCCATGACCTCACCGGCACATGGACGATGACCCGAACGTTGACCCTCGCAATCGCATTTTCGCTGGCACTGCTAAACGCCTCGCAGGCGCATGCCGCATCCGCCACCACGACGTCCGCCGCAACGCCCGCGTCGCCGAAGTGGGTGGAAAGAAGCAACCAGTACGCGCGGATCCTGCTCGACGCGCAGGCGCCGTTCGCGCCGGAGGACATGTCGTTCATGGGCGTGCCGGGCTACGACGGACTCGTTGCCGATCTCAAGCCGGAGTTCGCCGCGCGTTTCCGCGCCGCCACCGCGAGATCGCGCGATGAACTGAAGTCCAAACTCACCGTCGAGCGCGATCCGGACGTGCGCCAGGATCTGGAGATCATGATCCGCGCCGCCGACGAGGCCATCGCGACCAGCGAACTCAACGAACGCTTGATGTTGCCCTGGCGCGATGCGCCGCAGATCGTGTTCAACGGCGTGCGCACGCTGCTGTCCGACCAGACGCCGCCCGAGCGTCGCGCGTTGGCGTTGCAACGCCTGAAGAACTACGTCGGCCAGGGACAGGAAACCGTACCGCTGACCGAGCTGGCGAAGGCCCGCTATGCGCAGCGCGCTGGCGATCCGACGCTGCTGCGCCCCACGAAACTGGAAGTCGAGCAGGCGCTGGGGAATGTCGACACCTACATCGCCGGCATCCGCGATCTGTTCGCGAAATACCAGGTGACCGGCGCGGACGCCGCGTTGGCCGATATGGAAACGCAGTTGAAGGACTACGCGCAATGGGGCCGCACGACGGTGCTCCCGCAGGCGCGCACCGACACGCAACTGCCGGCAGCGCTGTACGCCAACCAGCTCCGTCAGATCGGCATCGACATCGAGCCCCAGCTGCTGGTGCGCCGTGCGCAGGTGGAGTTCATGGAAACCCGCGCGGCGATGGCGCAGCTGGCGCCGCTGGTGGCGAAAGAGCACGCGCTGGAGCTGGCCGATCCGCACGACTACGTGGCCGTCGTTCGCGCGCTCAAGAAGAACGCGATCGGCAACGACCAGCTCGTGGCGCGCTACCGCACGGTGATCGACGCGATCGATCCGATCATCCGCGACGAACGCGTGGTCGATGTGCCCAACCGGCCGATGATCATGCGACTGGGGACGGAGGCCGAGTCGGCGGTGGTGTCGGCGCCGCACCTCTTGCCCGCGCCACTGGTCGGAAACACGGGCCAGCAGGGGCAGTTCGTCGTGCCGGTCTCGCTCGCGACGACGGACGGCAAAACGCTGGCGTACGACGATTTCAACTTCGATGCGGCGCGCTGGACGCTGTCGGCGCACGAAGGCCGTCCGGGCCACGAGCTGCAGTTCACCGCGATGATCGAGCGCGGTGTGTCGCTGGCGCGCACGATGTTCGCGTTCAATTCGGTGAACGTGGAAGGCTGGGCGTTGTACGCCGAAGCGGAAATGGTGCCCTACGAGCCGCTGGACGGGCAGCTGATCGCGCTGCAGTTCCGCCTCATGCGCGCCGCGCGCGCGATGCTGGATCCGATGATCAACCTGGGCCAGATCGACCGCGATGCAGCCGGTCGCATCCTGCGCGAAAAGGTCGGCCTGTCGGAGGCGATGGTCAAACAGGAACTGGACCGCTACACGTTCAACGCACCCGGCCAGGCGGGCGCGTACTTCTACGGCTACAGCCGCATCCTCGAGCTGCGCATGGAAACGGAAATGGCGCTGGGCGAGAAGTTCGACCGGCTGGCGTTCAACAACTTCCTGCTCGACCAGGGCCTGCTGCCGCCCGATCTGCTCGGCAAGGCGGTACGCGAACGATTCATCCCCGCGGTGCGAAAGGAGTAGAACCGGCTGACCGCCGTCACGTGCGGGCTTCGCGCGTGGGGGCGTAGCGGCAAGGCGCCGTATCGATCGCGCCGCCCGGTTGCGGCGCGATCGGCCTGTAACGTCGCCGACGCACTTCCATCCTGATAGGGCTTGGGCTACTTATAGCGGTACGCACACTTCGCGATTCTCGGCCCGCCTGCACTGCAGGCTCCCGTGGGGCGGACATGAACGAAGTCTTCCGGTTCGGACCTTTCAGGCGGGTCCCGGCTGATCGTACGTTGCGCAGGGATGGCGGCGAGGCAGCCACGCATCGTCGCGCCTTCGATTCGGTGGCGCTCCTCGTTGCAGGGGCCACGATGCGCCTCGGCCTGGTCCTCACCGTCTGTTCGGCGATCGTCCTGGCCGTGATGTCTGGAGCGGTGCATGCGCAGGACCGCGACCGGACCATCCGCCAGTTCCACCATACGATCTGGACGGCCCGTGACGGTGCGCCGCCCGAAATCTGGGCCCTGGACCAGGGAGCGGATGGTTTCCTTTGGCTGGGGACGGGGTCCGGCCTGTATCGGTTCGACGGTATGCAGTTCGAGCCGTTTCACCCGGCTTCGGGCGAGCGGCTCGCTTCGGTCGACATCACGGCCATAAAGGTACTGGGGTCGAACGAGGTCTGGATCGGCTACTCGGACGGCGGCATTTCGCGGCTGCGAAGCGGGCACCTCACGACGTATCTGGAGAAGGACGGCATCTGGCCCGGCATGGTGGTGCGCATACTTCAGGGGCGGGATGACACCCTGTGGGCCGCCTCGCATGGCGGCCTGGCCCGGTTCAAGGACGGTCGATGGCAGAGGCTGGGAACGGACTGGGGCATTCCCGCCGACATGGTCGTCGATCTGTTCGTTGCGAGCGATGGCACCGTGTGGGTCAGCACCGCGGGCAGCGTCTATTTCCTGAGGCACGGCGCGCGACGCTTCGAACCCACCGGCCTGGTGACGGAACATGCCACCTTCACCCAGACCCCCGACGGTCGGATCTGGATCGCCGAGGGGCTCCACGGCCTGCGTCCCCTCGCGGACTACCTCGCGGGGGAACGTCGAAGCCCATGGACGCTGCAGGCCGCGACGCCCGGCAACGTCCTGTCGGTGCCGGGTTTCGCGATCGACCGGCAGGGCGTCATATGGGCGACCGACCGCCGCAATGGCGGCATCTTCCGTTTCGATCCGCGCAAAGTGGCGCGCGCGCCCCGCAGTGTGTTGCCGTCGGATCTCACGGATGTATTCCGTCGCGCGGATGGCCTCACCGCGGAACGAAGCATCCCCATCCTGCGCGATCGCGAGGGCAACATCTGGGTGGGGACGAATGCGGGGCTCAACCGGTTCCGTGCGTCCGAGATCGTGCCGGACACGTCCGTGCCTGCGACCACTGCGTTCGGTTACAGCATCGCGGCCATGAAGGAAGCGACCTGGCTCACGGACGGGGTATGGCTTTACCGGGCGTTGCATAGCGACATCGCGCGCCGGTTCGAGCGACTGCATCCGGCAAGCACATTGCTGCTGCGGGCATCCGGCAACCCAGCAATGGGTGCGTCGACTTCCACGGATGGGAGGAGTGTACGAGGATAGTCGTGGGACCGTGTGGTCGCCTTCGTCCAACGCCGTTGGACTGCTGACGTTTGCCAACGGCCGCATCGGAACGGTCCCGGGGGTTCCAGCGGGCCCCGTCGAGGCCGTTACGGAAGACGCGCAGCACGATATGTGGATTGCACATCGAACGGCAGGCCTGATGCGCATGAAACCGGGGGGGCGCGCGGAGGTCATTTCCGACCGCTACACGTTCTCGTCCAAGCGCATCGCAACCATGGTTGCCGATCCTTCGGATGGCTCGTTGTGGCTCGGCCTGTGGACGGGCGAGGTCGAGAACGTGGTGGACGGACAGCCAAGGGCGCGATTCGATCTCCTGGGACAGCACCCCAGGACGCGCGTCAATCACATCCGAATCCAGGAGGACGGCAGCGTCTGGGCATCCACTCGGCGTGGCATCAGCCGCATCAAGGACGGACGCGTCGTCGAGCTCTCCACGGGGCTCGCGCCGACATGCGAGGACGCCTTGTGGTCGCTCCGCGCCGACCGACGCGTATGGATCCTGACCCGCTGCGGTGTGGCATGGAGCGATAGCGTCGATCTCGACGCACGGGTCTCGTCTGCGGAAGACGGCGGGCGGCCCGAAGCGCGCTTTCGGCTGCTCGAACCGTGGGACGGCATATATCGGGAGCTTGGCCTTGCCATCATCGGCCATACCACCACGCCATACGTTTTCGCGCCGAAGATGGCGCGCACGGCGGACGGTCGAATCTGGGCTACCAGCGGCGACGAAATCGTTACGATCGATCCGAGGCGCATACCGTTCAACAAACTGCCTCCGCCCGTCCACGTCCAGGCTTTGGTCAGCGACGGCCGTCTGTTCGAGCCCCAAGCCGACATGCGGATTCCGCCACAACCGCGCAATCTTCGGATCGATTACACCGGACTCAGCTTGAAGGCACTCGATCGGATGCAGTTTCGCTACCGGCTCGATGGTTGGGACAAAACCTGGCAGGAGGCAGGAAACCGACGCCAAGCGTTCTACACAGACCTTTCCCCAGGAAACTACCGTTTCCAGGTGATCGCGGCAAACGATAGCGGAGTATGGAATAGGGTTGGCGACACCCTCGCGTTCACGATCGAGCCGGCTTGGTGGCAGCGCACCGACCTGCGTATTGGCGCGGCTTTGGTCGTGTGCCTCATGCTGTTCGCGTTCTACCGCCTGCGAGTAAATCGTCTCGCAAGGATGCTTGAAGCCGAAATGGCATCGCGCCGCGAGATCGGCCGCCTGTACAGTGACCTGCAGGATCGCGAATCCAGAGTTCGACGCCTGTTTAACGCGAACATCATCGGCATTTTTACTTGGCACCTTGACGGGCGCATCTTGGACACCAATGAGGCCTTCGCCAGGATCGTGGGCTACGACACCAGTGAGCTCGTGTCCGGACGGCGCGAATGGAAGGACCTCATGCCGCCCGAATGGGATCCGACGGACGACCGGATCATGAGCGAGATGTTGGCCACCGGCGTCGCCACCCCATTCGAAGCGGAGTACATCCGGAAGGACGGGGCGCGAGTTCCCGTGCTGATCGGTGCAGCACTCTTCGACGCCAAACCCGGCGAGGGCGTGGCCTTCGTCCTCGATCTGTCTGAACGAAGGATGGCGGAACGGGCCGCGCGCGAGAGCGATCGCCGCTCCCATGAGATGGAGCGGCGCCTGGCAGACGCGAATCGAGTGGCGAGTGTCGGCTACTTGTCGGCGATGATCGCCCACGAGGTCAATCAACCGCTGTCGGGGGTCATGACCAATGCGTCCACCGTACTTCGCATGCTCGACGCCAGACCGCCGGCGGGGGAGGGAATTCGCGACGTTGTGCAGCGAATCATCCGGGACGGCAATCGCGCCGCGGAGGTGATCCGGCGTCTGAGGGCGATGTTCAGCGGAAAAGCGCCAACGCTGGCAGCCGTGGATCTCAATGACGCTGTACGGGAAGTCGTTGACATGGCACGCAAGGATCTGGAGAAAGCCAGGATCGATGTTCGCCTGGAGCTGGACGAACGGCTTCCCGTCGTCAACGGCGATCGTATCCAACTTCAGCAAGTGATCCTCAACCTGCTACGCAATGCGTCCGAAGCCATGGGAGGAGTGCACGACCGGCCTCGCCATTTGCTGATTCGTACCTGGCGCGAGACGCCGGACAGCATCTGCCTCGCGGTGCGGGACGCCGGGGTCGGGTTACCTGCAGGAGACCCGGAAAAGCTCTTCGATGCGTTCTACTCCGGAACAAGTGGCGGCATGGGCATCGGTCTGTTCGTCAGCCGCTCCATCATCGAGAGACATCAAGGCCGCCTCTGGGCGGAGTCCAACCAAGATCACGGCCTCACGCTCGTGTTCTGCCTCCCTGTGGAGCGGACCAGAAACCAGGGCGAGGACGCGGCCCGATTTGACGTTGTAGACCCGTCGCACTGAACAAACCAGGCTGCTCAGACGTCCGGGGGGAGTTCCACATGCTTGCCCAGATGGAACTCGACTTCCGAGCGGGTCTGGAGTCCGGCGGCCAGCAGCCTCGACATTCTTGCCTTCGTTTCCGGCCGTGCGACGGAGCGGAAGAACTCGTCGAGGGCAGGGGGGAGCAATGCGTCGTCGGGCAGCGAGACTTCATCGATGAGACACTTCGCACCCATCAAGGCTTCCTTCTCGAATCCCGCGATGCGCCGTGCGAGCGCATCGACGAACCCGTCCAGGTCACCGTCCGGTAGCGCACGATTGACGTAGCCGTAGCGTTCGGCGAGATCGCCGCGGAAATCATCTGCGCCAAGGATCACTTCCAACGCGCGTCCGCGTCCGACGAGACCGGCGAGCCGGGCCATCGGATTGCCACCTGGCACCGCGCCGACGCCCACTTCGAACTGACCGAGGAAGGCTTTCTCTGCGCTGGCGAACCGCATGTCGCACGCGAGCACGAACTCGCTGCCAGCGCCGCGGGCGCGGCCACGTATCGATGCGATCGTGACCACCGGTACACGGCTGATCCGCACCAGCACGTCGAGCCACGGATGCATGCCGGTCGGTCCATTCGGCATCGCGGCCGTGCGCGCCTTGTCGATGAGCACGTCGTAGTGGGCCAGGAAGAAATCGGGGTCGGCGCTCGCGAAGACGACCACCTTCACCGAGGGGTCGCGTTCCAGCAAAGAGATCAGCTCGGAGAGCTGCGTGATGGTGTCCAGGTCGACCAGGTTGATCGGCGGATTGGAGAACTCCGCGCGCCAGTAACCCGGCGCCGGCTGCGTGACACGGATCTGCTCGCGCATTGGAAGCCTCGCTTCGCCGACCAGGAGCGGCGTATGCATGCAAGGTACGGAGCAGGATGCGATTGACGGAAGAGCACGAAGGTATCGGTTGGGGCGCATGAATGCGGCGCATTGCACGAAGGTATCGGTCGACACCTTGGTGCAATCGACGGTGTCGCCAGTCACTGTTCAGATGGCTCGCACCTTCCGTACACGACGGGACACCGGGTCATGAAGAATCCTGCATTAGCGCATGCCGTCGCTGTGATCGCGTTGATGTTCGCCATGGATGCACTCGCGCAGCCAGCGCGATCGCTGGTGGTGCCTTACGACAACGAACCGCCGCCGAGGCTCACCATCGATCCGCCGCTACCAGGTCCGCTGGCGAAGGGCGTCGCCTTCATTCCGTACCGCGTGGAGAACCTTCGCATCCTTCCCGTGGGAGGCGCGCCCGCACGCGAACTGTCGCCGCGCGTCGGGCATCTGCACATCACGCTCGACGACCTCCCGTGGCAATGGGCCGATTACGGCGGCAGCAGCACGATCATCCTGGTCAACCTGCCCAAAGGCCGGCACAAGATCCTGATCGAAGCGGTGGACCCGGAAGGCGGACTGCTTACATCGCAAAGCATCACCTTCGACGCTCCCGGGAAGTAGCCAATCTCACCAGAGGATCAGCCATGAAACGCACGATGAGGAATTCCATCGCAGTGGCCGCGGCCGTGTTCGCGATCGTGGGCGGCGCAGCGTTCTCCGCACAGGACAAGTACACGCTGAAGTCGCCCGGCGGCGTGGCCTTCGCCGATTTCAGGGGGTACGAGGATTGGGCCGTTGTCTCTTCGGCACGTACCGATGAAGTGCTCAAGGTGATTGTCGCCAACCCGACCATGATCAAGGCTTACAAGGCTGGCGTGCCAAAGAACGGGCAGCATTTTCCTGAGGGTTCGAAGATCGTGAAGCTTCAGTGGAAGCCGAAGAAGAGTACCGACGCTCCGTTCGTAGTGGACGTGCCGGATGTCTTCACCCAGGCGTTCGTGATGGAGAAGGACAGCAAACGCTTCCCGAAGACCGGTGGCTGGGGGTACGCGCTGTTCAATTACGACGCGCCGTCGGACACGTTCGTCGCCGATGCGGCGCCGGCCGATTGCGGCCAGGCGTGCCACGTGAAGGTGAAAACCAAGGACTACATCTTCCACCCCTACCAGAAGCGCTGAGGAGCATCGCCATGTCCACCGTTCGCGTGTTGCCGCTCGTCCTGCTGTCGATGCTCGCCGCGTGCGGGCGCCAGGAATCCGTTCCGCCCGCCGTCCAGTCCGTGTCCGCGTCACAGGCGCCGGCTGCGAAGGCATCCGAGCCCGGCACGCCCGCCGTCATTCCTTACGCAAACATGCCGAAGATCGCCCCCATTGGCGTGCGCATCGACAAGCATCTGGACGTGCCCGAATCCGCGCGAGGTCCCGCGATCGATCCTGCGAAGGGCTACCGGCTGCAAGACCTTGGCGATGGCCTTTACATGGTCACCGAAGGCGCCTACCAGTCGATGTTTCTGGTCTACGACAAGGGCGTGGTCGTCGTCGATGCGCCACCCACGTATGCCGCGAAGCTGCCCGCCGCGATCGCGGAGATCACGAAGAATCCTATCACGCACGTCGTGTACAGCCATTCGCACAAGGACCACATCGGCGGAATGCCTGCCCTGGGTGGCAAGCCGATCATCATCGCGCAGGAGGAAACCCTGCGGCTGCTCAAGCGCGACAATGATCCGGATCGCCCGCTGCCCACGGTGACATTCAAGGACGCCTACACCCTGGACGTGGGCGGGAAAAAGCTTGAACTGTCGTATCACGGCAATGGGCACGAGCCAGGCAACATCTTCATCAGCGCACCGAAGCAGAAGGTGCTGATGGTGGTGGACGTGGTGTTCCCGGGCTGGATGCCGTGGCGCAGGTTCGCCGTCGCGCAGGACGTGTTCGGATCGATCGCACAGGTCGACCAGATCGGCACGCTGGGATGGGAGACGTTCGTCGGCGGACACGTAACGCGTACCGGCACGCACGCCGACGTCGCCACTCAGGCCGAGTTCTACCGTGATCTGAAGGCCGCCGCCGGCAAGGCGCTGTCCACGACGAAGCCGGGCGAGGGCGTCAACCCGCAGGACCTGAACAATCCATGGGCGGTCTTCGACGACTACATCGATCGCGTCGTTGTGCAATGCGTCGATACGCTCACGCCGAAGTGGCAGTCGCGTCTCGGCGGTTACGACGTCTATATCTGGGATCAGTGCTACTCGATGGAGCAGGCGCTGCGCATCGATTGAGGCCTCATACGTCCGCGCGTGGCGACGGCTGCCGGCAGACCCGTGCAGACCGGCATCGCGCCACGCCGGGCGTTCCTCGATGCGATCCGTTCGTGGTTCAGCGGCCCGCCTGGCCGGCCGGATCCAGCACCGCCGCCATTTTCACTAGGTCCGGCACCGAACGCGCGTGCATCTTCTGCATGACACGGCCGCGATGCGCTTTCACCGTGATCTCGCTGATCCCGAGGTGTCCGCCTATCTGCTTGTTGAGCAGGCCCGATACCACCAGCGCCATGACCTCCCGCTCGCGTCGGGTAAGCGATGCATGGGCCTGCTGCAGCGAATGGACGCGCTTCACATCGTCAAGTGACGCGGCACTGCGCTCGATCGCGCCGCGGATGCCCTCGAGCAGCTTGTCGTCGTCGATGGGCTTGGTCAGGAATTCGATGGCGCCAGCGCGCATGGCGCGCACCGTCATGGGGATGTCGCCGTAGCCGGAAATGAAGATGATCGGCATGTCGGCCCGATCTGCCGCGATGAGCGCCTGCACGTCGAGACCGTTGATGTCGGGCAGGGTCACGTCCAGCACGAGGCACGATGGAACCAACTCTTTCGGGTGTGCCAGGAACTCACCTGCGCTGGCGAAGGTCCTCGGCGTCCAGCCGGAGAACCGCACCAGCGACTCCAGCGCCTCCCGGACCGAGATGTCGTCATCCACGATGAACACGATGGGGGGAGCATCGTTCACGGAAGCCACCTCGTCAGGGTCATGCGCCTCGTACCGGTTGAATAATCCTTCCTGAGAACCGATGCAACAGCCTCGCTGTTCATCGCCCCTGTATGGCCAGTTCCACCGCCTCCAGCAGGGCCTCGCCGCCGAATGGCTTGAACAGGCATTCCACGGCGCCGCGGGCGATCAGCTCACGGCGGGTGTCGGCGTCGATCTGCGCACTCATGAACACGATGGGGATGGGAATGCGCCGGCGCAGCAACTCCTCCTGTAGCGCCGGCCCGGACATGCCGGGCATGTAGACGTCCAGCACCAGGCAGTCGACGCGAGCCGATGCCGCGACGGCGAGGAAGGCCTCGGCGCTCTCGAACACGTCCGTATCGTATCCGCCGGTTCGCAGCAGATCGGGCAGAGACTCGCGGACGGACTCGTCATCGTCCACGACCGACACAAGTGGCCGAACGGTCATCAAAATCCATCCGCGTCGTGCACGAGGCGCCCGCGGGTCTGACCGATCTTCATGCCGGATCCTCCGGAATGAGCTCCTGAGCGCAAGGATGCACCACTCCGGGGGCGGATTCACTGGTACCAAGGTGTCGGTTCCCGGCCGCGGGGCGGCCTACGGCGGGTCCCGAAGGTGCCCGATACCTAGGTGCTATCGCCTCCGTCGCGTGGCTGCTGTTTGATCAAGGCTCCCCACGATCCCTGGTGAGCGACGTGAACGAGCACGAGAGGAAGCTTCTTTACACAGGCCGTACGCACACAGTGGGCGGCCGCGACGGCGGGCACGCAAAGAGTTCCGATGGCGTCCTGGAGGTCGGCTTCTCCACCCCGGGCAGCCACGGCACGGGTACCAACCCGGAACAACTGCTCGCAGCGGGCTGGTCGGCATGCTTCATCGGCGCGATGGGCATCGCCGCCCGCAAGTTGCGGGTCACCTTGCCGTCCGACACGGCAATCGATGCCGAAGTGGACCTCCGGCTCGGCGAAGACGGCTATTCGCTGGCCGCGCGACTCAACATCACGTTGCCCGGGCTGGAGCGCGACGTCGCGCAAGCGCTGGCCGATGCCGGCCACGAGACGTGCCCCTACTCGAAGGCGCTCAAGGACAGCATCGACGTCACCATCCGCGTCATCTGACCGCCGCAGTCGCGACCACGCGCGGGAACCGTCGCAGTGGCACGACCGTTGCCAACGGGCTGGAACGGCCCGTCCGGACGCAACCGGACGGAGGTCGGATTGTCATCGCCGCGAGACGACGGGTAAGGTCGAGGCGAGTCGCTCACTCCCGTGGATGCGGCGGTCCGGTGCCGGAGGTCCTCGATGACCCAGACGACCCTGCTCGACGTCGATCAAGAGGGCGCCGATGGCGCCCTGTTGTGGGAGGACGGCGAGCGGAGTTTCCATCGGCGGCGCCACGAGGCGGAAGACGGCAGCGTGCGGGACTGCATTGCGGTGGTTCCGCTCGACGAGCAGCCATCCGCGTCGATCATCGAGCGTCTCAGTCACGAGCACGCGCTGAGGGCGCACCTGGATGGCGATTGGGCGCTGCGTCCGCTGGACCTGGTGCGGGAAGGGGGGCGCATGCTGCTCCTGCTGGAGCACCAGGAAGGCGTCCCGCTGGACCAGTTGCTGGACGATCGACCCATGCCGATGGCGCGTCTGCTCGCGATCGCGCTCTGGCTGACCCACGCCATCGGCCGCCTGCACGCCACCGGCCTTGTCCATCGCGATATCAAGCCGGTGAACATCCTGGTGTCCGAGCGGGAAGGGCGAGTCCGGCTGGTCGGATTCGGCATCGCCTCGCGTCTGCCGCGCGAACGCCAGTCGCCGGATCCGCCGGAGCTCATCGCCGGCACGCTCGCCTACATGGCACCCGAACAGACCGGCCGCATGAACCGTTCGGTCGATTCGCGCAGCGATCTGTACTCGCTGGGCGTGGTGCTCTACCGGATGGCGACGGGCAAGTTGCCGTTCACGGCGTCCGACGCGATGGACTGGGTGCACAGCCATATCGCGAGATCGCCCGTTCCGCCGTGCGATCGAGTGGCGGGAGTGCCCAGGGCGATCTCCGACATCGTGATGCGCCTGCTGGCCAAGACGCCGGAAAGCCGGTACCGCACGGCAAACGGCGTCATGCACGACCTGCGCCACTGCCTCGCCATGCTCGAACGCGGCGAAGAACCCGGCGCGTTTCCGCTAGGCGAACACGATCATCAGGACCGGCTGCTGATACCGGAAAAGCTCTACGGCCGCGAGCGCGAGATCGAACAGCTGGTCCACGCTTTCAATGATGTCGTGACGGGTGGCGCGCCGGCGCTGGTGCTGGTCGCAGGCTACTCCGGTATCGGCAAGTCGTCGGTCGTGAACGAACTGCACAAGGTGCTGGTGCCGCCGCGCGGCCTGTTCGCCTCAGGCAAGTTCGATCAGTACAAGGCGGACATTCCATACGCGACGTTCGCCCAGGCGTTCCAGCAGCTGGTCAGGCCGCTGCTGGGGAAGCCGGAGGAAGAGCTGGTCCGCTGGCGCGAGGCGTTCGCCGAGGCGCTGGGCGACAACGGTGCGCTCGTGCTCGAACTGGTGCCTGACCTCGCGCCGATCATCGGCGAGCAGCCGCCCGTCGTCGAGCTGCCGGCGCAGGAGGCGCAGCGGCGTTTCCAGTCGATGATTCGGCGCTTCGTCTCGGTGTTCGCACGCCCCGAACATCCCCTGGCGCTGTTCCTCGACGATCTGCAATGGCTCGATTCGGCGACGCTCGATCTGCTCGGCGACCTGCTTACTGCGGACGACCTGCACCATGTGCTGCTCATCGGCGCCTACCGCGACAATGAAGTGACGGCGCTGCATCCGCTGGCGCGCAAGCTCGATTCGCTTGCGCAGGAAGGTGCGAACGTCACCACGTTGACACTGCCGCCCCTGGCGCAGCGCCACCTGCAGCAGCTCGTCGCCGAGTCGCTGCATGAGGATCCGGCGCACGTTGGGCCGCTGGCCGGGCTCATCCATGCGAAGACTGCCGGCAACCCGTTCTTCGCGATCCAGTTCCTCCATGCACTGGCCGAAGAGGACCTGCTCGCGTTCGACCATGCGACGAGCCATTGGTCATGGGACCGCGAACGTACGCTTGCCAAGGGCTATTCGGACAACATCGTCGACCTGCTGGTGCGCAAGCTGTCGCGCCTTCCGCCGCGAACGCGCAGCGCGTTGCAGACCTTCGCCTGCCTCGGCAATGCCGCCGGCCTTGAAACGCTCTGCGTGATCAACGATGCCTTCGGGCAGGACGTCGAGGCGGATTTCTGGGAAGCGCTGCGACAAGAGCTGGTATTCCGCCACGACGGGGCGTACCGCTTCGCCCACGATCGGGTGCAGGAAGCCGCGTACTCCCAAGTGCCACCGGACGAGCGTGCGGTAGAGCATCTCCGGATCGGTCGGCTTCTGGCGAAACACACGCTCCCGGAACGCCTGGAGGACGCGATCTTCGAGATCGTGAACCAGCTC
>Ga0209676_1001310_pt1 | contig 25269 bp, 31 predicted proteins | sample AraplaCvi_mLB_r2_FD_184282 | JGI IMG/M metagenome (GOLD analysis project Ga0209676, IMG submission 184282) | Arabidopsis root microbial communities from North Carolina, USA - plate scrape MF_Cvi_mLB_r2 (SPAdes) (version 2) | ecosystem: Host-associated > Plants > Roots > Endosphere | place: USA... | reverse complement strand
AACCCTTATCATTCGTAGGTTTTACACGGATGTTTCTTTGTGCTGCCCTGCCAATAGAATGGCGAATCAGGGTGAAAGAAATCCTGGTGTTTCATTGGAACATAAATCTTTCAACGACTGTATAATTTTGGTTAATCAACACGTGTGATGGAAAAACACTCTACTTTGGTTGGATTTTTAACATTCGTTGGTAGAATATAAGATTACTGGTATATAATACTGAGATATTATGTTTTTAAAATTGAGTAGGAGGAGAATAATGAAAAAATTATTTATTGTGTTACTAGCAGCATTTGTATTTGCGGTAATAAATCCAACAAAATCAGAGGCTGTCAGGTATGATGGAGCAGAAGTATTTAAAGACCAAACGGGGAAAATGACTTTTACAAAAGATATTAAGATTTATAAGAAAAATGAGGATGGTACATTTGATTCATTAGTGGTGAAACGCAATAATTATTTTAAAACGTATGAAATTGAAAAATATGATGGCAAAACATTTTATCAAATGGGGCCATATCGTGTACAAGCAACAAATCTAGTAGTTTTTAAAGAGATACCGATGAAAATTCGCGCATCTTTCTATCCAAATGTAACGTATATTAATATCAACCGTAATAGCGGCGAATATGGCAAACTCTTTACGGAATGGCGTGATACTTCCATCACGGATATGAATGGTGATCAAATGTTGAGTTATTGTAGGGACACAGGAAATGGGTTAAAGTGCGAAAAGCATTATCCTGGTTCAGATATGAAAGTAGCCGATACAAAATTTAGAAAAACCGGTGTACGTTATGAAGTAACGGAAGACTCTGAAGCGAAAACTTATCCATTAGTAGGTTCTAAAACGGAAAAAGCGATGCCGAAAGGAAGTATGGTTTATTCAGTGAGTGATTCCATTAATGCGTATTTATGTGTAAAGGAAGACTTAGAAGCTAATGATGAACAATGTACTTGGCTTCCAGTAGGTATTTTAAAGCCAATCTACTAAAGCCAGTTGAAGATGTGATAGATTATGAATTATTTAGCTCTCTAATTTATTTGATAGGGGGCTATTTTTTATGGTTTGTTGACCTACAGATAGGATGTTTGTCGATGTCTTAGGTTTAGATGAAAAGACCACTCCGTGATGGGTGGCCTTTTAGTTGTTAAGATAAAATGTAAGCGATAGCTACTATAGATGAAATAGTGTCGCTTTTTATATCTTTATAAGGAGATTTAGATGAATAAACAACAATTAAATGTAACTCTTTCAATACCAATACCAGAAGATATGGTCTTAATCTTGAGGCATTACAACAAGATAGATTGATCGGAGTCTATTGGACAATGGGCGACTTAGAAAATCGCATTGGCAAAAAACAAGTGTGGATCAAAGATAATATACTGTATCCACAAAAATTCAAACGACAGCTAGATGTTTCGCAAGGTGGCTTTGTTTACTATCCAAAAGCAAAAGGTGAAAAATGGAGTTTCTTGGCCTCTAAGATGTCTAGATTTCTTGAAGATAATTTTTATTTAATATTTAGTAAATAATGAAGAAACTCTTTCAACTGTGAAGTGACCTCAATTGTTTGATGGTGTGTCTAACAATTGAGGTCACTTCATATTGAGTGACTTATTTCTTCGTTTCTTCAATTAATCCTAATTCTTGTTTAAGTGTTGTAATCCCTGCAATACCTTTTAATAATTGACTATCAGAAGCTGTAATATCAGATTTTATCTTATCCATCTGAGAAGGAGTAAAGTTACCTTCATCAAACATTTTCATAGCCTTTTCTGCAGCTAATTGCCTTGAAGCAGCTGCATAATTTAACTGACTCATAGCTTCTTTAACGTCTTTTTTCTGTTCCTTACTTAATCCTTCGACTGGCAAAGAATTCTGAAGACTTAACTCTCTATATCCTTCCTTCAAGGCTTTCATATTATCATAAGCTGCATATACATCTTTACTTCCATTTCCTATTGCTTCAAAAGTTGGTTTCCAAATACTATTCCATAATAGGTCATATGTTTTGACCCACTTATCAATAGCTGGTTGAGTGTTTTTGGCGAAATACTCTTTTTGCTTTGTTAATTTTTCTTCTTCTTTTGATTTAGCTTTAGCCTCTTTTCCAGCTTTTTCCTTAGCTTCTTTTTCTTTATCAGCTTGTTCTTCTTTTAATTTCTCTTCTTCCTTCGCTTTCTTTTCAGCTTCTTTTTCTTTAGCTTTATCTAATTCTTCCTGAGTGTTATCTGTTCCTTCTGCTTTTTCTCCAGCACAAGCTGTAAGCAACAATGCAGACATGGCTCCGATGTAGATTAATTTTTTCATTATGAAATCACTCCCTCTATATTTCCATTTTAGGAAATAAGGAGATAAAAGTACATATAAAAAACAAGAACACCCGAATCAATGGGCGTCCTCTTTTTTATTCCACTCTATTTGCATTCCAATGATATCTGCAATTTCTTTAATTTCACTATATTTAATGGTACCACGCGTTAGCTTATTCAGATTTTTCGGCAGGCCTCCTCAAAAATGAGGAAACGTAAAATTTGACGAGTCCACTAATTTTTTTGACCTGTCCAAAATCGAGCGTATATTGCCAGCTGAATTTTCAGCCGCGAGTTTTTATAGTCGAAAATTCGGCAATGAAAAGATGACCACATTTTGGTTATGTATTTGACGGCTCAATTTTGAGGCATGAGATTCACGGTATAAACACAAGTGGAGTTAGAGACAATGAATATGTAGAAAGAAGGGAATGTATTGAAAACCATACCATCTAGTGAAACACAACAACGTATGCATGCTTTCTTCATGAAATTAAAGATCGTTTGGAAGAAGAACAAAAACGTAAAGAAATGGAATCTCAACAAAATACGAATAAAGATAAGTAATAAAATAAGCACTTGCTACGGCGAGTGTTTTTTTCGTCAGGAAAATAGTTAATTAAAGGAAATCCTTTCCTTTTGTCGAAATCAGTAGATAAAGGTAGGTGTCTTTTATGGAAATTATTGAAAATCGACTGAAACGTAATATTTCTATTATTAATAAAAAAAAAACTAGAGTTTATGGATATTCAAACAGGTAAATTAAATGGAAAACAACTGAATTTGTTTGAGATATACGATTTAACTTATCAAATAACGATGGAATTAATTACTTGGATAACAAATAGGGATGATTTGATGTGGGAACACTTCTCTTTATACCAAGTTGAAAAACGTAAGGACCGGAAAAATATGTCCAAAATACTTGGAATACGTCACGCTTTCAATTTGTTTAAACATGACATGGTTATTATAAGCTTAGAGGAAAAAAGGTATAGTCCTTTTATAAAAACAGAGGATGTAGATTGTGTGTTAGTGCAGAATGTGTGGTTGGACATAAAAGATATTCCTTTTGACCCTATATATAAGATGGCTCGTGAAGCATACGTGAAAAATCTTCAAGGGAAAACGTTATATGAAACGTTTCATAGCATTGTTGATTTGTTAAATAGACAATACGGAAAAGTAATTACTAAAAATTAGCACTCTCAATTGAGGGTGCTTTTTTTATATTTCATCACGTACAAAAAAGATTGAAGGAAATAGCTCCAATCTAGGTATTTCATCATCCATACAAACATGCCCACCAAAGCGTTAATAATTAGCCCCGATTAGCCCCAACTCAGCCCCAAATTAATGTTATTTAAAGTGTTTATATGCATTGTTGATAAAAAGTAAAAAGCCTACAGAATATTGATGTAGTAGGCTTTTGGGGAATTATATAGTGCTCTTTGCAAAATAATTTTATTAGTCCGTGAAGCATAAAGATGATAAATAACCTAACATTAATAAAAGACCAATACTCATTGCGATGTCCATGCTTGTACCTCCTTTTAAAAAACGACACATTTTTCCCACATATAACTGGAAGTAAATGCTTTAGTGAGTTTTCACTTTATACATAAATATTGTACAATGAATTATGGAAATATGAAACCTTTTATTGGCTTGTACGTATATATAAGTAGTAGAATTACCAATTTGTACATAAAGAGAAGGTGTTAATTAATGAAAAAGTGGGTTAAAAAGAGTATCGTCATAATGGTTGCGTTTTTAACATTAGGATTAATTACGCCAACACATGAAATATGGGATGCATTCGATCAAAATGCTTCGAATCGTTCATCAATTGATTCATCACCAGGGACAAGCAATGCCGTTGCAGCTAAACCAGTTGAAGATCGGACCGAAATACTTCAGGAACCGATAGACTACGGAGCATTGCTCGTTGATGCAGCTAAAGAGCAATCCTACATAAAGTTCGGCACAAAAATTGGACCGAAAATTAGCAATGAGTTTGACTCCATTATCTTCCCTAAAATGGAAGAAGCAATTGCGATGACTGTAGCGGGCTTAGACGATACATCATTAGCATCCCTATCAATTTCAGAAAAGCCAAGTGGTAACTATGGTGAAAAAATATTTAATATTACTAGCAATGAATCAGGTAAGGATTTAATTCGCTTCCACGTTCGTACAGAAAAAAGACCACAGGAAGGCTATTACTACAACTTCCACTACCACAGTGTCGAGGACGACTTTATAGCACACAACAATTTAGGGGATATTTACTGGGAGAAGAACACACCTCCAAAATGGCTATCCTAATAATCAAAAAACACTCGTTTAAAATACGAGTGTTTTTTTAAGTTTTAAACATGGATGTATCAATGTTTGAAATGAATTTCTAAATTATTTTTAAAATGCCATTCTTTATTAACTGGGTAATAAGGATAAAATAGGAAAACCTATTCGAAAGAGGTTGGGACATAAGTATATTTTTATAGCAAAGCGCGAGAAATCAACGTTTCTAATATTGATTTCTCGAGCTTTTAAATTTTTAATCAGGTATGTCCCGGCTTCTTTTAATTTTTTCAGAGCAACTAACAACATAATAGGGGAAATTACAAAACAAATATATGTTGGAGGTGGTTTAGGAGATATGGCTAATTGGGATGAAATTAAACGGGAGTGGGAAACTACAAAAATTACACTGGCAGAACTTGCTAAAAGTATGAGATAAAATTCACTACATTGAAAAGCCGAAAGAGGCGTGAAAAATGGTCGAGAGATACAACTGCTATGGTTGTATCTATTCCTTGCAAGGATGCAACCAGAGAAAAACAGATAGCCCCTAAAGGCACTATTTATGCCGTTGAAAAAAAGGACACACTAATCCTCTAAACTAATTTGGAAAACGGAAATCTGCTGCTGAGAAACACATTTTCTTTTCGGAATATTTAGATAGAAGAAACACTCGAAATCGTGGAAGCAATGAATTAGTGTTCTCTAGCCGATGGTAAGAGTCTTACTGCCCGAAGAAGCCCAATTCTTTCAAATAATAATCAGTGGTGATAAAGTAGATCTCCACTGATTAAAGTTTTACTTTATATAATTTGGCTTACTTACTTTATCAATTAGTAGAATGCCATCATATTGATCGCGTGGAACTAGACTTTCCTCCATGACTCCCCAGCTATAGGATAAGCGTGGCTCAAACATCCATGAGTTTCCTCGTTCATTTTGGCGGTTTCGTAAGTCGATAAATGTGTATGGTTTATTTGTCGATGAAAGAATATCCTCGATAGATCCTTTTATTGGCGGTAAAACGGTCATAGGTTCACCTATATTGTTTGCTGTTTCGCCACCGGCCATATAAAGGCCAAGTACATAGCTATATTTCTTGTAGATATCTGGTAGACGCTCACCCATTAATTTTATCGGATCAGAACCCATTACTTCGGATTGTGCTTTACGAATATGGTCATTATGAGCCCAGACGATAAACTTTTCAGTTGGATAAATTTCTTCTGCTAACCAAAGTAGGTTTTCCATCATCGCCTGGTCACGCCATTCCATTGTCTTTAAATATGAGTCAAATTTATCTTGTTCTAATTCAATAATTGTTTTAATGGATAATTCTACATATTCGTCTGCTAAACGGATACGGTCAGCTAAAGTACGTTCCATAAGCTTTACAATATGAGGCTCGCTCGGATAAGCCGCTTTTAACTCTTTTTCTTTAAGCTGTACTTGCGATTTTACTTGTTTATATACTGCGATAATGCTTGGTTTTACCTTTTGATAGCTCTTTAAATCATTACTGAAGCTCCATTCTGCCAGTTGCTTCTCTGCATCACTGAACTGTTTCGCAAGCTGACTATTTTGTAGCCAGTCACCGTTTGTAAATGCACCTTGCAGTTGAATATCTAAGCCTGCTAATTTTAATGGTTTATCTGTATTCTGCGTTTTTTTAGTATATTCAAATAACGGTAGTGTTTCTTTCGTCCACCATACACCAAAAATAGCATCCTTCATCGTTTGTTGCGCTGTTTGTTTGTCGATATGTCCTTGGGCATTCATGACATTCCCTAAACCACTTTCAAAGGCAAGAACATTATAGCCCATTTCTTGGTGTAAAAATTGAATAATACGTGTTTTTGCTAGGTTAAATTCAGCCACACCGTGAGAACTTTCCCCTAAAAAAACGATGCGCTTATCATGCAATAAAGGCTTAAGCATCTCTAAATCTTCAAATTTACTTGATGGAATCTTTTGTTTACTAAATGTTTCAGGTTGAATGGATGTCAAACTGTAAGCATGGTCGTTTGTCCACTTTTTCCACTCCTGAAGTGTTTTATCGGATGTATGAGCTTGATTTGCTTCCAAATTGTTCTCTAATGCTATGCGCTCTTCTGTTGTCGGAACTGCTGCGGATGCATTTGATACTCCGTTAAACGCAACAAAACTTGTTAGCGCAATACTCCATGATAATAAAACCTTACGTTTCTTACCTTTTGTCATTCTCAATCAGTCCTTCTCTATATGTTAAGACCAATTATAAGCAAGTAAGTTTAAATTTCGCTTAAACTTTGTTTAAATTTGGCTTATTAATATAATTTTGGATTTGTTCTCATTGAGTATCTTTGGAGAAAGGCATGAAAAAACACCTCTATTAAGTGCAATAGGGATGGTAGGTGGATGGCTGTATTTTAATATAAAAACGGTGCTCCAATGCTGAAAAAGATCAATTAACAAAATTAGTAAATACCTATATAAAATAAACTATCAATATGATATACTATTTTTGTTTTACATATTTGGAAATTATTTTAAAGTTTGGAGGGAAAGCATCTTAGGGTGTGGGAGGCATGAAACAATTTTTTGGGAAATTAAATAAAATCGATACATTTTCACCGTATTTCTTTTTACCGTTTATTTTAATGCTCTATTTCTTTACGAGCATGTTTGATTGGCATAAGTTTGAACAGTTCAATATAACTGTTTCCATTTGGCCAGCTGTTATTTTATCGGTTATTTGCTATTACATAGGTGTGTACGTTATAGACAAACTGAAATGGACGATTCCTTCATTTGGTCTATCTTTTTTAAGCAAATATGTCATTCATTTTATTGTGTTTCTGACGTTACTTGGCTTAGGTGCCTTCATACTGATGACTTTTGAAGGCGGTCTTGGAATTTCGGATGAGTCAAATCGAAGAAATCTTGATCCAAAGTTGAACTTCTTTAGTCAATTACTATGGTTTGGCGTTTTATTGCTGCTATCGTATAAAATGATTATGGAAAAGAGTATGTCATGGAAAAAAGCGATTATCTATGGTTCTATCTTTGCAGGAGTCATCCTTTTATTCTTGTTAATGGCCTATCGAACGCCATTAATTATTATGCTATTTACAGGAATCATCATTTTCCACTACGTAGTGAAACGTATTAAATTAACGTGGTTTTTAACAACGCTGTTAGTCATTGGTCTCGCTTTCTCAATGTTTAGTTTTATTCGTGTAATAACGGAGGATCAATCATTAGAATTCAATAAACGAGAACAACCCGATGTAGAGCTGACGGAAGAGGATAAAGAGAAATTATTAACAGCTGAACATAAAGTCAACTTAACGTCTACTTGGATACGCGCTATCAATGAGGAAAGTGTGACTAGTCATATCGTGTTAAGTACAATTATTGAGTATACACAAGAAAATGGTTATTTACACGGTGAAATCCATAAAGGAATCTTTAGTACAGTATTACCTGGAGAGCAAACTTCACCTCGGATGAAAATAACGGAGGTTGTGAATTCCGTGAGTGTGGAGAAGGGCAAGAATATTACACGTGAAAATCGCACAACGACACCAACCTTTATCGGTCAATTATTTTTAGATGGCGGCTATTTATTAGTGGCAATTGGCTTCTTTTTATACGGAGCTTTAATTTCACTGATCTACAATAAAGTGAAGCAGGAAGGTATTCGTAGCTTCCATACTGTCGCATATGCATTCACTATTACGGTATTTACGGTGTCTATGCATACAGGTCTACTCGATTTGATCATAATTTTAATGGTTGGTTTCGTCATTATTGCATCGTCTATTATTAATATGGAAGACAAAACAGCCTCGGTAAACTTGAAAAAGACGGCGTGGGCTAACAATATGTAGTCTTGAGTCATTGTAATGAAACTAGAAAAGTAGATATCAAAAAGCCTTCCCCGTCATGGAGAAGGCTTATATTTATTGTGTAATGCGCTCGAAAAATGCTTGTGTTTTTTCAATATCCGTTACATGTTGATTGCATTTTTGGCTATCTGCGCAAATGTAATTACTATGATTCGTGAACGTTCCAACGACTTGCCCTTTTACAGAAGTAGTAAATAGGCCAACATCAGAATGGCGGTTACATATTGCACATATCCCTTTAATTATATTGTGAGAGAAAATTCCCTTAATCGCTTTTAGTTGTTCATCTTGCTCAATTACGACATATTTTCGATGTGTTCCATGATCATCCCAAGCTAAATAACAAATCTGCTGAAAATCCATATCTTCAAGCTTTGGTAGCTTTAGCTTTTTTTCCTTTTTAAATAGGCTTTTCAGTGTGCTTGCAGTAACTGCTTTGAACGGGATGACATATGGTTTTAATTGCTCTAAATAGTCTTCACCTTTTGCACGATCTGTAACACCGAGAAGTTGTTCGATGAGCTGTGCTTCCGCAGTGGGCAGTGCTAATTTTGCAGTAATTTCGCTATCAACTATGCCACGAACGGCAAGGATGACGCTTTTATCGTTTGTCGTAGCAAGTGTTTGTAAAATTTTATTCATTTGCTGCTCAAGTAAATGATAATTTGCGACCGTTAAAAACGGCTGAATTGTTTGTTTTTCCATATGAAGTCACTCCTGTATATTAGGCTTTAAATAAAGATTTGTGGCCTAAAGAGATCATCCAATTTATGTTATATTAATTAGCTTTTTCTAGACCTCTTTGACCTGTAAAGTGGTAGTTCTAGAGCAAGCATTACAAAAGAATGCATTCATTTAGATTCCTCCTTGTAAAGAAAACTATCATTATCATAGCATTTTTTAGGAAATAAATAAATGAAAAGGGTGTAGAATTTTGCAATTTTTCGAAAAGTTTATAGTGCAATAAATTGGTAAAATTGGTATAATAGTAGTGTTGATTTGAAAAGGGGGAATTTTTATGAAACAGGTTATGTATTATAAAAATTTAGTTGTTTGGAGCGGGATAGAAATTTAGGGGATTAACAGGAGGAGCTAAATGCTAAATCAACAAGGATTTAATTTATGGGCTGACGGGTACGATAAAACGGTTCAGTTAAGTGAAGAAAGTAATCAATATCCATTTGCAGGATACAAAACAGTATTAAATACAATTTTTAACGAAGTCATGCACAGTCCAAAATCAACAATATTAGACATTGGCTTTGGCACAGGTGTATTAACGGCAAAGCTTTATGATAATGGCCATGCGATCAACGGATTCGATTTCTCCTCAAAAATGATCGAAATCGCCAAAGAAAAAATGCCAGAAGCAAACTTAATAGAGTGGGATTTGTCAAAGGGGCTGCCAGCAGCGCTTCTTCATCAAAAATATGATGCCATTATTAGCACCTATGCGCTGCATCATTTTACGGATGACATGAAAGTGCAATATATCACAGCATTATTACAGCAATTAACACCACAAGGAAAAATTTTCATTGGCGATGTCGCTTTTGAAACAAGAGCGCAACTTGAAAAATGTCGTCAAGACAGTATTGATTACTGGGACGATGATGAGTTTTACTTTATCAATGAAGAGCTAAGTCTTTTATTAAAAGATCTTTGTCAAATAGATTTTTACCCAATTTCGCATTGTGGTGGGGTTTTTGTTATTTCGAATTAATTATTCTCGATAAATCACAAAAAAGTTTCGATAAATCATATAAATTTCTCGGTAAATCCACAATGTTAGTCGATAAATTTAGGATTCTTCTCGATAAGACGAATGAAGGGGCTGTCAGAAGGCAGCCCCTTTTCTTTATGCAAACATCGACATAATATACTTACCTGATATCATAAAAACTGCATAAACTGCGAGAGCGCTCATTATGGAAATGCTAGGTTTAAACCAGTTTGTTAATAAAAATGCCAGAACCGTAAAAAGTAGCATACCGGCAGCCCCGAACACAGTATTTTGTAAGACGCTATGGAAAGTATCTTCCTTCATATTTTTCATCTGCATGCCCATATTGATTAGTGTTAGGATAGGCAAGGCTGTAATGATGCCTGATAAAAACAGATATTTTGATTGGCTTAACAGTAATGCTAATACCATGATAGAGCCGCCTACAATAAAATATAGAATATATAACATTTGTAACCCTCAAATTTTTTATATCAGAATAGTGTAATAATACTTTACGAAATACCTACTTACAAGTACCAGTTTTAAGTAATTAGCAAGAAGCTAAGAAAGATAGATTTTTATCAAAAAGAACGAGAATATTTTGGACGAAAATATCTGAAAATATAAACTTTAACTTACCTCTTTTTATATATCGTGTTATACGATATAATCGAATCGAACGATATATTAAAGGAGTAAATTTGATGATTACAGATATAAACAACTATTTTACATCAATTTTCTATCATCTACATACAACACATGAAGAAGTGATTTCACATCAAAGCGTGCGTATTTTGCAGATGATTCAGAAGGAAGATGAAGTAACTGTGCGTGATATTGCAGGCTTACTGAATATTTCTCAAAATACAGCGTCTGAGCATGTCAAAAAACTAGAGCGTAGTGGCTGGGTGAAAAAAGAGCGTTCCATCGATGATCAACGCAAAGTAATTCTTCATTTAACAGCTGAAGGTCTTCAAATCGTTAAGAAAAATACAGAATTGGATGAGGACAAACTACAGCAAGCATTAAATCAGCTATCAGAACAAGAACAACAAACGATTTTACAGGCATTTCGTCTATTATGTGAGGTGTCTAAATGATGTATACACTAGTGAAAATTCTCTGCTCGGCAGCCATAATTGGTATCGTAACAGAGGTTGCTAGAAGATTTCCTTCCTATGGTGGTATGATCGCAGCACTACCACTTGTCAGTATTTTAAGTATCATTTGGCTAACAGTGCAAAGTGAGTCGAGTGAGCATATTCAGCGATTTACTTATGGTGTAATCGTTGGACTACCAGCAACTATGTTCATGCTATTTGTTATTTATATGGCGATGAAATCATCGATGCATATCGTTTTTGCTATTGGACTAGGGATTGTTTCGTGGGCAGTATTTCTTGGTATTCAAAAAGCGATTGCTGGTGTATTTAATATTTCTATTTAGGAGATTAATTTATGACAGTCATTCCTATTCAACAATTACCCAAAACGGATGTGTTGCATTTTTTTAATGAGCATTGGGGAAGTACAGAAATGGTCATTTCCAGCGGGGTTTATGACTGCAGCAAATTAGGTGGCTTTGCCTTTGTAGATGAACAAAACACGATTTTAGGTCTTGTGACGTATATTATTCGTCATAAAGAATGTGAAATTATTTCCCTTGATAGTATTGTAGAAGGAAAAGGGGTTGGTTCATTACTTGTACAAGCAGTTGAACAAAAAGCATTCGAACGAAGCTGTACAATGATAACCCTGATTACGACAAATGATAATTTACATGCATTAAAATTTTATCAAAAACGAGGCTATTATTTAGTCGAAGTATTACAGCTCGCTGTTGAGCAAGCAAGAGCATATAAGCCTGAAATTCCTTTAATCGGCAATGACGGGATCCCAATACGTGATGAAATACGATTAAAAAAGCAATCTGGCTCACTATGAGTCAGGTTGTTTTCTTTTTCAAGGTTTCATCACTTGCCGTTTCTCGCTATACTTGATGGAGAGATAGAAAGTGAGGAATTTAAATGAAAAAAGTACTATTTGTTTTATTATTTAGCGTTCTTATGGTGGGAGCGGGTTTCTTTATATATTTAAAAAGCAATCCACCACTTGTTATGAACGGCTTTACGAATCTGACTGATGATTCAACTACAAAAATTGTTGAAATAGAGAATAAAGGACTACAGGAGATAGAGCTTCAGCAAATACTCGTCAATGATAAACTGCCTGAAAATGCCGAGCTTGTCGTGAGTAAGTCTGAACCGTTTGAAGCGGAAACGAAGCTGGAGGATAACCCGAATATTACATATCATAAGTTAAGACAAGTTAATATTTTTCCTAGTCAATACATAGATCGTAAAGCCGTTGGAAAGCAGCCTCAGCATTATGCTGTAAAGGTTGAGGCACCCGATATTAAAACTATAACGATTAAATACAATTATTTGAAATTGCCGTTTACTCTAACAGCAGAGTTACAGACTACAAAATAAAGTGAAACAATAATCAGTGGGGTTCTTATCCCCACTGATTATTTGTCTTCACCAAATATAAGCAAACAAATATCCTATTTGGTGTTCAAACCATTTTTAAGGGAAGTTAATTCTGGATAGTTTAAATTTTTAAGTGTCTAATGCACTATATACTAGTTTTCTCGTCTTATCATTTATGCCCGTGTCATTTCATAAGATTGTTTGGTGAAAAAATACTGTTCCTCCTAAAACGTGGTAATCTGATAGTAACTGTAATTGCAATGTTAGGAGGGACTAAATGGGGTTTGTCGTCATTGGTGCAGGTCTTTTGGTCTGTGTTTTCGCTATGGTTTTAGTGATTATTCGGAAGCATTCGAAGGGTGATGTTATGCTGGCAGTAACATCTACATATGAAGGGAAAAATGAATTAAATCAAGCAGTTATGAAGATATACTTTACGTTTTCAATTGGTAAACTGGCGCATCGTCAAAAAGAAATAATAGGCAGTATTGATTGGTCAGAAGGATGGATGCCCGTTTGCTATAATGTAAAGGAAAATGGAGCCTATCAAGAGAAACGATTACTCCGTGCAACAAATGAGAAAACGTATACAACCTTCGAAATAAACGCTACAAATGCTATAGATCATCTTGGACGGGGTGAAGGGTATGTTGTATTAGTTCTAGAGGACCCGATCTTTACAGATAAATCTAGAGCAGGAGTGATTCTTGTGGTAACCGCCAATATGGGGACCTATCAGCTGTCTGATTCAACAAGTTGGAATAATGACTTTGCTGTCTATCATTAAATACTGACAAAAGCTATTCAAAGGGAGGAAATGGACTAATGAATAGTTTTTTTATTTGGCAGGAAAATAAAGGAACCTATTATAGTGAATTTCGTAGAATATAAAAAGAAAGGAGTGTATTTCTTGTATTCATTACTATACTATAAGAAAAATCACTGGGAGATTGAAAATGAAGAGGATTTATACAAATATGCTGCAAGTGTACAAAAGCACATCGCCATCCTAACCTATGGCAATCAGTTAAATAAAGAAGCCTTGGATAAACTTATTGCAACTTATTTAACGGAGGGAAACGGCGATGACCCAAATAAATTCAATATAAGATACGATACATATGATGCCGATGTGAAAAGTGAACATAGAAATAATTGGATTTTTGATATTCAGATGGATGATGAGCAGCTTTTGGAGTTTGAGACGGCTATCCAACGTATACATGGTACGCATGTCAGAATTCACCATAGGAGTAGAGGCCATTATGAAGTGAAAATTGATGACAAACTATATTCCACAAGGGTTTATCGAACTAGAGATTGCTCGAAGATTTACCGAGAGCCCATAGAGGGGAGATATTTACTTTTTATCGATGAGGAGTCCGAAGATAATGAGTTGTTAAGAAGTAAGATGCATATGATGCCTAAGAAATTGCAATCGCTTTCTCTATCAGTGACAATTCCTCATGAAGAATGGGAAATATATGTACGAGATTGGATCAAACGATTACTCAAAATCATACAAAAGTGATAATCAATCAACAACAACAAGAAGGTAAAATACTTTGGATATTTTGACAGATAAATTATTAATGATTGCTTTGTTCATTCTCATCATTCATTCGATAGAAACACTTGCGTATGCAGTTCGATTATCAGGTGCACGTGTAAAATTATTAGCCTCTGCTTTATCATTGTTTAATGTCATGGTCATGGTTTCAAGGCTTGCGAATATGATGCAGCAGCCATTTACAGGAAGCTTGACTGACACAGCACCAAAGGAAAACACGCTTGCATTTGTGGAGCAGCAGTTCCGCGTACTTATTGGCGCCGCTTCAATAGGTACATTGGTAGGCATTCTACTATTACCAACATTTGTAGCGATATTTTCAAGAGCCATTATTCATTTATCTGAGGAAAGAGGCTCTATTCCAGCATTATTCAAAAGAGGTTTTAGTATTGGATATGTCAAACGGGGAATAAAACATTTTCATATGCCAAGTTTTTCATACTTAAAGGGTATTAGTTGGCGTGATATACCTATTAAATTATTTATCGTTAATATCGCCATAACGGCCATCTATACAATTGGCGTACTATCTGCACTTTACGCCTCTTTACTAGTTCCTGAAAGATCGACAACTGCTGTGATGTCGTCAGGGCTTATTAATGGTGTAGCAACGATGTTATTGATTATCTTTATTGACCCTAAAATTTCCATTCTAGCTGATGATGTTATCAATCAAAGAGGCAGCTACTTAAATCTTAAGCGAGCTTCTGTGATGATGATGGCTTCAAGGCTGCTAGGCACATTTGTGGCACAGCTATTATTTATTCCTGGGGCAAAATATATTGCTTGGTTTACACAATTTATGACTTAGGAGGGTTTGCATGAATCAAGAATTATATGACCGTCCAACAGATTATTATGATAACCAACTTTTTACTATTGATGAACGATATATTGAAGTTGATAATATCATGATAACTTTCAAGGAAAGGGGAATCGTGTTCTAATGAAAAAATTTTGCTTCCTGATTTTGATGGTTTTTGTGTTAGCTGCTTGTAGTACGGATCAACAAGAAGGTGTGCATTACATAGCGAAAAGTGAGCACTGGAAGGCGGTTTATAATAGTAATACTGAGGATGGCTTAAACATTTGCTATCTAGGTGAAAACAAAAACTTAGGTGATTTACAAATTTCGATTGAAGGTGCAAAAAATTCACTAGGGATGTCAGACGTACGCGTGAATACAGAAGGACAATTAACCTTAACGAAAAAAGAAAGTGAGCATATTTTTAAGGGGGACTCTACACCTAGCATTCATATTCAATGGCAGTCTTATGATGAGATTTTAGAAGTGCAGAATAACTAAAGTAATAGGGGAGAAGCCATTATGAGAGAGGAAGAACGAAATGATGTTGTTGTAATTAACGGACTTCAGATAAGTGGATTTATAGATAAAACAAAGAGGTGCTCTATATGTCAAAATCATACTATATATGATGATACTTTCGATGTATAGTTTTGTGCTACATGTAATGACTGGAAAGAAGAAAAATGCAGTGATCCCCATTGCCACTACTGTGTACAAAGACCAGAGCGTTCATTGGCAAGCAAATAGTTATTAAACTGAGTTGGTATATATTTTTTTGTAAAATACACCATTCTTACAATTTATATTACGAAAAAAAATAAAATTTCAAACGTTGACAATTGCTGGAGCATTCGTTATAGTAAATAACAATTTCAGAAAGCAATGAAATTGGCGATGAGAAGGACACGAGTTTTGATAAGCGATTTACAGAGAGGGAGGCATGGGCTGAAAGCTTCCTAATGCAGCTAGCAAAACTTACTACCTTTGAGCAGTGCTTGGAAACTTGCACCGTACTTGCAACGTTACTGCATATCAATGAGCCACTAGTGCATCTAGTGGGAAATTTGGGTGGAACCACGGGTAATCAACACATGCTCGTCCCTTTATGGGGCGCGAGCATGTGTTTTTTTTATTTAAAAAAAAGGAGTAGAGAACATGTCAAATCAATTAATTAACATTCAATTTCCAGATGGGAAACAACAAGCATTTTCAAAAGGTGTTACACTAACCGACATTGCACTAGCGATTAGCCCTGCTTTACGTAAAAAAGCAATCGTAGGGAGTGTGAACGGAACCATCATTGATTTGACGCGCCCGATTTTGGAGGATACACAAATTTCCCTGTACGATGCTAGCTCAAAAGAAGGAATTCAGGTTATTCGTCATTCAACAGCCCATTTGTTAGCTCAAGCAATTAAGCGTTTATACCCTGATGCAAAATTTGGGGTTGGGCCAGTAATAGAAAACGGGTTTTATTATGATATCGATACTGCGCATTCATTAGCGCCTATTGATTTACAACAAATTGAAAAAATGATGAAGCAAATTGTTCAAGAAAATATACAAATACAGCGCAAAGAAGTAACACGAGCAAAGGCACAGCAGCTATTTGTTCATGATGCGCTAAAGCTAGAGTTATTAGAGGATATTCCTGAACATGAAGCTGTGACGGTTTATGAACAAGGAGAATTTTACGATCTATGTCGTGGACCGCATGTACCTTCTACAGGAAAATTACAGCACTTTAAATTAATGCATGTATCAGGAGCATACTGGCGTGGAGATAGTGATAATCAAATGCTTCAGCGTATTTATGGTGTAGCATTTGCCTCGAAAGAAGAGCTTGCGGATTACTTTGTTTTCTTAGAGGAAGCAGAGAAGCGGAATCACCGAAAGCTAGGAAAAGAACTAGAGTTATTTATGTTTTCAGAAGAAGCCCCAGGGATGCCATTTTATTTAGCGAATGGTCAAATTATTCGAAATGAACTGGAGTCGTATTTACGTCATTTACAAGCAAAATTTGATTATCAAGAAGTTCGGACTCCGTTGATGATGAACCAGCGTTTATGGGAGCAATCAGGGCATTGGGATCATTACAAAGAAAATATGTATTTTACACACGTAGATGACCAAAGCTTTGCATTAAAGCCTATGAATTGCCCTGGACATATGCTGATTTTTAAAAATGATTTACATTCATACAGAGATTTACCAATTCGTATGGCTGAATTTGGTCAAGTTCATCGACATGAATTTAGTGGCGCATTAAATGGACTTTTACGAGTTCGTACTTTTTGTCAGGATGATGCACATATTTTTGTTACGCCACAGCAAATTGAAGATGAAATTGCACTTGCGCTGAAAATTATTGATGAGGTATACCAAGTTTTTGGCTTCCAATACGATATTGAATTATCGACACGTCCAGCTGATTATATGGGTGAACTTGAACTTTGGCATCAAGCGGAAGCGGCGTTAGAAAACGTACTAACAAATTTGGGCTTTCCTTTTACAATTAATGAAGGTGACGGAGCGTTTTACGGACCCAAAATTGATATTCATATTAAAGATGCCATTCAACGAAGTCATCAATGTGCAACGGTGCAGCTTGACTTCCAACTACCAGAGAAATTCGACTTAACATATGTCAATGAACATAATGAAAAAGTAAGACCTGTCGTTATTCATCGAGCGGTATTCGGTTCTATTGATCGTTTTTTAGGCATATTGATTGAGCATTTTGGAGGGGCGTTCCCAACGTGGCTTGCACCTCAGCAAGTAAAAGTAATTGGCGTTGCAGATGCGCATCAAGAATATGTACAGCAAGTAGTTGATGCTTTAAAAAAGGAACAAATCCGTGTAAGCGTGGACGATCGACAAGAAAAGCTAGGTAAAAAAATTCGGGAAGCTCAAATGAAAAAAACACCTTATATTTTAGTGCTTGGTGATAAAGAAATGGATAATGAAAATGTCACTGTTCGTCAGTATGGTGAGCAAGCATTGATTGAAAAACCATTGCAACAGTTTATAGAGGAAATAAAGAAGGAAATACAGCAAAAAGCTTTAAGCATTTAAACGATTTAGAAATAGCTCGACTGCTAGGGGCTTAAAAAGTCATTACCCCTAGAGTCGAGCTAAGTCAAGCCATGAAAGTATTGTTACGAAAAACTAATTTTGGGCTCATCATCATTGTATGCCATGTGTATAAGTTAATTGGAGTGAAGACTGGGGGGCAGCGTTACTTATGAGACCCTGGAGCGCAAGCGAAGCGCGGCTCATCAAACGCCCCCAGTCGGAACAAAAATCAACCACACATTATGGTGATGATCCTATTTTTTTAAAAATGTTAGTTTTTTCATCGATTTCGCTACTATTAATCAATTTTCAAGCATACAATTAATTAACAAACGAACGAACTATTTAATGAGTTAGATTTAATAAGGGGTGCTATTACTTTGATAATTACTTTCTCCTAAAATGATGGATTGAGTGTCAGCGTCAATGACAAGGTATTTATGATAGGTCTCCTGATTTGTTTGCTGATAGGATGCTAAAAAATAAACTTGTCGATTGGGATGAATAAAAGTATGTTGAGAGAGGTCTATTTTTTCACGTATAAAATTTGTTTTTAGATGAAATGTTTCCTCAGCCTTCGGTACGTCCTTAAAGGCTATTTTTTGACGAATGTTCAAGGTAGCATCGTTATATTCCTCGTAGATTGCCCGGTCTAATTGAAGATAAAAGTCGTCCTCAGTACGAAATGTTTTATATTGATTATTAGGATATTTATAAGATGTAGTTTCAGATGGTATGCAAAGTGTAGGTGCTACTGTGTTTTCTACTGAATCTTGAGGCTGCTGTAGTAAAAATTTTGAAACAACGACCAATGTTAAAAGCAATGCCTGCATGATTAGGCCTCCTTATTGTGTTATAAAGTAGAATTCCCAATTTTTTGATATATATACGCATCGTTACAATATCATCAGGATCTGGTGTGGCTTTATAACTGGAACCTAGTACAGGATAAAACTAGTCAAATCATTGAAATATTGGACTGGCTTTATCTGATCGATCGTTTAGTATCTTCAATAAAATGCTCCCTCGCTATTAGGAAGCTTTTGAATATTTATTTAGTAGGACATCTAGTTCTTGACTACAATTTACAACACTAGGATGGGTGAAGCCTAAATCCATTGCTTTTCTATACATAATCCTTCTTTTAACTTCAATCTCCATCTTCAAGAATTGTTTAACTGATATATTTACCAAAATCTTTTCCTCCTAATTTTTTCTTCATATTCTTGAAATACATTGACCTCGATTCAACTTTTTCATTGTATCTCACATAAAATAAAAAATATGTCACATTGTGTATAGGGTGAGAAATTCGTAATTTAGTCACAGAAAAATATCTTTACTCTTAAAAGAGGGGAAAAATAAGAAATTTTAATATTGGATATTTTAACCCGTTTTAATTTACTTTTATTGTATTTTTTATATATTCTATTACCCTATAACAAAAATATTAGGGTTTTTTTATTGCTAGTTTTTAAAAAATAAACAGAGAAAGATTTAATAGATTACTAACTTTTTTACTATAAAGATTTATATTTACGTCGATTGAATTTAAAATGAATTTCGTATCTTGTCACAATTTATCAAATAAACTTTTTTGTTGTTTGTTATTGAGGAGATTTTATTTTGGTTGAAAATGTTGAGAATTTTCGAAATATATAGAATAATAGGTAAACGGGTTTCTCGAATCTATTAAATGATAGGGGAGGTATACGATGTTGAAGGTAAGGTTGCCATTATTAAGCGTTATTATCGCGGCTATTTTAATGTTAATAGCATGTTCAGAAGTGACAACAAAAACAGGAGAATCTTCAGAATCAAAAGAAATTACTAACCATTCCGTTCAACACGTGGAAGAATCTAAAACGAAACCTCCAGTTATTGATAGGGATTATGATTTTACATATTTAGAGGAATTGCCAGAGGAAAAACAAGCTTTTTATGAAGAATTCTTAAGCAAAGGGGATAGTAATAGTTTAAAGATTTTTACACCAGAGGAAATAGTGTTAATTATGATGAATTTAATACTTGAGCATAATTTCGATAAACTATATGCAATTACCTACAATAACAATGAGCTTCCAAATAAAGAAACCTTTATCAAAGAGTACATCAATTATTTATTAGATGAGCAAATACAGGATTATTTGATGTACAGATACTACGATAATATTTCATTGGATAAAGATACTAGCACCGAAAATGTAGCAGTTGTTAAATTAGAAATTATTTTTGGAAGTTCCCATTTTCTCAAGACATTTGCCTTGCTAAAAGAAAATGGTACGTGGAAAATTGATTTATACAATTATATGAAAGAAAAGAAGGCGAAATCTGAAGAAAAATAGAGGAGATAATAATGACCGTAATATACTTTGTTAGACATGCCCATTCACACTATACAGCTGATGAGTATAATCGACCGCTATCTGACAACGGGTTTAAGGATAGGGATCGTGTCACAAAATTATTCGAAAATAAAATGATTCACGCAATTTATTCAAGTACATATAAAAGGGCCATTCAAACAGTGGAAGGCATTGCGCAAGAACATCATCTACAGGTTAATATCGTGGATACTTTTAAAGAAAGAACATTGTCTAATAAAAAGATAATGGATTTTGACGATGCGATTCGTCAATTATGGAGTCATCCAAACTTTGCATTTGAGGGTGGAGAATCAAATGAAACCGCAATGGAACGAGCTATTACTACCTTGCAAAAGATAGTGCTAGCGCATCCAAATGACAATATAGTGATTGGTACACATGGCAATATAATGGTCTTAATGATGCAATATTTTGATATTCAATATGATTATTCGTTTTGGAAAAAGCTGTCAATGCCAGATGTCTATCAACTTACATTTCAAAACTTCGTGTTAGTTGATGTTCAGAGAATTTGGAAAGAGTAGGAGAAGAGGATTGTACAAGAATTAAGGGAACAAATATTGAAGCTAGAAAAGCAATTAATGCATTATCGGAAAGTGGATTTTGAGAATATCGAGAATTTGGTAGTTTGAGCACAAAGTATGATAAAGTTTTACAATTAAATTCGCTGGAAAACGAAGATGGAATATCCCATTTGTAGCTAGGGATTTTGCGATTCAGCAAGTGGCACCTCATGTCGTCCATACTACATATTGCACAACGTCCATTACAAACGGCAAAAAACCATTAAGAAGCTTCATTTAGGTGTTGCACGACACAGAGTGGAAAATGTATTTTCATCAGGGAACCCCAACTATAAACGCCCGTATGTAATAAGACATACGAGCGTTTTTTGAAATTGGCCGAAGAAGTGACAGCCCATTATTTTGTTTTATTGAGAATCAGCTTTGCCATTCTTCTCGTAATAAACCAAATAAAACTACATCATGAAATTGACCGAAGCGGAAAATCTCATTTCGTAAAATACCTTCTTTTGTAAAGCCACACTTTTCATAGGAACGAATAGCTGCTTTATTAAAGCTAAAAACCTGAAGTTTAACTTTATTAATAGCAATATAATTAAAAATAAAATGAATAAGAGTTTTCATTGCATCCGTTCCAAGTCCTTTACCTTGCCATTGTTCGCCGATTGAAATGCCTACAAAGCAAGTACTATTTTGCCAGTTGATTGAATAGACACCACAGGAGCCGACAAGCTCATTTGATGTTTTTTCAAAAATTCCGAAGATAAACTCCTCTTTTTTCCCACTGATACTTTGAAAGAATGAAGTATGATCCTCAAAGGTATTTGGAAAGGGGATTTCATCATTGGCAAGTAGCAACGATTTCTTTTCACTTTCGATTTTTACAAATGCTTCTAAGTCGATGGAAGTCATTTGCTGTAAAGTAATAGTTTGACCTGTAAGAAATTCTTTAAAATAATTTTCCATTTGTATTCTCCCTCGTTGAAGGGCTGCAGTTAGAGTTACATCCCTTGGATAATTTGTTGTATAAACAAAGCATCTACTGCAATTTTCGCACTCATATGCACAACTCCTTATGTTTAGGTAACTTTATAGTAGCATTTTTTGGAATAAGTAGAAATAAATATTTTCATCAGGTGTGTTGATTAACCATTTTTATCCACCTGATTAAATTAGAAGGATCTGATTTCCGCTACGGGCTACAAGCTTTGTCGCTGACGCTTCGCTTTCGCGCAGATAAAACATTTGTTGCTGTCGCTTCGCTTTCGCACAGGGCAAGGCTTCCTGCAAGCCAGCGTCGAGTAGCCCTACGCTACAAGCTCTTCATCATAACGTGTGGTTGATTACTTTGATAGAAAGAGCTTGGTTTCGATAAAAGCCCAAATAGTTTCGATAAAGAGCGATTTTGTTTCGATAAAAGCCCAAATAGTTTCGATAAAATGAGATTTTGTTTCGATAAATCTTCAAAGTAGCCCTATAAAACGAACAAAAGTAGCTTTAGCGATTCTGTTTTGAGGCTCGACACTAAATAGTAACAAGAAAAACCCTTTCATCGATCAATAATAAACCTATTTTTTTCTAATCAACACGCCTGTATTTTTATTATAGTTTTTTTGAAGGGCGCCAATTTGTCTGCTGCTCTACATCTTGTTGTTCCATCCAATCAAGGAAATCTTCTGTGCATTGAATATCGTAGTCTAACACAGCTTCATAGACATAAATCGAAGGAAGTATTATAGATTTCTTTAGCAGTTCCTCTTTAATTTTCAAAATATCCTTTCGACTATCTATTGTTAGGGAATCGTTCATTAACGATATTAAATCTCTTGATAACGGTCCATTTCGTGTTTCAGAAAACAGCCACATATCAATATTCCAAATTTCTAAAGGCGTATGCTTATATTGAATTTTAAAATAGTAACCATTAAATGGTGATTCTAAATAATTTCGGTATTTTAACTCTAAAACCTTTGGATTGCTAGTTAGATCCGATAAAATGGACATGGCTTCAGTCGCATTAGGACTGACACTAAAGGTTTCGATATCGATATCTGGATCCACAAGTAAATCATAGGCTGTAGCTCCAACAACGTAAGCTTGTCCGATTTTATTCCATTTTTCTAATAACTCCAATTCGTTTAGAATCGTCAGGGCTGTTTCTTTTCACTCTTGCGCTCTTTTTAATAGTTCCAAAATTTACACCTACCCTTAAATTAATTTCTAAATCATGTTAGAATACATTATATTTGGCAATTGTTCAATACATTATTATGCAATGAAAATAGCTTTCGTGTTCAAACAACAACTCTTAAAACAGAAAGAAGGAAGAATAGATGCGTACTTTTCATCCGTATTTTAGTGGTTTAATGAAATATTTACCTGAAGAGGAGCAGCTTCAATTACAACGTGCAATAGGAGCAACCGAGTCTCAACTTCAAGCATTGCTTAATGTGTTTCCTAACTGTCCAGAGTCACTTATTAATCTACTTAAAGATGTTAATGGAACATATTATTGTAAACATGGTGAAGAAACGATTTGTGTACTAGTGCTCGGCTCAGATCTTGGTGAATATCCGTATTATCTAAAGTCCGTAGAGCAAATTATTGCAGATTTCCGAGTAAAAGATAGTGAAAGTATTTATGAGCGTTATGAGGATTTTTTAGATTATGTGGAAGTGGATGAACGAATTAATATGCATGTACCGTTAAGAGAACGATTATGCTTTTCAGACTGTATGAACAATGGTGGTACATCCCGTTTGTATATTGATTTTAATCCGAATGAAGGTGGTCAAGTAGGGCAAATAATTCGCTACGTTCATGACCCAGATAGCTATGAGGTGATTGCACCGTCCTTTGAAGCATATTTACAAAAGCTTGTTGATACGGAGTATGAATTTACAGCACTTTATGAAGAAGAGGAGATTTGATGAAATTAAAATTTTATGAGGAAAATGATGTTTACTTAATTGATCGATATACCATAACTGAAGACCAGCTTCGATATACGATGTCTCCGAAAGAGAGCATTGAATTAGTGAAGCAGGATACCAACCGTCATGCCATTCTTGTATTAGATGAAGACAAACTCGTAACCTTCTTTGTGTTGCATGAAAATGAGGGGGTCAAGCCATATTCTTCTAATGAACAGGCGATCTTGATCCGCGCCTTTTCGACAGACTATTATGAACAAGGGAAAGGCTATGCAAAAGCGGCATTACAGTTTTTGCCTGACTTTGTTTTAGAGCATTTTCCAACTATCAATGAACTTGTGCTAGGCGTTAATATACCGAACACCGCTGCACAGTCACTTTATAAAAAATGTGGGTTTGCCGATGAAGGAAGGCTGGCAACAGGATTCAATGGTGAGATTAAAGTGATGAGTCGTTACATAAGGTGAGAGCATAATTGAAAAAATGTATCAGGAACGCTCTGCTTGATAATCAATCGCTTAATTATGCAAAAAAAACTGCGAAAAACAGCAACGAACTGTCAAAATAGAACAAAGTATTGCTAACAGGAACTAGTGTTTAATGTACCTCATCGTCATATGGTGTTTACGATCCCGAGGAGCTTCGAAATGTGTTCTTTCAGGATCGAAAATTGCAGGAGTTAAGTCAATTAGTTGCTCAAGTATTTGAATATTACCATCAAAATTGTTCTAAGAAACGTCGGCTAAAGCCTCGAATTATTACAGTCATCCATACATTTGGACGAGATTTAAAATATAATCCGCATTTGCATGTGCTTGTTACAGAGGGAGCGATGGATGCTCAGCGTGAATGGTATCCATTAGATTGGATTCCCTACGAATATTTAAGAAAATCGTGGCAGAAGGTGGTACTAGATTCAATGAAGCGAAGACAGATGATGTGCCAGCCTATGTGATTGGTGAATTTATGGTGGACAAGAAACCAGGAGAAGCTGTGTCACTGGAGTGTCCGTATTGTTCGGGAGAAATGTTTGAAGCTTTTAAACTATATAAATTGCCTTCCGAAGACTTTGTAATGGAGCTATTTATTCCTATTTAAGATTTTGTGAATAACATAATTCGTTGTTGATGTTTTATAGTGGTCTAATAGTAAGCCCATGCTATAATGATAGTAATAAAAAAGAGGTGATGCCTGATGAATCGAAAAGCAATACGAAGAATTCCGTTAGAAAAGCTTTT